>OGOS01002231.1_pt1 | contig 10800 bp, 7 predicted proteins | sample 1552701 | NCBI WGS metagenome assembly OGOS01 (sample SAMEA2580128, study PRJEB22360) | human gut metagenome | biome: human gut; feature: human-associated habitat; material: faeces | place: Denmark | collected 2008/2010
GGGCAATTGCGGTTTCCCAGGCAAGCTGGGGATGTGCCCCAGCCTTGCCGAACCGGATTCGGGCGGTTTCCCTAAGAGCAATTTGCATACTCTCTGGCAGAAAGCGAAGCGATTCTGCCGAACCGTACGCAAGTGGTTTTCCAAGAATCAAGAATAATTTTACAGCAATTTTCAGCAGATTCCCGTCTGATTTTCACACGAATCTGCAAGGATATACTTATCTATCAGTATCATTCAACAAATAAAAGAAAGAAGGGAGTTTCTACATGGAAACCTTGTTACAAGTGCAGGAAATCTGTAAATATTACCGAATGGGTGAAGTACAAATTACTGCCGTAGACCACGTTTCTTTTTCCGTGGAAAAGGGAGAATTTGTCGTCATTGTCGGGGCATCGGGGGCTGGAAAGACCACCGTCTTGAACCTGCTGGGCGGAATGGATACCTGTGACAGCGGTTCGATTCTGGTCGATGGAACAGACATCACAAAACTGCGAAAACGAAAGCTCGCTGCCTATCGCCGTTTCGACATCGGCTTTGTGTTTCAGTTCTATAACCTGATTCCCAACCTGACCGCTGTGGAAAATGTTGAACTCGCAGGGCATATCAGCCGAGATGCAATGCCAGCAGCAGAAGCCCTGCAATATGTGGGACTAGGCGACCGTCTGCGGCATTTTCCAGCACAGCTTTCCGGTGGGGAACAGCAACGGGTTTCTATTGCCCGTGCACTTGCAAAGCGTCCAAAGCTGCTGCTCTGCGATGAACCGACCGGAGCACTGGACTATGAAACCGGAAAATCCGTCTTGAAGTTGTTGCAGGATACCTGTCGGGATACGCAAATGACCGTGCTGCTGATTACGCACAATCAGGCTATCACCCCGATGGCTGACCGTGTGATTACGATGAAAAATGGAAAGATTGCAGCGATGCAGCAGAATGCAGAGCCCGTTCCCGTATCTGAGATTGCGTGGTGATGGCGATGACTGGATTATTAGGAAAAGAATTGTGCCGTACCGTGCGGCATACGTTCGGACAATTCACAGCGATTGCGGCGATTGTTGCCTTGGGCTGCGGATTTTTTGCCGGTATTCAGGCAACGACTCCCGATATGAACGAGATGGCAGACCAGCACTATCGGGAAACCAACCTCATGGATTTGCAGATTCGTTCTACCATTGGATTGGATGAGCAGGAAGTACAGGCGGTGGAACAGCTGCCGGATGTGAAAACGGTTGTAGCTGGATATCAGGTGCAGTGTTATCTGCCACAGGACGTGCATAGCTATTCGATGAGCGTTTCTTCTATGAATATGGAGCAGGCAGCCGATGCAGCAGGCATCAACCTGCCAACGCTGACCGCTGGAACGTATCCTTCCATCTCCACGGAATGTTTGATGGATGCCAACTTTGCGAAACGCAGAGGGTATCAGGTCGGTGATACGATTACCTTACAGGCAGCAGAGGACACCACGCTTTCCGACTATTTGCAGGAAGATACATTCACCATTTCCGGCTTGACCAACTGGAGTATGTATGTCAGCTTTGAACGGGGAACGGCTCAGATTGGAACAGGGGCATTGGATGGCTATTTGCTGGTCGATGATTCTGCTTTTTCCATGGATGTCTACACGAATCTATATGTTACCCTAGATAGCACAGCAGACTTGGCAGCCCAGAGCGATGCCTATACAACCGCTGCAAACGATGCGAAAGCTGTTATGGAGCGAGAGGGAACAGCAATTTTGAAGCAGCGAGTCGAACGGGAAACTGCAGATGCACAGGAACAGTTGACAGAAGCCCGTTCCAACTTGGAAACGCAGCAGGCAGAATATGCAAAGAATTTTGCACAGTTGGCGGATGCCTACGGAACAGAGGCAGCCAGTCAACAGTTATCCGATGCAGAACAGCAGCTGAACGATGCAGAAAAACAGATTCAAGAGCAACAGACTGCCTTAGACGACTTTGCAGACAATGCGAAATGGTATGTACAGACCCGAGAGGACAATGTTGGCTATACGGCATTCTGGGAGAATACCGAACGGGTGCAGAACGTCGTAGCGGTCTTTCCGGTGTTCTTTATTCTGATTGCAGCGTTGGTTTGCCTGACCACGATGACCCGTATGGTACGGGAACAGCGTGTGGAGATGGGTACGAAAAAGGCGTTGGGTTATGGAGCATTTCCGATTATGGCGAAGTTTCTGCTGTACGCCGGAATTGCCACCCTGATAGGAGGAATAACAGGGTTGCTGATTGGCTTTCAGGTGTTCCCACGGATTATCTGCAATGCCTATGCAACGATGTATTATCTACAGGACATTCCGTGTCCATTTCGTTGGAAATCGGCATTGGTTTGTCTGGGCGTTGGATTGCTTTGCACCTGTCTGTCCAGTGCAATTGCCTGCCGGAATGCCCTGCGGGAACAGCCTGCACAGCTGATGCGGCCGAAGCCGCCGAAATCCGGCAAACGGATTTTACTGGAGCGAATCCCGTGGTTGTGGAATCGCATTGGCTTTATGGGAAAGCTGACGTTGCGGAATGTCTTTCGGTATAAAAGCCGATTCTGGATGACAGCGGTTGGTGTTGGCGGCTGTACGGCTTTGATTTTAGCTGGCTTTGGACTGCGGTATGACATCACCAGCATTGCCGATTTGCAGTACAGTGAAATCATGCAGTATGATTTGCTGGCAGTTTATAACGACGATGCCGAGCAGACCCGAACAGAAGCCCTTTCCAGCTGGGAGGAGAATCCGCATACCATGTTGCTGCAATGTTCGGAGCAGGTAGGGGAGTATGATGTCACGTTGATGGTGACCGCAGAGCCGGAACAGCTTGGAAACTTTATTACCATGCGAAGCCGTTCTGACCATACGCCGTATACCTTGGATGACAGTGGAGTGATTCTGACGGAAAAGCTAGCGAAGCTGTTAAAAGTATCGGCTGGCGATACGCTGCAATTAAAAGATGCGAAGAAACCAGTCCGCATTGCAGCGGTAACGGAGAATTATGCATATCATTACATCTACATGACCGAAAACACCTATCAAAGCCTGTATGATACAGAACGAGCACCGAACACCATGCTGGTACAGCTGAACAATCCGGACACCGCAGACGAACACGCAACGGCACTCATGCAGCAGGACGGTATGTTGACTGTGCAATCTCTGCACCGCAGCGGAAATGTGTTTTCCGATTTGATTGACAGTATGAATTTGATTGTCATCGTGCTGATTGTCTGTGCAGGAGCGTTGGCAGTGGTTGTTCTTTATAACCTCTCGAATATCAACATTACAGAGCGAATGCGAGAGCTGGCAACGGTGAAAGTACTGGGCTTTTACGATGGCGAGAGTGCCGCCTATATCTATCGGGAAAACTTTTTCTCTATGACCGTTGGCATTCTGTTTGGATTGGTCGGTGGTGTATTCCTGACAAGATTTGTCGTTTCGATGGCGGAAGTAGATGTTGTCATGTTTGCCCGAACGATTCCGCCGTATGCGTTTGTCTTTGCAGCAGGGTTGACCGTGTTGTTCACGCTGTTGGTAAACTTGATTCTTTATCCAAAAATCAACCGAATTGACATGGCATCTGCCCTGAAAGCAATTGAATAAACAGAAATCCCTGCGGTATGGATTGCATACCACAGGGATTTTTTCATCTTAACAAGTGGATTCTTTTAAAAGGCGGCCGTGGAAGCAGATTCTGTGTGCGGTGTTGCGGAGAACAGCAGCACTTTTCGAGGGTTTGCCTTTTCGATTTGGAATTGATAACCGTGCAGCAGCAGTGTTTCTCCAGTATGCGGAATCCGTCCAAGCTGTTCCACGATCCATCCGCCGGCAGTAGTGGCATCGGTTTCCGGTAGCTGCATCCGAAGCGTTTCTTCCATTCGTTCCAGTTCGCAGTTACCAGCAATGCGATAGATGCCGTTTTCCTCCTGCAATTCAGAGGCATCTGCTGCCTCGTCCAGCGAACCAACCAGCCGTTCCATCAGGTCGAGCATCGTTAAAACGCCGTCTGTACCGCCAAATTCATCCAGTACAATGGCATAGCTCTGTCCTGCTTTTCGCATGCTGTGAAAGACATCGTTCGCCTTTGCGGTGGAGGGAATAAAGAAAGCCGGAACAACCGCTGTTTTCATGACACATTCTTTGGTCTGTTCGGCAACGGCAAACAGTTTTCGGGTATCCAATACGCCAAGGATGTCGTCGGTATGCTCGCCACAGATGGGGTAATAGCGGTGTGGAGTCTGTCGAATGGTCTGCTTCCAGCTGTCCAGCGAGTCCCGTTCCCAGAGAAGCTGTAATTCTGTCCGGTGGGTCATGATTTCTTCTGCTGTCCAGTCGTTAAAGGCAAAGACGTTTTGAATCATCTCGTTTTCTTCTGCCGCAATCACGCCTTTTTCGCTGCCGGCATCTGCCATCATCCGAATATCTTCCTCGCTGATATCCTCTTCTTCTGCGTTTGGGTCAATGCGGAACAGCCGCAACACGCCATTGGTGGCAGCTGTCAGCAGCCAAACCAGCGGCGAGCAGAGTTTTGCCAGTACCTGAATCATACCGGAGATGCCCAACGCAATGGATTCTGCCTTTCGCATGGCAATTCGTTTCGGGACAAGTTCGCCGAAAACAAGCGTCAGGAAGGAAAGCAAAATGGTAATCAAGACAACGGAAATGGTTTGCAAGGTTGCCTGCGGAATGGCAATGCCCCAGCTCACCAATAGCTGTACCAGTGCTTCTGAGAAGTGGTCAGCGGCAAAGGCACTGCCCAAAAAGCCGGAAAGCGTAATGGCAACCTGAATGGTTGCAAGAAATTGTGCCGGACGATTCTGCAAGGCTTGCAGACGTTTTGCCGGCTTGTTGCCCTGTTCTGCCAGCTTGTCAATGCGAGTTTCGTTGCTGGAAATGACGGCGATTTCTGCACAGGCAAAAATGGCATTCAAGGCGATTAAAATCAATTGTAAAAGAATTTGTCCAATCATATGGATTTCATTCACTCCTGTTCTTCTGTAAAAATTTTTTGTATCAAGCTTGCATGATGGGGAGCGAAAGACCGCTACCGCAGCACATGCAGGAACAGAAAAAACAGGCGTTTTTGCAGTGGTGCAGGATTCGCATCACTGTCTGGGTCGTCCATGAAACAGCCTCCTTTTTTTGGTTGAAAGATGGGACGAATGATTTTTTAAAAGACAGTATAACAAATTTGATGCCGTTTGTCAATCCTATGCGAAAAAAATATTTTTATGAATGGAAAAATGACATGGCAGAACAGGGGCTTTCTGAATTCTTTGTGAAAACGGTTGCATTTCCGATAAAATTGTGTTATAATTGCATTCATAGAAGACAGGTTTTTCTACCACACTTCATTTTTACTGTGCATTTTATGCAGAAATGCCACGGAATCCAACAGGAGGCATACGATTATGAAAATACAAGAATCCGCTGAAAACTATCTGGAAACCATTTTGATTTTACAACAGAGAATTGGTGAAGTGCGTTCGATTGATGTTGTCAATGAACTCTCTTATTCAAAGCCGAGCGTCAGCATTGCCATGAAAAACCTGCGGAATGCGGGATTGGTGACGATGGATGAATCGGGATACCTGCACCTGACTGCAGCGGGCAGAAAAATTGCAGAAACCATGTATGAACGACATACCCTGCTTTCCGACTGGCTGATTTACTTGGGCGTTGACCCACAGAAAGCGGTAGAAGATGCGTGCAGAATGGAACATATTTTGAGTGCAGAATCGTTCCATGCGATTAAACAGCATGTATTAGCAAATCAGGAACAGACCGAAAACGGCCGCCATGCGTGATTGTATGGCGGCTTTGTGTCAAAAAGGAGCATTTTATGAACATCCTGCACATGAGTGACCTGCATTTAGGGCGGCGGTTTTATAACCTTTCTTTTCTGCCGATACAGCAGGCGTTATTACAAGAAGTCCTGCAAATCATAGACGACCAGCAGGTGACCGTGTTATTATTATGCGGTGATATTTATGACAAACCCGTGCCGCCGGCGGATGCGGTACAGCTGCTGGACTGGTTTTTGACCCAACTGGCAGCACGAAGCGTACACGTTTGCATGATTAGCGGCAACCATGATTCTCCGGAGCGGCTGCAATTCGGCAGCGACTTGCTGCAAAAGAATCAAATCCACATTTCCGGAACATTTTCCGGAAAAATGGAAACGGTTTCACTTTCCGATGCATACGGCACGCTGACGATTTCCATGCTGCCCTATGTCAAGCTGGCACAGCTATCCGTTCAGTTCCCGGAACAGTCCTTTGCAACGCTGGACGATGGCATCCGTGCCGTTTTGGAGCAGATCCCTCCAGACCCAAACCACCGCAATTTATTATTGTATCATGGCTTTGTCCTGCACAATGGAGCAGCACCGGAAGAATCCGATTCAGAAACGCAGCTGGGCGGATTGCAGCTGGTTTCTGACACGCTCTTTGATGCCTATGATTATGTAGCGTTGGGGCACATTCACAAGCCGCAGTGGGTACGGCATGACCGCATTCGTTACAGTGGTTCTCTGATGAAGTATTCGTTTTCCGAGTGCTTGCAGCAGAAATCTGTGACACTGCTGAAGTGGAATGAAAAAGACAACTGTACCATCACGACCATTCCACTGCATCCAAAACAGGAGATGCGGATTTTGCGTGGAACACTGGAACAGCTTTTGGAACATGCAACGCCGTCCGAAGATTTCATTCGGGCAGAGTTGACCGACTTGGAATTGATTCCCAATGCCATCGAAAAGCTGCGGGTCGTTTATCCAAACACGCTGGAGTTGAGTTATGTAGAACGGGAACGCCTCCGGCAGCCAGCAGCTGCAACCGAAGCGGTTCACGTAGAAGAACAATCGCTGCTGGATTTGGTGACGGAATTTTATGAGAACGTGTATCATTATCCGCTGCGAGAACATCCGGAAGAATTGGCACTGATGACAGAACTGGTAGAGGAGGAACAGGAAAGCGAATGAAACCATTGCATTTAGAATTATATGGATTTGGAGCATTTGCAGAACCGTGCAAAATCTCCTTTACAGACTGGCAGAATGGCGAAGTCTTTTTGATTACCGGAGAAACGGGAGCTGGAAAGACAACCATTTTCGATGCGATTTGTTTCGCTCTGTATGGAACGGCGAGCGGCTCAGAACGGGAATCCCGACAGTTCCGCAGTCAATATTTGACCGACAGTACCGCAGAAACGAAAGTTCGCCTGGAATTTCTGGACAACGGGAAACGGTATCTGGTAGAGCGAAACCCAGCTTATGAACGGCAGAAACAACGTGGAATTGGAACAGTGGAACAAAAGGCAAATGCAACGCTGTATGAGCTGCTGCCGAACGGAGAAAAGACTTGCATTTGCAGTGGCTTTAAAACGGTTACCTGTGAAATTACCGAACGCATCGGTATGGAAAGCACGCAGTTTCAACAGATTGTGATGATTGCACAGGGGGAATTCCGGCGGTTTCTGCTCTCCAATTCCATCGAAAAGGGGCAGATTCTCAGCAAGCTGTTTCACACGGAATCCTGTGGGCGGATTCGTGACCGTTTGAAGCAGCGATATGATGCCAAAACACAGGAAATTTCCATGCAAACCATTTCCATTGCAGCAAAACTGAAAACGGTTGCCCCACACGAAGCAACCCGGAAACAGCAGTATCAGGAATTGCTTGCAGAAGAGAAAACGGTTGCCACCAGTCCGATTTGCTGTCAGCTTTTAGAGGAGGACTGTCGGGAACGGCTGGAGCAGCTGCCCTTACTGGAGAAAGAACAGGAGCGATTCCAGCAGAGCGTAGACCAGTTGGTGCAACAGATGGAGCAGGGCAGGCGACACAACCAGAACTGTTTCCGGTTGGAACAGCAGCAGAAAGAATTGCAGCAACTGCAACAACGGCAGACCGTTGCAGCGGAGTTATTGGAACGGGCGGAAATCAATGCCGTACAGATTCCCGAATGGCAGGATGCAGCGGCACAGCTGGAACGGAGCGTGCCGGAATATCAGCATTTGGCAGACCTGCAAAAGGAATTGTTGACCTTACGGAAGCAGAGCCAGCAACTCCAGCAGGAGCAGGCTCAGAAAAAGGCAACGCTCGAACAGACCCAGCAAGCTTGTGCAATGCTGCAAAAAGAAGTAGAAGAGCATATAGCCTGTGCAGCGGAACTGGAGAGCACCAAGACAAAAATGGTGCAGAAACAGCAGGCGTTGCAGGTTTTGCAGCAGTTGCAGCAGCAGTTTGCAGCGGTTCGGCAGGCGGAGGCAGATTGTGCCGTATTGGAACAGCAGGCACAGCAAGCCCACCAGCAGTATTATCAGGTAGAGAAGCCGAAATACGATGCGATGGAACAGCAGTTCTTTCAGAGTATGGCAGGCAATCTTGCAGCACAGTTGCAGGCAGGGGTAGCGTGTCCGGTTTGCGGCTCGCTGGAGCATCCGCATCCGGCAGAGCAGACACAGCAGACCGTTTCGGAACAGCAGTTCCAGCGTGCCAGAAAACAGCAGGAAGCTGCTTTGCAGGCGATGCAGAGCCAGAAGAGCCAGTTAGAGAAACAGCAGGCAGTTTGTGCACAGCTGCAAACGCAGAAACAGCAGTTGTTGCAGCAGCATAAATTGAGTGAACAGACCACGGCGGAAACATTGGAAGCGATGCTGAAAAAAATTCGTTCGGGAATCTCCGCATTGACGAACCAGCAAAAACAGTTGCAAGAGCAGTTACAGCAGCGGACGGAACAGCAGGTAGCCTTGAAACGCAAACAAGAGGCATTGCCGATTCTGCAAAACGCTGTGACGGCACAGGAGCAGGCAGTACAAGCATTATTGCAGAAAATCACTGGAAAACGTACCGAGTGCGATTATGTTCAGAACAGCTTGCAATATGGAACATTGCAGGAGGCACAGCAACAGTTGCTTTGTTTCCGGCAGAAAATCGAACAGGCACAGCTGCAACAGAAACGTGCACAGGCACAGGTACAAGAGTTGGAGAAGCAGCTGGCAGCTTGTCAGGATGCGTGCAGCCGACTGGAAGCAGAAATTGCAGGGAAGCCGTTGTATGACACGGCAGGGGCAGAACAGACCTTGTTGGAATGCCGCCGGCAGTTGTCGCAGAAACAGCGAGAAATTGCCATGCAGAAGGCAGACTTGCAGCAGGTACAGGAAACGGTAGCAGCTGTTCGACTGTCCCTGAAAACGCTGGAGCAGGCTTCTCAGACGTGGATGACGTACAAAGAACTATATAGCATGATGAATGGAACGAATACTGAGCACGGCGGAGAACGGATTTCGCTGGAACGGTATGTGCAGGCGTATTATTTCACACGGATTTTGGAGCATGCCAACCAGAAGTTAGACCAGCTTTCCAATGGACGCTATCAGCTGATTCGCCGAAAAGAGGAAGACCGAAAGAATATTTCCTCCGGCTTGAATCTGAATGTGTTGGATCAATACACCGGAACAGAACGAGATGTGAAAACGCTGTCTGGTGGAGAAACATTTTTGGCATCGCTGTCGCTGGCGTTGGGGCTTTCCGAGGCAGTGCAGCAGCAGAGCGGCTGTGTGCAAATCAATGCGATGTTCATTGATGAGGGTTTCGGTTCTTTAGATGAAATGGCGTTGGAGAATGCGATACAGCTGTTGCAGCAGCTTTCCGGTCATGATTGCATGGTGGGGATTATTTCTCATGTATCCGCATTGGCGGAGCGATTCGACGCACAAATTCGGGTAGAGAAAACGCCCTGTGGCAGCCGTGCTGTCTGCGTTGGCAAAAAATAAACATCAAGCGGTATGGGTGGAAACTGTACCGCTTTTGTTTTGCATGAGATGTAGCAGTTTTCCGGATGGGTTTGCAAGGTTAGAATTGTCTGCACTGGCGGAGCGATTCGACGCACAGATTCGAGTAGAGAAAACGCCATGCGGCAGCTGTGCTGTCTGTGTTGGCAAAAAATAAACATCAAGCGGTATGGTGGAAGCCCTGCCGCTTTTGTTTTGCGTGAGATGTAGCAGCTTTCCGAATAGGTTTGACGCTGGCGGAGCGATTCGATGCACAGATTCGGGTAGAAAAAACGCCATGTGGCAGTCGTGCCGTCTGCGTTGGGAAAAGATAAACGTCAAGCGGTATGGGTGAAAACTGTACCGCTTTGCTTTTCGTGGATGTAGCAGCTTTCCGAATAGGCTTGACGCTGGCGGAGCGATTCAATGTACAGATTCGGGTAGAGAAAACGCCCTGCGGCAGTCGTGCCGTCTGCGTTGGCAAAAAATAAACATCAAGCAGTATGGGTGGAAACTGTACCGCTTTGCTTTTCGTGGATGTAGCAGCCTTCCGAAAAGGCTTGACGCTGGTGAAATAATTCGATGCACAGATTCGAGTAGAGAAAACTGTATATTTGTGCCTGAGAGAGTCATGTATAGATACTTTCCATGTCATACCATTTGATTATACACGAAATTTGCTTGCAAAGTAGGGATTCCAGCCCGTTTCAATAAGAGAAAACAAAACAAGCGATATGGAGAAAAGACCATACCGCTTGTTTTTTATGCTACTATATTTGTAGGAAAGTATTCTCGTAAACAGAGCAATCGGGGAGGAAAAACGAAAAATGGAGAACAAAAAAAGCCCTGTTCGGACTTTTTTCATTCTCCATAGAGAAACGATTCTGGAGGCGCCACCCAGATTTGAACTGGGGATCAAGGTGTTGCAGACCTTTGCCTTACCACTTGGCTATAGCGCCGATTGGAGCGGATTACGAGGCTCGAACTCGCTACCTCCACCTTGGCAAGGTGGCGCTCTACCAGATGAG
>OGOS01002233.1_pt1 | contig 10790 bp, 7 predicted proteins | sample 1552701 | NCBI WGS metagenome assembly OGOS01 (sample SAMEA2580128, study PRJEB22360) | human gut metagenome | biome: human gut; feature: human-associated habitat; material: faeces | place: Denmark | collected 2008/2010
CCGGCCAATCCGTCCGTAGACGGTGCGACTTCACTGGCCGAAGCTGCGGAAGGCAAGGCGGCCATGCCGATGGTTAATATTCCCGCCGCTGCAGCTGCTGCAATACGATTCCTCATGGTGGTTCCTCTCCTGCGCACGTTTGCATTCGATCTGTGATTGTGCGCTCGCGTTCGTTCCGTATGCCATAGTAGGAGGGGAATGTGCCTAAATAAACCGGTGGAAAAATGACATTTGTCTAGTTTCTGCGATGCTGCAGCAGTCTTCATAGTTTAAGCGGGAAACCAGAATCCAAACCAGAAGCCGGAACAGCCTGCTCAAGACATGGCCAAGCAGGCCAAGTAACGGCTTAGACCGCCCGTACTTATCCCGCCCGTATTGGTTTATCTAGCGGCGGCCCCCAACAAAGATCACTCGACAATAGTGATGAATGGGCTAGCCGGCAGATTAAAGCCGTTGTACAGCATGCTCGCGCACTTCGGATTGCCACTGAACAGGTAACGTACCTGGCTCATGGCGTTGAGATCGTTCAGTGTTGAACCATCGGCTGCGGTGAGCAACACCTGATTGCCCCTGATGGTGGCATTGACCGCCTGCCATTGACCGGAATAATTGGCGACCTCAAACCCCTGCAATGCCGTAGTGGTGGGAGCGGCGATATTGCTGATACCGCTTAACGGGGTCGCTTTCGGAGCGCTCTTATAGTTTGGTGCGATTGCGCTCGCGGTTTTCGAATAGTTAGGTTGCATGGCTTTCAGCCTGCTTGCGGTGCCGTTCCGGAAAGACAAGGCGATTGCGCCGTTCGCAGTGTGCCGGGCATGTTCGATAAGCGGTCCGTTGGGTACGGTGGTGCCGTCTTCCATGGCGAGATACTGCGCGGCCATGCGCGCCCCGAGAATATCCTTGCCGAGCGGATGGATCAGCGCGGATGTGCCTTTATCGGTGTCAAGGGAAACCGTCATCGCCACGTTCGACGAATCGTGCAGGTTGGTGTTGCCGAGCGTAGTCCGTTGCGCTTCTCGCACGTTTTGCGTGTACTGGTAGTTTGGCCAGCGCGCGAGCTGTACGTACAGGAACGGCAGGTCCTTGCGTCCGAACACGTTACGGTACTGGTTGATGAGCGTGGTCATTTGCGATTCGTATTGCAAAGCAGTTCCGTAATTATTGGCGTCATCGCAACCTTGATACCACAGCACGCCCGCCACATGGAATCCCTTCAACGGCGCGATATGGTTCGCATAAATATCGCCGCCTTGTACATGCCGGCGAATAGGCGTGCCACCCCACGCGGTCTGGATGATGCCAATCGGCACATTGGGGTGCTTGGCGCGCAACTGCATGGCGAATTGCTGAGCCAGATAGCTGAGGTGCAGTGAATTCGTGGAATCTGCAGTCAGCCATGCATCGGCGCTCTGATTAACAGCGGACAGTGGAAAATCAGTGTCTTCAACATCATGATTTGCGATGACAAATTTCACGCTGTCATCTACGAGCGGTTTCGGCAAATCGCCTGTCGTGATTAGTCCATTGCCAAAATTGTAAGTAGCGTTTTCGTAATACTGCACATAGTTGAGTTCCATATTCGACTGGCCAGCGGCTACGAAGACGTCTCCCACATACACTTTGGCCAGTTTCAGCACGGTTTTGCCGGCGTACTGCACTTGCAGCGAATACGGATTGAGACTTGCCTTTTGCGCGCTCAGCGTGCAGGTGAAACTGCCGTTTTTCGCTACCTTTGCCTTGACGCTCTCGGAGGTTTTGCCTTGCGTAAGTGTCGCTGACAGTTTCGAAACGTCGATGGGGTTGCTTTCCGTGGAGCTGACGTTGCCTTTGACTACGATTGGCTGATCGCGCTGGAACACCATATTGTCCATGTAGTACGAGGGCAGCTGCACATCAACAGTGGCCGCAGTATGGGCGGTGGCGGTGGATTGCGATCCGGTTTTACCGGTTGCCGTTCCGTTGCCCCATTTGGGGCCGCACCCGACGATGATGGCAACGACTATTCCTACGGTTACGATAACGGCAAGTGCCGTTCTTGCCAATCGTTTCGTATTCAATTCTGATTTGCCTCGTTCTTTGTCAACGCCCGCTCGAAGGTTCTGGCCTGTTTGTCATATGCGGCTCGTTCGGTGTTGGCTTTGCTGGTGGTCCCGGACGGGTCGGCTTTGCAGTCAAGCGCCTTCGGCGATTTGACTTCTTCCTGATACAAGGTGCTGAGCTTTTCCAGATCATATGAGGAATCCATGCTGGAAAATGCGTCGACAATCTTTCCCTTGAGCTGGAAATCCTTGGAATATGAAGCGTTCATGGCGGCAACCGCGTCTCTGCAATCGTTGATGGCATTCAGTTCGCGCATTTTCTGCGATGTTCTCACGCCCATGACGCCGAAGACCACAATGCATACCGCAACGACGATAACGGCTACGATGATGGAACGGCGAATCAAGTTCTTGACATGGTTATGTACCCAAGTGTCGCCATCTTGCACGCCTTGCAATATGGCCATTTGGAACGGATCTTCGGGAGCCGTTCGGTAGGAAGTCCCCGGTGCTTTTGTTCTAAGCTTTTCGTCACGATTGGTGGCATTGACGGAATTGTTGGATTTGCTGGTCCCGACGGTCGCGGTACTGCTGAACGTTCGGGGCTTACGGACGCTATTTGCTTGACTGTCAGCTTTATTTGGCTGCCTTTCGTGCCGTGCCATGCTTCCCTCCAGGAGTCCGTGATACCGTTCTGATGTTGTCTATTGGAGGTGGTCCGACAAGGTCCTCTGTTCCCAAATGACAATACATAAGGTATGTTACCCGTTCCACTTCCGAATGCCAGCACTTCATGTTGTGGCATATTCGGTAAATGTGAAGTTTGGTTTGGAATCCATCTGCTTTATTTTGAGTGGGGGCATCTCAGAATACACTTAAGTTTTGCGTGTGCAATTGCGTCAACGAGTGAAAATGCGTTTTGTGAGAGAGGCTGACGATGATATCGCCGAAAAGCTTGATGAAGATTGCGACCACCGCTTCCGTGGTTGCAATGACGGTTTCCGTTGCCGTGGTGCCGGCTTACGCCATGCAGGATATTGCGATTGAGGATACGCCAAGTTCTTTTGCCGCAACTGTGGATGATGTGCAGAATTCGTCAAACAGCATGCCGGACAATCCGAACGCGACGCTGCCGGAAACGGTAAGCGAAAACATTTCGGACGATTCCACTGTGGTTTCGGAGAACCTTGCGGTTACGCCGGAAGGTGATGTGCAGAACATTGAGACCGGCGAAACCGTGACGGACGCTCAGCTGGTCGGCACGCAATCGCAGCAACCTGATCCACTGGCCAAAACGAATGGCGAATCATTCATTCCGGTGAGTGCCTCGAATGTGAAAGATGCTGTGGAACAATCTGTGAAACAATCCGTGGAGCAATCGTCCTCAAAAAACGGAGCCACCGTGAAGCTTGCCAAATTCGATGGCAACGATTACGGCGCGCATTGGGGAACCTACAACAATACGAAAGCCTTCTTCGACTATAGAAACAACCTGTTCGCCCAGCAGGCCAAAGGCGTGATCGACGTCTCTTCATGGCAGGGGGATATCGATTGGGCTAAGGCGAAAGCCGGCGGCGTGGAAGGCGCGATCATCCGTCTTGGCTTTGGATGGGGCAATGACGCCGATGCCAAAGCGCAACGCAACATTAATGAATGCAAGCGGCTGGGTATTCCGTTCGGCATCTACTGGTACTCGTATGCGGAGGATGCGAGCGGTTCCAGGCAGGAGGGCAACGATGTGGTGTCCAAGCTCCGCCAGTTTGGCGTGAGACCGAACGACTTGAAATACCCCGTGTACTACGACCTTGAGAGTTGGACGTGGACCGGGCACACGCCGCCGAACGATCCGAACGTGTATAACGGCATCGTCAATGCTTGGTATGGCGCGTTGCAGTCCGGCGGTTACCAGAATCTCGGCGTGTACTCCTACACGAGCTACTTGCAGGGGCCGTTGAACAATGCGAACATCTATGCGAAGACACGCTGGGTGGCGCAATATGGTCCGCAGATGGAATTCACGGCGTTCGGGACCAACGATCGTGGCTGGCAGTACACCGAAAGCGGTCATATCAACGGTATCAGTGGCTCCGTGGATATGAGTGCCTTTGGCAATAAGACTTCTGTGCAGAATGGAGGGAATGACGATTCTCAGCCTTCCCTTGATGTGCGCAAGATGAGTGCTGTGAGCATTCCTAATGGGAATTATTACATCAATGTACGTTCCAAAGTGGCTTCTAGTGTTGATATCCCTGGAGCCAGTGGAGCGGATTCCACAGCTATTCAGCTGTACTCCGGCAATGGGTCCAAAGCTCAGCAGTTTACTTTCACTAAACAGTCTGATGGCAGCTATGTGATTGTTAATGTGAATTCCGGTAAGGCCTTGGACGTTCGTAATGGCGCTGCGGGTAATAATGCGGTGGTGCAGCAGTATTCGGCGAATGGTACGAACGCCCAGCGTTGGTTCATCCGTGATTCGGGAGCCGGTTATTACTTGCAATCCGCATTAGGTAACTGGGTATTGGACTTGAGCGGAGGCAATACCGCTAATGGTGCGGCGATCCGTCTCTATACACCCAATGGCACTGCTTCTCAGTTGTTTGTTGTTTCCTGCAGCGGAGTTACTGTACCAGTGGATACGGCAGTGATAATCAAATCTGCTGGTAACGCCAATCTTGTATTTGATGTGCCAAGTGCCTCTATGGCAAATGGGACCAGGATTCAGCTGTATGCGGCTAATGGGACGAATGCGCAAAGATTCCGTTTCCGGAAAATCGGAAATGGGACATATGGGATTGCCAATGTAAATTCCGGTAAAGTGTTGGATGTATATGGTGGTTCGACGTCTAATGGCGCAGTGCTGCAGCAATACGGTAGTAATAACACTGTTGCTCAACAGTGGACTGTTCGCGACTATGGCAGCGGGAAGATCTCATTGATTTCGGTAAATGCGAATAAGGCCATTGATGTGCCGGGGGCGAATTATGCGTCGTCTGTTGCATTGCAGCTGTATGCGCCAAATGGTACAGCTGCCCAGCAGTGGGTGATCGCAAAGCCTAAGACTATGCGTGAACGGTTGAATGAGCAAGCAGCGATGCGCAGACAGGATTTGCCTGATGGTACATATACTTTTGCTTCGAAACTGAAGACGAGCATGAAGATGGATGTATATGGTGCATCCCGTTCGGACTGCGCTAACGTGCAGCTTTGGGCTGGCAATGGCACGAATGCTCAGAAATGGAGAGTAATGCACGATGCTAATGGCTATGTCATATTGACTAGCGTGAACTCCGGCAAGGTGCTGGATGTTTATGGTGGCAGTGACGCGAACGGTGCCAACGTACAGCAATACACGTCAAACGGCACGTATGCGCAGAAGTGGATCGCCGTAAAGAACGCGGATGGCTCCTATACCTTCCAATCGGCGCTGGGGAACAAGGTGCTGGATGTTTCAGGCGGTTCTTCCGCCAATGGCGCTAATGTGCGGCTGTACCAAACAAACGGCTCGAATGCCCAACGATGGGTGGACTGAGAGAAGAAGTGACAATCAATAAGAAAGCTCCCCGCCAATCGGGGATTGAACTCTTGCGTATCATCGCGGTGACGTTGATTACTGCGCATCATTTGGTTGTACATTCTGGCTATCCGCTTTTCAATGAGCCAATTTCGGTGCGTAGATTGTTTTTTCAGATGTGCCTCTCATCATTTGGCAAGATAGGAATCACCCTATTCCTTCTGATTTCATTATGGTTCTTGGTTGATAGAGAACAAACAGTGAAAAAGTCATGTCGGCGGATTTGGCTTTTGGAACGTGAACTGCTGTTTTGGAGTTTCGTCGGATTGGCCATGCAGTATGTCGATAATCCCAAATCGGTTGATGCTGATGTCTGGCTTGATGCTATTTTTCCTATTACGAGAAATGAGTGGTGGTATGCCACAAGTTATGTGATACTTCTTTTGTTACTGCCATTTCTTCTTGTGGGTTTGCGAAAAATGGGAAGGCAAATTCATAAAAAATTCTGTATTGTGCTGCTGGGACTGTGGGGCATACTCAATCTGGTGCCAGGTGCATCTCTGGACATATACATCAATGTGATTGGTTTTGTTTATGTTACGATTCTTTTCACGTATTACAAATGGTATATGGCTCCGATTAGCAATAAATGTGCGATACTGCTAATGGTTGTTGGTGGCCTGATTATTTTTGGCTGGAATCTTTTGCTTTCGGTTGTTTGGCGGATTTGGAATATGAATCCTGACCGGATACTGAACTATATTAATCCTGTGCAAAAAGAGTGGGCGTTACCGATTCTTGCTATATCTTTTGGTGTTTTTGTCTTATTTACGCGTTTACACTTCTCAAGTCGGATTGTGAATCGTTGCGCGCAATCTGCTTTTGCCGTCTATTTGATTACTGAGCAGCATTATTTTCGTGACGAAATATTGTGGCGTTATATCACTTTAGGGGGTATTTACCGTTCGCGTTATGCGATCGGTATTGCGTTGGTAGTGGTCATCGGAATTGTTGCTGCAGCGATAATGCTGGATTTTGTAAGGCAATTCTTATTCTGGCGCACTGTGGACAGGCATAAGGGCAGACTCTTTGAATGGGTTTGGGATCGTGCTTGGAGAATCGTGGGTGAGTTTAAGACAAACTACGTTGCATATAAAAGTGTGAACAAGGAATAGAAACAGAAAGGCGATGTGATTTTCCCATCGCCTTTCTCATAATAGTCCGATTGACTTTTAGTGGTTACGCTGTCGTCTCTGCATGGCGAAGCTGTTCGCTTCGACGATGAACGCTTTGCGGTCGTTCTTGGCCATGACGTCGAGAATGATACCCGTCGCGAATAACAACAGTCCGGCGATGACGAGCATGACCGCGCCAATGAGGGTGGGGAACCGCGCCACCACACCGGTGTTCCAGAAGTCCACCGTCACCATGCCGCACAGTACGATGCCAATGATGCTAAGGATGCAGCCGATTCCGCCGAAGAACGGCAGTGGCTTGTACTCACGAATCATGCGGAAGATGGTTGACATCACCTTGATGCCGTCGCCGACGGTATCAAGCTTGCTGACGGAGCCTTCCGGGCGATCGCGATACTGGATTGGCGTTTCGTACAGACGCAGGTTGTTGTTCAGTGAGTGGATGGTCATTTCGGTCTCGACCTCGAAACCGCGCGACAGCACGGGGTAGGTCTTGACGAAGGTGAACGAGAAGGCACGGTAACCGGTCATGATGTCGGTGACATTGGCATGGAATAGGCCATTGATCGAGCCGCGAACCAGACGGTTGCCGAAGTTGTGGAACGGGCGCTTGTTCTCTTGGAAGTACGTGGAACTCAGACGATCTCCGATCACCATGTCGTAGCCTTCGAGGATTTTGTCCACCATAGCGGGTGCGGCGTCGGCGGGGTAGGTATCGTCTCCGTCGGACATGATGTACACGTCGGCATCGATGTCTTCGAACATGGCGCGGATCACATTGCCCTTACCCTGCCGTGGCTCCTTGCGGACAATCGCGCCCTCGCTGGCTGCGATTTCTGCAGTGCGGTCGGTGGAGTTGTTGTCATATACATAGATATCGGCGTTCGGCAGCGCTGACTTGAAGTCATGTACCACCTTGCCGATGGTGACTTCCTCGTTGTAGCAAGGCAAGAGCACTGCGACGGAAGGGTTCAGATTCTTGGACATGTTATTTACTATATATTCTGTATTGGTCTTTTTCGTTGATTATGATTAAGTCTCACAAGAAGATTTGAATCCCATTCCTGACGTCGAATAGAGGCTTTGCATGGCAGAAAATAAGATGAAAAGAAAGCATTTAATCTATGTTGACGTATTGAATATTATGTCATGCTTCGCTGTAGTCATGTTGCATGTTTCTTTGAATGTTTTCAATCCCTCTGACGCCTACTGGACACAGTCGGTTTTATTCCAGTCGATTGCCATTTTCGCTGTTCCGATTTTTTTTATGATTAGTGGCATGAACCTTATTGGTTATGCTGATAAATATGATACGAAAACATTTTTTAAGAAGAGACTGTGGCGTGTAGGCCGTGCGCTCATTCTGGCAAGTGTCTTCTGTTATATCTTATTCTGTATATTTCCGTTCTCTTTTTATGGAGCCGAGCAATATGCGAGCGGAATTGGTGTTGGAGATTTTGTATCGCGTTTTTTAACGAATTCAATAAATGACATTTATTGGTTTTTATATACTATAATTTATCTATATATGTTAACGCCGTTGTTGACTCAGATACGAAATGATAAAAATATTTTGCAATATTTGATTGTATTGCAGTTTTCTATTAGTATTTTGATTCCGTTGATTGAACGATTGGGTGTATCTAAAAAATATTTCGGGACTCTTTTCAATTGGCCGCTGTTCTCTTCGAGTGCATTGCTTTATTTTTTGTTGGGATTCTATATCGCCAATTACCTGCGGAAGTTTCCTCCCCTTTGGCTTACAGGAATCATTTGTGTAATTTCAGTTGGGGCGATGTTTTTCGGCGGTTTGTATACTAACGGATACTTCGCAGTACGCGATATTGAATACCACAGCTACGTGATTAGTACTTCTTCTCCATTGTGTGTCGTTGAGGCGGTTTCATTGTTCTTATGTGCTATGCAAGTGGAACAGCGTTTGCAGGAGATGCCTCCTACGGTTTCGCATTGTATCCGTGAGATTTCCGGTGCGTCCCTTGGCGTGTATCTTTTCCATATTTTAGTGATTAATTGGATGGGAAAGCGCAATTGGGGTAATGCATCTCAATTCTGGGGAGAACATATGGGAGTGCGAGCCATTGCTGTATATTTGGTTACGCTGATTGTTGTCGTCACATGTAGACATATTTTGATGCAGATTAAGAAAGTATTTACTAATCGGAGGCTTGACCGTGTTGCCTGAAGCAGTATTGCACGGAGATGAGAAGAAGCGATTTGCTGGATGGGGATTCCCGGTGGTACTGGGTTTTGCCTTTGCCTGCGGAACGAATGCTTCGACTGATGCGATAGTTCCGTTTAATAGACCGTACTTTTATGTGCAGTGGTTACTTTTTGCGGTCCTTTTCCTTGTGGTTTTTCAGGTTGGCTTCAAAATCGTTCAGATGGGAGCATCTAGCAGTTTGGTGAAACAGGTATCGGAGGCGAATACATCTTCGGAGAAGTCTTCGTTGCTTCTATTTGATTATGACCAATCGAAAAAAACCAAGTTCAAAGATTCTTTGAGAATTTTGGCTGCTTGGTCACCATATATCATTCTGCTTTATCCAGGTGTTTTATATTGGGATACCGGAGATCAGGTTGCGCAATTCTTCGGCATTTCCGCTTTTGGACAGAAGCCGGGTAAAATTTGGGATCATCATCCTTTCTTCGATACCTATTTATACGGAGGATTCATTTGGCTTGGTCGTGCAATTACCGGCAGCTATAATGTGGGGATTTTCCTATATGCCATAGCACAGTGCGTTTTTGTTGCAGTTGCACTCGCGTGTTGGCTGAGTTACTTAAAGGAACGCGGCGTCGGACGTCTTTCATTAAAAATATGTACCATGTTCTTCTGTTTTTTCCCGATCTTCCCCATAGCGTTTATGAGTTTGTCGAAAGACATCACGCATGCTGCGTTCTTTATAGCGTGGCTTCTGATGTTCATGCGCTTAGTGGATTCGAAACTTGAAAAAATCAAGCAGCCTTCTTTCTTCTTCGGTTTTCTAATTCTTGGGTTATGTTCTTCCTTGAGCAAGAAAATGGGAATGTATATCATTCTGTTCTGTTTGATTATTCTCATTTTTGGTAAATTCAGGATACGATTCAAGGCAGTGGTTGCGGGGATTGCCGCATTTCTTTTTATAATCGTCAGTATCGTTCTGCCTAATTATTATTATCCGAAGGCGAATATTGTTCCTGGAGGTGGACAGGCTGCATTCGCGATGCCGATTGAGCTCTTGGGCCGTTCGGCTCACGCGTATCCTCAGGATGTTACCGATTCAGAAAAGAAAGCCATTGAATCGTATCTGGTATATTCTTGGGATCAGATTAGCGCGCAATACAATCCGTATATTGCCGATCCTGTTACGGGATACAAGTTACGAAAAGGGGCTTCTGCGCCGGATTTCCTCAAGGCCTGGTTAAAGATTGGTTTGAGGCATCCAATGACATATCTCAATGGTTTTGTCTGTCTTGAATCCGGATGGATCTCTTTTTCTGGAAATGATAAATCTTCTGTTTCCTATAATGATGTAAAAGAATGGGTACAATATCCAGTGCAGTTGCAAATGGATGCCAGCGTATACACTGTCGCGAATGAAGACACTCTCGGTAAGCTAATTCCCAATAAAGACAAGAATTGGGCACAGGAAATAGTCGGCAGCATTACTTCTATGCTGGAATCGATTCCTGTGGTGAATGTTCTTACCTATGTGGCTTTTTGGGTATCGGTGTTTCCTACGTTTATCGCTTACCTGCTATGGCGTAAGCGTAAGGAATATGTGACAGCTAAAACGATGTTCCAATTACTGCCTTACTTCGTATCGGCAGCTTCGCTTTTCGTTTATCCTGTATCCCGTGTAACGAGCGGTGGACATGGTGGAGATGCGACGAGATACATGTTCCATACATTGCTGCTTGCGCCTATCGTGATGGGTCTTTTGCTTTCGTTGAAGAAAAAGCCCCAAAAATAAATAGACGGAGTCTCTGCAAAAGACAATCCGGGGGAGAGCGAAGACCAGGGACACCCCATCGGATTGCGAT
>OGOS01002247.1_pt1 | contig 10742 bp, 10 predicted proteins | sample 1552701 | NCBI WGS metagenome assembly OGOS01 (sample SAMEA2580128, study PRJEB22360) | human gut metagenome | biome: human gut; feature: human-associated habitat; material: faeces | place: Denmark | collected 2008/2010
AGACCGAAGCCCGCACGGGACGCATCAGCTCCACTGAGCCGAATTTGCAGAACATCCCGGTGCGCACGCCGCTTGGGCGTGAATTCCGCCGGTTCTTCATCGCAAAAGAGGGAAATGTGCTTGTGGACGCCGACTATTCGCAGATTGAACTGCGCGTATTGGCGCACGTGGCAAACGACACGCAGATGCAGGAGGATTTCCGACTTGGGCGCGATATCCACACTATGACGGCGGCGCGTGTGTTCGATATGCCCGAAGACCTTGTGACCCCGCAGATGCGCAGCCGTGCGAAAGCGGTCAATTTCGGCATTGTGTACGGCATCGGCGCGTTCTCGCTTTCAAAGGATATCGGTGTTTCCCGCCGCGAGGCCGAGGACTACATTCACGATTACCTGCGCAATTATAAGGGCGTTGCAGACTATATGGAACGCGTGGTGGAGGAAGCGAAGAAAAACGGCTATGTGGAGACGCTGTTCGGCCGCAGACGCTATCTGCCGGAGCTTGCAAGCTCCAATTTCAACATGCGTGCGTTCGGTGAACGTGTGGCGCGCAACATGCCGATTCAGGGCACGGCGGCGGACATCATCAAGATTGCGATGGTGCACGTGCGCAACCGTTTGAAAGCCGAAAAGCTCGATGCAAAGCTGATTTTGCAAGTGCATGACGAACTCATTGTGGAGTGCCCGGAAGCGGAAAGCGACACGGTGAAGAAAATTCTGGAAGAAGAAATGGCAAACGCGGTGCAGCTGAGCGTGCCGATGCTGGCAGAGGCCGGAAGCGGTAAGAGCTGGTATCAGGCGAAGGGCTAAGGGTTTATGATGATATTTTGCTGTCCCGCATGCGGCAGCGCGTTGGAAAGAGAAGACCGCGCGCTGCGCTGCGCAAACGGACATTCTTATGATATTGCGCGCCAGGGGTATGTGCATCTTCTGCCCGTAAAGCAGATGCACGCGAAGATTCCCGGCGACACAAAGCAGATGGTGGACGCGCGCCGCGTGTTTTTGAGCGGCGGCTACTACGATGCGTTCCGTGACAAACTGGCGGAGCTGACGGACAAATATCTGCCCGAGAACGGCGTTGTTTTGGACGCAGGCTGCGGCGAGGGCTTTTACACTTCGGCTTTATATGAAAAAGCCAAAGCGAAAAACGGTTCGGTTTCCGGCGTGGACATCTCGAAATTCGCGGTGAAAGCGGCTGCGGGCAAATATAAGGGCATCGATTTCGCGGTGGCGAGTTTATTTCACTTGCCGTGTGCGGAAAACAGTGCAGATGTGCTGACGGACGTTTTTGCGCCTATTGTGCCGGAGGAGTTTTTTAGGGTACTAAAGCCGGGCGGCGTAATGATCCTTGCGGTGCCGGGTGCGCGGCATCTGTACGGCATGAAAGAGGTTTTATACAAAGAGCCGTATGAGAACGAAGAGCACGACACGGCCTACGACGGGTTTGAATACCTCGGCCGTGCGTGTGTGCAAAAGTTTATCACGGTGAACGGGCAGGAGAACATTGAAGCGCTGTTCTCCATGACGCCGTACTACTGGAAGACGGACGTAGAGGGCGGCGAGCGTCTGCGCGCGCTCGATGTGCTCGAGACCGAGATTAAATTTGACTTTCTGGTTTACAGGAAGAAATAGGCGGGTGCGCTTTTCGGCAGCTTTGTGCGGCACAATGTTGTTTATTATTGTTGTTTTGTTGTCATTCATTGAAAATTAAAGAATACTTAGTAGAATTCTCTCCCGAACTGTGCTATGATAGGTAGCGGTCGTTCGGGAGCGTTTTCATTTTGGAAGACGAAATACGACCGATTATAGAAGTATTCGAGGTTTATAATCAAAGATGAAAATTTTATTTGTCTGCACCGGCAACACGTGCAGAAGCCCAATGGCGGAGGGCATTTTCCGCCGCGAAATGGAGCAGCGCGGCTTTGAGAACATCATGTGCCAAAGCGCCGGTCTTTCCGCGCTCGATGGGCAGCACCCCAGCGAAAATGCGGTGCTGGCCTGCAAGGAGATCGGCGTGGACATCAGCGGTCACATTGCGCGCCGCTTTACGCCGGAAGAAATCGATGTGTGGGACGTTTATTTCACGATGTCGAAAACCCACGCGTACATTTTGATGCAGGCGGGTGTGCCGGCGGAGAAAATTTACGTGCCGCATTACATTGACGATCCCTACGGCGGGGACCTAAATACCTACCGCAAGTGCCGCGACAAGATCTGCGAGGAATTGCAGACGTTTGAGCAGCATCTCGGTTTTTAAGGAGCGTTTATGCAGATTGTTTCGATGACGGCGGAGCACATTTCGCGCCTTGCGGAGCTTGAAAAGCTTTGCTTTTCGGAACCGTGGAGCGAAAAAAGCCTGACGGAGGAGATTGATAATCCTGCCGCGTGCTTTTTGGTGGCGATGCAGCAAGATGAGGTGCTCGGCTACGGCGGCATGCACACGGTGCTCGGCGAAAGCTATGTGGACAACATTGCGGTGTTCCCGGAGTTTCGCGGCCATGGTGTGGGCAGAACGCTCATGGCGGCGCTGATCGAAAAAGCGCGGGAAAACGGCGGCGTTTTCATCACGCTGGAGGTGCGGGCGTCGAACCTGCCGGCCATTGCGATGTACCGTTCGCTCGGCTTTACGGAAGCGGGCGTGCGCCGCAATTTTTATACAGAACCAAGAGAGGATGCGCTGATTTTTACGCTCTCCTTTTGAATTTTTAGCTATACGGGGGTAAAAAGTATGCTTTTCGGAAAAATCAAGGCGCTTGTCGAATACGGCGTGCGCACGGGGCTCATCGAAGCGGAAGACACGATTTACACGCGCAACCGTTTATTGGAGGCGCTTTGTGAAGAGGATTACGCGGATGAGGAAGCGGAGCAGAGCGAAAACCTGGCACTTTTGCTGGACGGCCTTTGCGACGAAGCCGTAAAGCGCGGCATCATCGAGGACGGTGCGACGTCCCGCGATTTATTTGACACGAAACTGATGGGCTTTTTGACACCGCGCCCGTCCGATGTGAACCGCACATTTCGCGCACTTTACAAGGAATCCCCGGAAAAGGCGACAGACTGGTTCTATAAGCTTTGCGGCGACTGCAATTATATCCGCCGCAACCGTGTGGCGCGCGATTTAAAGTGGGTGTATAACGACCCGCGTTTCGGTGCGATTGATATTACCATCAACCTTTCAAAGCCGGAAAAAGATCCGAAGGCCATTGCTGCGGCAAAGAAAATGAAGGCTTCCGGTTATCCTGCCTGTATGCTGTGCAAGGAGAATATCGGTTATGCGGGCCGCATGAACCACCCGGCAAGACAGAACCACCGCGCAATCCCGATCACGGTGAATCATGCGGATTGGTTTTTGCAGTATTCTCCGTATGTGTACTACAATGAGCACTGCATTGTGTTCTGCGGTGAGCATGTGCCGATGCAGATTGACAAGAGCACGTTCCGCAAGCTGTTTGATTTTGTGGAGCAGTTTCCGCACTATTTCCTCGGCTCTAATGCCGATTTGCCCATCGTTGGCGGTTCCATTTTGACACACGACCACTACCAGGGCGGCCACTATACGTTTGCGATGGCGCGCGCGAACATGGAGGAGCACTGCACGCTGCACGGTTTTGAAGATGTGGAAGCGGGCATATTGAACTGGCCGGTATCTGTTTTGCGTTTGCGCCATAAAAACCCGGAGCGCCTGATTGACGCGGCCGACCATGTATTGAAAGCGTGGAGAAGCTACACGGACGAGGACGCGTTCATTTTTGCGGAGACGGACGGCGAGCCGCACAACACCATCACGCCGATTGCGCGCTGTGTGGACGGCGTATACGAGCTCGACCTTGCGCTGCGCAACAATATTACGACGGAAAAGTATCCGCTCGGCGTATACCACCCGCACGACGAATATCATCACATCAAGAAAGAGAACATCGGCCTCATTGAAGTTATGGGTCTCGCGGTTTTGCCGTCCAGACTGAAAGACGAGCTGAAGACCCTGAAAGATGTGATGCTGAAAAACGGCGATGTTTCAAGCGTGGAGAGCATCGCAAAGCACGCGGAGTGGGCAGCGCAGGTGAAGCGCGACCACCCGGAAATGAACGAAGCGAATGCCGAGCACATCTTGCAGCAGGAAGTGGGAAAGGTGTTTGTAAAGGTGCTGGAGAACGCAGGCGTCTACAAATGCACGGCAGAGGGCAGAAAAGCGTTCAGAACGTTTGTAGAAAGCGTACGCTGAATCGAAAATAATACGATAAAATAAGGAATCCACCGTATGTGTGAAAGCGATACGGTGGGTTCCTTTTAATTCGTGATGAAACAGCTTCAAATTTCTTTGCCGCGGTATGGACGGATTGCGTTTACGTGTTCTTTACCGTGTCTTTCAGCGGTTCGCTTTTCGTGCCGTCTTCGTTGACCTTCTGCATGTTCGGGTAGACGAGTGCGAGGTAGTCGTCATCCAAGTGCTTATCGAGGAACATTTGGAACGAGCTTGTGGCGGGGATGCCCTCGGCGCGCTCGTTGGCGCGGGTCAGCGCGGCGCAGGAGATGAGCCCGTCAAACAGCATGAACGCAACGAGCAAAATGGTGAGGATAGCGCCCGGGCGCTTCGGGATTTTTTCGATCATGCGCGACATGGCGGGGTAAATTTCTTTGATCCAGATAAGGCCGAGCGTGCCCCAGATGAGCGCGAACATCAAGTTTGTGCGGCCGTCAATGTTGAACGGCGTGCCGCTGTAATCCCACGAAACGGTGCCGAACAGCATCTCCTGTCCCCAACTGCACAGATACTCGAACGCCGCACCGATGATGCCGCTGGCAACAAAAATGACGATGTCGTCCTGCTTGTAGAGCTTATACAGGCACAGCGTGATGATGGCTGCGCCGCCGCCGTAAATGGGCTGGAATGGGCCGTACACAAGGCCGACGCGCAACTCAATCTGGTGCGCGATGAAGAACGCCCAGCATTCTTCAAGCACAAAACCGGCAAGGCAGCCGATGAAGAAGATCCAGAAGAGTTTTGTGAAGTTCATGCCGAACGCGAACGGGCGGTCTTCCGGGTTTTCGAATGTAGCTTCATATTCATAGCGGTTGCGCTTCCAGCGTTCGGCGGAGCGCTTTTTGCGCTCTTCCGTCGTGATGCGGTACGCTTTTAATTCCTTTTCGTACTGCTCGTTCGTCATATCCGGCGAGGCGCTCATGAAGCGGCGCTTTAAGAAGTTCGATTTGTTGAGGAGTGCCGTGTAGTTTTCGTCGGCGGTCTTCTGTGCTTCCTGAAGCTTCTTTTGCAGGTCGAGGTCATCGATGGCCTCCGCTGCGCCGATGGCGCCGCCGGTGACGGCATTGCCGAGGGCGTTTCTCGCCTCGCGCACGCGGTCTCCGAGTTCGGATAAGCGTTTAAACTGGTGATTCAAGCGCTGCACGGTGATGGACGTGATGATGATGTCGAGCAGCATGATGCCGAGGACGGTATAGAGGATGACCCAGCCGACGGTGCGGTTGACGTAGTGCAGAAGTGACGTGAGTACCGGCACGATGAACACCACAATGAACGAGAAGCACACGCCGCGCACGGTGGCGACGGGCACGGAAACGTAGCCCTTGATATTCCACTTGAATTTGGAGTAATCACGCAGGCGGATGTGCGTTGTTTTGCGCAGCAGCCACGCAAACGTGAATTCCACAAGGAAGCTTGAAATCAGGCAGAAAAACAGCGTGGCAACAAACGACGTCTGCCAATGCAGCGCCGTCAATGCCGCCCACGGCAGCGCAATCATCAGGCCGTACTGCGGGCAGTACGGGCCGTTCAGCATGCCGGGGTTTTTGAATTTTCGGTATACCATGCCGATGTACCCCACCTCTGCGACCCAGCCGCAGAAGGAAGCAAGCACAAAGTACCACAGAAAAAGCCAGATCTTATATGCCATGCGTGCATCTCCTTAAACCATCGAGCGTCCTATGTATATCTCGGAAAAGTATAAAACAGTATAGCATATTTCACGGTTTTCAACAATACTTCTGCAAGAAAAAACTGTCGAAAACCGCAGCAATATCGGAAATTTTGAGGGGAAAACAAACGGCTCCTACCACGAAAACCTGCCCATACTGCCTGATGGATGACGTGAAGATCGGCGCGACGAAATGCCCGCACTGCGCATCCGTGCTTCCGCCGGAAGACGAAGAGGAAAAGAAGGGCGCATAATATCTCGCTTATACATACGCGGCTCCACGGTGCTTTCATGCGCCGGGAGCCGTTTTTCTTTTTATTGTCCGAAGGACTATAGCATTCGCCGACAGGCGAATATAATGAAGGCGCACTTTCGGAGAGAAAGTACGCCTTGAAAATATGTATTCTTATGTCTTACTTAGAGCAAAATTACCAGCCGAGGCCCTTGAGGTAATCGCGGCTCATCTTCACGGCTTCGAGAGCGGGGGTGTCATAAGACTGATCCTGCTCGACAACGACCCACTTGGAGCCGGCTTCCAGTGCTGCATCGAGCACCGGCGGAATGTTCTGCATGCCGTGGCCGACCGGACGGAACTCGAACTTGCCGGTTTCTTTCTTCTTCTCGGTCTCAATGCCGATGAGCTCGTACATGTTGGCCGGCTTACCTTCCTTGTAGAAGTCCTTGAGGTGGACGACCGGTGCGCGGCCGGCGTACTTCTTGATGTAATCGACCGGCTCTTCGCCGGCGACCTTGACCCAGCAGATATCAAGCTCGGTCTGGAGCAGGTCAGCGGGAATCTCGGTATAGATATAATCGAGTGCATACTGACCGTTCGGCATCTTTACAAACTCGAAATCGTGGTTGTGGTAAAGCAGCGTGATGCCGACTTTCTTGCAGGCTTCGCCGATCTTCTTGAAGGTCTCAATGTTCTTGAGGAACTTCTCGGTGCCCGGACGATCTTCTTCCATCAGATACGGGATGGCAATGTACTGCATGCCGATCTCCTTATACTGTGCGACCGTGCCTTCGATGTCGGCTTCGAGCTCCTGGAACGGAACGTGTGCGGAAAGCGGAACGAGGCCCACTTCTTCCAAAATCGCCTTGACTTCCGCCGGCTTCATGCCATAAAGGCCTGCAAGCTCAACGCCGTCATAGCCCATGTCCTTGATTTTCTGCATGGTGCCCTTAAAATCGCGCTCAGCGTCATCGCGGACAGAATAAACCTGTACCGCTACGGGTAAAGTTTTCATGGTGAACTCCTCCTAAATTAATGGATTGCTTTTCTTTATCATACAGTCTTTTTTGTGAAAAATCAATCCGTGATTATGAAAAATTCCTAAATATTCGCAATTTCAGAGCCGAAACAATTCAAAACGGCGTTATCTTGCAGTTCATCTTGCAGTTCACGTCTAAAAGTAGTATAATCATGCGTATCGATAAACGGAAAATTCAAATTTAAGGAATGAAGAAAATGAAACGAAATTTACGCTTTTATTTTGCGCTGATGTTTGCCCGCGGTACGGCGCTGGTTTTAAAGCTCATCGGGCGAAAGGGCACGTCCATGCCGGGCTCTTGGGCCATTATTCTGTGCCCGGATTTTATCGGGCGCATGCCGAAACCGAAGAAGATCATCGGCATTACGGGCACGAACGGCAAAACGACTGTCTCGAACATGATCGAGGATGTTTTGGAGGATAACGGCATCGAGTTCATGTGCAACCGCTCCGGCACGAATGTCGCGACCGGCGTGGCATCTACGCTCATTGCGAACAGTCACTTTTTCGGCAAGCCGAAGTGTGACCTTGCGGTGTTTGAGCTTGATGAGCGCTCTGCGCCGAACATTTACCCCTACATGCAGCCGGACATTGTGCTGTGCACGAATATTTTCCGTGATTCTTATAAGCGCAACGCGCACGCGGAGTTTATCCTCGACATTCTGAATAAGGAAATTCCAAAGAACACAAAGCTCGTTTTGAACGGCGACGACCCGCTTTGCAGTTCCATTAAGCCCGAAAACGACCGCGTATATTTCGGCATCGACCACCTTGACACGGACAAAAAGGAATGCGACAATATCGTAAATGATGTGCCTGCCTGCCCAAAATGCCACGGTCCGCTTGTGCACGACATTGTGCGCTACCATCATATCGGCCGTGTGCACTGCGAAGCCTGCGGCTACCGCTCGCCGGACATCGACTACCTTGCAACGGACATCGATACGAAAGACATGAAAATGAACGTGACGGTGGGCGGAAAAAAATCGGAATACCCGCTTTTGAACAGTACGAACATCAATATTTATAACGCCCTTGCCGCCATTGCGACGCTGCGTGAATTCGGCCTTTCCGAAGAAAAAATCCGCAATTCTATGGAGAAAATGGGCATCAGCGAGACGCGTTACTCTGAAAAAGAAGTGAACGGCAGAAAGTACATTCTGCACCTTGCAAAGGGGCAGAACCCCATTGCGTGCTCCCGTGCGTTTGAAAATATCCGTAACGCGCCGGGCAAAAAGTCCGTTGTGATGTTTCTCGACGACTACTTCGATGCGCGCCACACCGTGGAGAACACCGCGTGGTTCTACGACACCGATTTTGAGTTTTTAAATGACCCGAGCATCGTGCAGGTCGTCATTGCCGGTGCGCGCCACCACGATACGTATGTGCGCACGCTTCTGGCCGGTGTGCCGGCGGAGAAGATCGTGCACATGCGCGATGAAAGCGATACGCCTGCGGCGGTCTCGAAAGAAGCGGATACAGTCTTTATTCTGTACGACGTATACACCATTCGTTTGGCAAATGACATTCGCGATAAGATGATCGAACGTGAGAAGGAGGGCGAGACGAAATGAAAATAGAAGTCCTTTTCCCGGAATTCTGCAACCTGTTCGGCGACGCGTACAACATGGTCTACCTTGAAAAAACGCTGCCGGAAGCGGAGTTTATCCGCACGAAATTCAGCGACGATGTGCGCTTTACCGAAGAAAAAATGAACCTTGTGTATATGGGTCCCATGACGGAGCGTATGCAGGAGCAGGTCATCCGCAAGTTGATGCCGCTGAAGGAGAAAATCCAAAAAGCCATTGACGACGGCACGGTGTTCCTTTTCACGGGCAATGCGCTCGAAATCTTCGGCGATTACATTGAAAACGAGGACGGCAGCCGCGTAGAGTGCCTTGGGCTTTATCGTTTGTACGCAAAGCGCGATATGATGCACCGCCACAACAGCGACTTTGAGGGCGAATTTGACGGCAATGTCATCATGGGCTTTAAGACGCAGTTCACGATGGCCTACACGCCGGATGAATCGCACGGCTTGTTCGTGAAAAACAAAGGTGTGGGGCTCAATATAAAGGCGAAATACGAGGGTATCCGCGTAAACAACTTCTTCGGCACATACCTTGTGGGGCCGATCTTGGTTTTGAATCCGCCGTTTACAAAGTACATTTTGAACCTGATGGGCGCGGGCGATGTGAAGCTTGCGTTTGAAGCGGAAAACATGGAGGCCTACGAGCAGCGCAAGAAGGATTTTGCCGAGAAGGTACACTGATGGTGCAGCACGAAATTCCGCCGGTGTTCGACGAAAACGGCCGCGTGCTCGTTTTGGGCTCGTTTCCGTCTGTGCAGTCGAGAAAAGCGGCGTTTTTCTACGGGCACCCGCAAAATCGCTTTTGGCGCGTCTTGAGCGCGGTTTTCGGTGAACCGGTGCCGGGGGATGTCCCCGAAAAGAAGGCACTTTTGCTAAAGCATAAAGTTGCCTTGTGGGACGTCATTGCCTCGTGCGACGTAACGGGCTCGGCTGACGCGAGCATCAAAAACGTCGTGCCGAATGATCTTTCCGTGATTTTATCGACAGCGAACATCACGCATGTGTGTACAAACGGTCAAATGGCGCACAAGCTGTATCAAAAATATCTGGCGAAAGAGATCGACCTGCCGGAAACGGTTCTGCCGAGCACCAGCCCCGCGAACGCCGCGTGGAGCTTGGAGCGGCTGACGGAAGCGTGGAAGATTATCCGATCAATTTAATACGGCAAGCACGCGGTTTTAAAAACCGCGTGCTTTTTTCACCCATTTTTTCTCTCTCCATATAATAAAATCAGGAGGGCTGAAAATGAATGATATTGTATTTTATGCGTTGTTGGCGACGCTGGGGACATGGCTCGTCACGGCGCTTGGTGCTGCCACGGTGGTGCTGTTTAAATCGCCGAACCCCAAAATTCTCAATTTGATGCTCGGCTTCGCCGCCGGGGTGATGGTTGCGGCGAGCTTTTGGTCACTTTTGCAGCCGGCCATCGAGCGCGCGGAGGCGGCGGGAAGCATGCCTGCGTTTTTGGTGGCGACACTCGGGTTTCTCTGCGGTGCGTTGTTCATGTGGGGCTCCGATAAATGCGTGACCTACGCGCAGCGGCGCTCCGCTTTGGCGCAGGGCGAGAAAAACGCACGGCTGAACCGCATCATTTTGTTGGTACTTTCCATCACGCTGCACAATATCCCGGAGGGGCTCGCTGTGGGCGTAGCGTTCGGTGCGCTGAAAAACGGCGGCTATACGCCGGAAGCGCTGATGGGTGCCGTGACGGTGGCCGTGGGCATCGGTTTGCAGAATTTCCCCGAAGGCGCGGCGGTCTCGCTGCCTTTGCGCCGTGAGGGGTGCTCCAGAAGAAAGAGCTTTTTCATCGGGCAGGCTTCCGGCTTTGTGGAGCCAATTGCGGGCGTTTTGGGCGCTTTGCTTGCCGTGTACATTGAAGCCGTTTTGCCGTTTGCGCTGTCCTTTGCGGCGGGGGGGATGGACTTTATAGCGGTGGACTGCTCATTTA
>OGOS01002249.1_pt1 | contig 10730 bp, 9 predicted proteins | sample 1552701 | NCBI WGS metagenome assembly OGOS01 (sample SAMEA2580128, study PRJEB22360) | human gut metagenome | biome: human gut; feature: human-associated habitat; material: faeces | place: Denmark | collected 2008/2010
AAGACAAACAGAAGAAAGCTAGACATTTGGAATAAACTAGCCGTATCCGTCTTATCTATATTTTTAGTTGGATGCATCTCCGTATTCTTCGTTCTTGTTAACATTATCAACGATCCTGACGGCATGCGTTTTTCGCAAGACGGTTTGACTACATTATCCAATTCAAGACTTTACGATGCTTCAGGCAACGTATTCTATGAACTTGGAGATGAGATCCGTGAAGACGTAACCTACTCACAAATTCCACAATCTGTTGTCGATGCTTTTTTATCAATTGAAGATTCACGTTTCTTCGACCACAATGGATTTGACTTGCCACGTTTTTTGAAATCTGCTATGGCAAACTTGAAATCTGGAAGTCTTGCTCAAGGTGGTTCTACATTAACCATGCAGATGATTGATAATGCATTTACTAAGAACCAGGAAAAGAAATTAGAAACTGAACAGGGTACGATCACAACCGTTCAAAAATTAAAATTAAAAGTTCAAGAAATCTATCTTTCATTGATTGCTGAACAAAGCATTAATAAAGAACAAATCTTTGAATACTACGTAAACCGTATTTGGTTTGGTTCAGGAAACAATACACGTGGCATTCAAAAAGCCGCACAATACTTCTTTAACAAAGATGTATCCCAATTAAATTTAGGTGAGGCTGCCTTCTTGGCAGGTTGTATCAATGCACCAGATACATACAATCCATTAAACAATTTAAACGAAGCAAACACAAAGCTAGATCATTTAAAAGCTGCTCAAAATCGTAGAAATGTAACTTTAGAATTGATGTTACAACATGGTTATATTACGGAAGAAGAATTTAATCTTGCTTCAAACCAAGATTTGTCATTCTCTTTAGAATATGTAGAGCGTACAAGTGATGATCCAAATCAAGCTTATATCACACAAACATTAAGTGAGGTTATGGAATTAACTGGACAAGATCCGGCCATTATTCCAATGGATATCTATACCGCACTAAATCAAGATGCTCAAAAACAAGCTGATGAAATATGTAACGGTAACATCGTTCAATTCCCTAACGAATATTTCGATGTTGGTTTCTCAATGATTGAAAACGATACGGGGGAAATTATTGCAGTTGGACCTGGCCGTCGTTATCACTCAGACTCCGTAAAAATTGATTACTCAACCGAACCAAATCAACCAGGTTCAAGTATGAAACCATTACTTGCCTATGCAAGTACATTTGATATCTTAGGATGGTCTACCTCTCATCAGGTAAACGATAAGAAAAAAGACTATTGGAAAAATGGTTCTTACGCTCCTAAAAACTCAGACGGTAAATACAATGGTATTATGAGTTTACAAGATGCATTAGGTGTTTCAAAAAATACCACAGCCGCTCAAGCTATGATTGATTTAGTAACCGCTAAAGGCTATGATTATTGGATCGATTATTGTAAAAAGCTTGGTTTTAGCGATGAAGTAGCTGAAGGATTTAATGAACAATACGCAATCGGTGGTTCGAGCATGCGTGCAAGCCCAATCCAACAAGCAAGTGCTTACTCAACATTTGCGAATGGAGGTAAGCGTGTAGATGCTCACCGTGTAAGAAAAGTAGTTCGTAGATCCGATAAAAAAGAATTTAAGACAAACGCTAAAACATATGATATTATCAGTGAACAAGCCGCATGGATGATTTCGCAATTACTTGAAAAAGTAGTTTCAGGTGGTTACCAAAACTACAACGAAATTCTTGCGAGCAACTATACAGTATATGGAAAATCAGGTACAACAGACTGGCCTGCGAACCCATATAAAATTCCTGAGGGGGTTGCCAAAGATGAATGGTCAGTAGGCTATACAAATAAATATACAATCGCTTGTTGGAGTGGATATACAACGGATGCCATCACAAACTATGGTATGTATATTACTTGGAATGATTTAAATGTTGCTTCAGCATTCCATATTTCACACTACATGCTTGATTACATGCAAAAATATGCAACATATTCTGCACTTGAAAGACCTAGTGGTATCTCAGACTACAGGGGTGGATACATCAAAGATGAATTCAAATCAAAAGGTGATATAACATCCGAAAACAATGATGCGCAAGATGCTTGTGAAGCCAATGGTGGCGAATGGGATTCTGAAGCTGGTACATGCAAAAAAGAAGAAAAAGAAGAAACAAACGAAGCCGAAAAAACTTGTACAGATAACGGCGGAACTTGGGACGGAAGTGCATGTACATATCCTTCTACAGAACCAACAGAACCTACAGAACCTACAGAACCTACAGAACCTACAACACCTGAACCAACGGAACCTAGTACTCCAGGAACAGATACTTCCACAGACAACACAACAGGCTATGTTTGGTTTGATCGAAGAAATCTCTACAATATATTCAATAGACTATAACAATGAAAGTGCTCAATTGAGCAATGTCATTAAGTTAAGAAATGACGAACCATCCAGATACTATTGTCTGGATGGTGTTTTTATTTGAAAGCACGACGAAAATTGTAGTATTGCTACTACATTTTAAAAAATATATAATATTAGGTGTTAATCATATCGATAGTTGAAAGATACCGGTGATTTGGCTTTCACTTTCCGTTCATTCTGGCGATTAGGACGGATTGGCAGTATTTCTTTAGCTATCAGTGATTCAATATCAGGTGGATTCTTTCCACCTTTTTCTTTTAGGTAGTTACGTATTATATGAAAGGCACGTACATAATTTAATTGATACTCGTATTTTCTGTCTTTTTCTTTAATTTTTATATTGTTACTTACTCTGCTGCAGAAATTATATAACACTAGCTTTGCATAAATTTCCTGCTCTATAAACATTCTTTTCTTTGAATGCAATGTATTTAAATCTAGATGATATTTCAATTCACGATAACTCGTTTCAATCTCCCAACGAAGGTGGTACAGTTCTTTAATATCTTGTATATTGAATTCGGATTCATCTAAATTTGTAATAATACTTTCGTAGGTGTCATCACTAATTTTGAAACGTACAACACGACATTCAAAATCAAAATAAGGGCTTCCGTCGAAAAAATCAAATCTCTGATTCTTAGGGACAAACTTATATATTTCAGGATGAGCTTTTATTTCATTCGTTTGTTTAGTAGTTAGGGTACGGCGAACATGCATATCAAATTCTGCATCTGGAAAAGGGCCAAAACTTCGCAGTACGCTTGTTCTAGAATGAATATCCTTTACCCTGATCAAATACTTATGATTCTTCATACCTACTTTCACAAAAGAATTGATAGATTCATAGCCTCTGTCTGCAATGAAAATAGCTTTAGGACCATCATATCTATCCACTATTTCATTGAATGCACCATTTTCATTCATTACGGCATTTCCTTGAAGAACAATATCATCATAAGTACATTCCAATAGATCATAGCTTGTATTCAGATGATAGGCAAAGAAAGGTTTATTCGAATTATTGGCCTTATAAAAAGTGGTTTTAGTATCTTTGATAGCACTGCTGATAGGCAGAACAGAACCATCAACAGCGAGAAGGCGATAACCTTTGTGAAGCTTGATTTTCTGTGTTCGTTCATTGAACATATTGAATAATGTACGGAATGCATCTGGACGAATCTTACTACGTGCCTGTACAAATGAAGAAGCTGTAGGCGTATCAAGCTTATATCCAAACAATTTGAACATTTCATCTTTTAAAGATCCAGACTCTAATAAAAGCACATTGAAAAGTGTACTTCCAAAAAGATGTTTTCTTTTCCGTGTAAAATCCTTATTTGAATCAACAACAAATAGTGAAGAAGAATCATTCATGGTTTTGATGCAGAATTTTAACTGCTTTTTTAACGATTTATAATTGTTCATAAGTACCTCCAAAAACATATACCTATAAACAATTGGCCTATTATCAGAAATGATAATAGGCCACACATTTCTACCTGTATGTCAACAAAAAATTCAAATTTTCCAAAAAAAAGAGGAGCACATTTTTTTATGTTCCCCTCAAAGCCGTCATTTCTTAACTTAATGACATCGATCATTTCCCTGTTTCGAGTATTGTATTCGCAATTTGAAGTTGATTCTCAGTTGGCGGATTAATTCCTTCTAAAGGATATTCTAAGCCAAGTTCTTTCCATTTATAAGCCCCTAGAGTATGGTATGGTAATACTTCTATTCTTTCTACATTTTTTAATTGAATAATAAATTGATGTAGTCGTTCCAAATATTTTTCATCTGCATTGATTGTTGGTACCAACACATGACGAATCCATACTGGCTTTTGGATATCCGACAAATACTTAGCTAGTTCTAAAATATTTTGATTCGTATGTCCCGTTAATTCTTTATGAGCCATTTCATCAATATGTTTTATATCTAATAATACTAAATCTGTAACATTCATAAGTTGTTTAAACTTAGAAAAGAATGGTTCTTCAAAAGTAAATGGTTGTCCACAAGTATCTAAAACTGTATTGACACCTTCTTTTTTAGCTAATGTAAAAAGTTCAATCAGAAAATCAATTTGAAGTAACGGTTCACCGCCACTGACTGTAATGCCACCATTATCTTTCCAGTAAGGACGATATCGTAAAGCTTTCTTTAATACCACTTCTGCACTTTGATCTGGCTCTTTCGTTTTCCAAGTATCGGCATTGTGACAAAACTTACAACGCATATGACATCCTTGCATAAAGATGACATATCTTACGCCTGGTCCATCTACAAGGCCAAACGTTTCAATCGAATGAATTGCTCCTAACATAATATCCCCCTAACTAGAAAGAGCCTTATTAAAGGCTCTTATGACATGTACGACTAATAACATCTAATTGTTGTTCGCGAGTTAAATCAATAAATTTAACGGCATAGCCAGAAACACGAATTGTAAAGTTTGCGTATTCCTCTTTTTCTGGATGTTCCATCGCATCTTTTAATTTTTCTACACCAAATACATTCACATTCAAGTGGTGAGCACCCTGATCAAAGTATCCATCCAATACATTCACTAAGTTATTTACTCTTTCCTCTTCATTGTGACCCAACGCATCTGGATTAATTGTTTGCGTATTACTAATTCCATCTAACGCATATTCATAAGGAAGTTTTGCGACAGAATTTAGCGATGCCAACAATCCATTTTGTTCTGCTCCATATGCAGGGTTAGCACCTGGTGATAATGGTTCTCCTGCTTTTCTTCCATCTGGAAGCGCACCTGTAGCTTTACCATATACAACATTTGAAGTAATTGTAAGAATTGAAGTCGTTGGTTCACTATCACGATATGTGTGGTGTTTTTCAATCTTACGCATAAATGTCTTTAATAACCATACAGCAATTTCATCCGCACGGTCATCATCATTTCCATAACGAGGAAAATCTCCTTCAATTTCATAATCAACTACCAATCCATCTTCATCACGAATTGTCTTCACTTTTGCGTATTTGATAGCACTCAATGAATCTACTACATGCGAGAATCCAGCAATACCCGTTGCGAAAGTTCTACGTACATCTGTATCAATCAAAGCCATCTGGCTTGCTTCATAATAATATTTATCATGCATATATTGAATCAAATTCAAAATATTTACATATAACCCTGATAACCAGTCCATCATGATATCGTATTTATGCATTACTTCATCATAATCTAAATAATCACTTGTGATGGGCTTATATTCTGGACCTACTTGTACTTTTGTCTTTTCATCTACACCACCATTGATAGCGTATAGTAAACATTTAGCTAAGTTTGCACGAGCACCAAAGAACTGCATTTCTTTACCAGTTTGCGTAGCACTTACACAACAACATACTGCATAATCATCTCCCCATACAGGACGCATTACATCATCATTTTCATATTGAACACTACTTGTATCAATACTTACTTTTGCAGCATATTTCTTGAATGGTTCAGGCAAATTTGAAGAATACAATACAGTTAAGTTTGGTTCTGGACTCGGTCCCATATTTTCAAGTGTATGCAAGAAACGGAAACAAGTTTTAGTAACCATACTTCTTCCATCCATACCTAAACCACCAACATCAAGTGTTGCCCAAACTGGATCTCCTGAGAATAATTGGTTGTAGCTAGGAATTCTAGCAAACTTAACCATTCTAAATTTCATTGTCACATGGTCAACAATTTCTTGAATTTCACTTTCTGTGAAGACACCATTCTCTAAATCTCTTTCAAAATAAATATCTAAGAATGTTGAAATACGACCTACTGACATAGCCGCCCCATTTTGTGTTTTAATAGCAGCTAAATATCCAAAGTATAGCCATTGTACTGCTTCTAATGAGTTTTTAGCAGGCTGAGAAATATCATATCCATAGCTTGCTGCCATAATTTTCATTTCTTTTAACGCCTTGATTTGTTCAGCCAATTCTTCACGCTGACGAATTACATCATCCGTCATTGTTCCATCGCCACAATATGCTAAATCTTTTTGTTTCTGTTCAATTAAATAATCAATACCATAAAGTGCAACACGACGATAATCCCCTACGATACGTCCACGACCATATGTATCTGGTAATCCTGTAACGATTTTGTTACGACGTGCTAAACGCATTTCTGGTGTGTATGCACTAAATACAGCATCATTGTGAGTTTTATGATATTTTGTGAAGATTTCATGTAATTTTTCACTTGGTTTGTATCCATAAGTTTCGCATGCCTCTTCACTCATACGAATACCGCCATAAGGCATAAATGCACGTTTTAATGGTTTATCTGTTTGTAAACCGACAACCTTCTCTAAATCTTTATCTAAATATCCAGGGCCATAAGCAGTTAGACTCGAAACCACTTCTGTTTCCATATCTAATACACCGCCTTTGGCACGTTCTTCTTTTTGTAGTTTTTGAAGCTCAGCCCATAAAGTATTTGTCGATTCTTTTGGACCTTCTAAAAAGCTTTCATCTCCATTATAAGGTTTGTAGTTGTTTTGAATAAAATCTCGAACATCTACCTCGTCCTTCCATTTACTGCCTTTAAATCCTTGCCATTGTTCTTTCATAATTGCCTCCTTCTAATGACAGTTAGTTTAATCTAACAGTTATTTTAAGTTTACTATGATTTCTTCGAGTAGTCAATTAAAAAGACCCACCGAAAAGACAAAGTAAACTTGCCCAGACGGTCGGCCTATAACATCATACTTCATGTGGTAACTCCACTTCCGTCAGTCATATGATATCTAAATCATAACAAAGAACTATCAATTACGCAAGCGTTTTCATCACGGGCATGAATTTAGCTTTGTGCTTCCCCAATATTTGTCATTTTAAACCCCTCTCCATGTACTTCATGCGACTCTACAACCACAAAGAAAGATTCTGGATCCGCTTCTTGTACAGCCTTTCTTACTTGATACATTTCTTTACTGTTACATGCACACATTACCACTTGCATATCATCTTGTTTATATCCACCTTGAGCATTTAAAATCGTACTTCCCCTTTGACTTGTTTCGTCAATCACCTGACAAATTCTTTTTCCGTGTTTTGTCACAATAAAAGCGACCTTACCTGAATTCAAGCCATAAATCATTTTATCCACTACAACCGCGAATAATAAATTTACAATCATACCATAAATCATTCCATCTACATCTTTAAATAAAATACCACCCACTAGAATAATGCCAACATCTGATAAAAAGGCAATATTTCCTAAAGATAAATGAGGTCTTAATGCCTTTACAGCCATGATGATAAAATCAGATCCTCCTGTAGATGAATTTCTTGTATAAATCATCGCATAACCAATTCCACCAAAAACTCCCGTACATAAGGCAGCTAATAATCGATCTCCTTGGTAGACTGGAAATAATGGTGCCACATAGTCAATAATCAACGAAGATACAATCATACAGCGAATGGAACTGATAAAAAACTTCTTTCCTAATAATTTGTAACAAAGTATTGCAACAGGTATATTCAATAGAATCGTTGAAAAACCAATGGGAATATTAAATAGTCGATAAAAGATAATTGAAATTCCCGAAAATCCTGTCATAGGAAACTTAGCTTGTACGGCAAAATTATAAATTCCAATCGCAACAAAGATACTGCCAACTAATTCCCACATCATTTGTACCAATAATTCTTTTGTCTTATTCATAAACACCTCCAAAAAAAGAAACGCCTAAGATCAAATCTTACAGTGAAATCACTGCACCTACGATTTGATCCTAGACGCTTTAACCACTCATCCGGTGAAGAGTGAACGTTATTTTTAATGCACCCATCTATTGTATTGAACATGATCATTTAAGTCAAGAAGAATCTGCTAATTCGCTATTTGTGTCTGCTAGTTAGCTATTTGTGGGATGTTCAATGTATAGCGAAAATAGTAATATTTTAGATGAAAGGAGGCCCATTATGGACACAAAAAAGATAGGAGCCTTTATCGCAATGAATCGAAAGAAAAAAGGATATACACAAGAGCAGTTAGCTGAAAAATTAGGTGTGACAAATAAAACCATTTCGCGATGGGAAAAATGGAGTTTCCCCAACTAAAGGATATTAGAAACAATCCGTGAAACACCTGCTTTCGTTATAGGAATTACAATAGAATACTATATTTTTTAACACGCATTTCTATATTGATTTGCATGTTTTTAATATCAAAAGAAAATTTACAACAAACACTGCATAACACTTGACAACAGTTTGCTACTGTTATATACTGTTTCCAAGAAAAGAAAGAAGGATATAAAGAATGAAAATTATAATCAATACTTCCCTAATGGTTCCCATATATGAACAGATTGTTGACCAGATTAAAATGCTCATACGTAACGGGGAACTAAAGGAAAACGACAATCTTCCATCTGTCCGTACACTTTCTAAGGAACTAAAAATAAGTGCTTTAACTGTAAAAAAAGCTTACGACAATTTGGAAAGTGAGGGTTTTACGGTTACAGTACATGGAAAAGGCACTTATGTAGCGGCTACAAATACAGAACTGCTTTTGGAAGAACAGAAAAAAGAATTGGAAGCGGATTTGGAGCAGGCTATCCAAAAAGGCAGACGATGTGGTATTAGTGATGAAGATATAAAAAGTTTATTTGAGTTGATATTGGAGGGTTGATGTATGTTAAAAATTGAACACTTGAAAAAGCATTATGAGAATTTTTCTCTTGATTGTTCATTAGAGCTTATGTCTGGATGTGTAACAGGCTTGATTGGACAAAATGGTGCTGGAAAAAGCACAACATTTAAGGCGATATTAGGTTTGATTTCACCTGATGGCGGAAATATTACCATACTTGGAAAGGACAGAAAAAACTTCACAGCAAAAGATAAAGAGGAATTGGGTGTAGTATTGTCGGATTCTGGTTTTAGTGGGTATCTGAAGATAAAAGATATTATCCCTATATTGCAGAATATGTACTCAAAATTCGACAAATCACTATTTATAGAACAGGCACAGAAATTTCAACTACCTATGAATAAACAGATAAAAGAATTTTCAACAGGAATGAAAGTAAAATTAAAAGTGCTGGTTGCAATTTCACACAATGCAAAACTGCTGCTACTGGACGAACCGACAGCAGGTTTAGATGTAATCGCAAGAGACGAATTGCTTGAAATGTTAAGAGAATTTCTGGAAAAAGATGAAGAACGCTCCATTTTAATCAGCTCTCATATATCCAGTGATTTGCAGTCGCTATGTGATGACCTTTATATGATACATGACGGAAAAATTATTCTGCATGAAGATACGGACGTTCTTCTTAGCGACTATGCTTTATTAAAAGTAGACGCAGAACAATACAGCAAGCTGGATAAACAGTTTATATTGCGTTCCAAAAAAGAAACATATGGATATAGCTGTCTGACAAATCAGAAACAGTATTATATGGAAAATTATCCTAAAATTGCCATTGAAAAAGGTACAATAGATGAAGTTATTACCATGATGATAAGGGGGACAGAACAATGAAAGGTTTATTCGTAAAAGATTTGAAATTGATGATGTCACAGAAAAATTTTCTGTTGCTCATTTTGGCGATTGTAATCGGAATGATGATATTTACTGATGATGTGATATTCCCATTAGGTTTTCTGAGTTTCACTGTATCACTTTTTACAGTAAGCACTATCAGTTATGATGATTTTGATAATGGAAATGCGTTTCTGTTTACATTACCTATTACACGTAATCATTATGTGAGTGAAAAATACTTTCTTGGTCTATTATTGGGATGTATTGCTTGGGTTTTGGCAACTATTTTAGGAATAATTACAACTGTATTGAAAGATACATTACCTATTACAGATTTAGTACAGAGTTCATTGATGATTTTACCTATTATGATTGTCGTTCAAGCAATCATGCTTCCTTTTCGGCTAAAATTCGGTGGAGATAAAGGAAGAATTGCTATGATTGGTGTATTGGGCGGTCTGGAAGTAATCACTCTCGTTATCGTGAAAGGAGCAGAAGCCATTTTCAATATTGATTTAGTTAGTCTGCTAGATAATTTGCCAACTGTAAGCATGGGAGTTCTTATCGCTATTGCAATTATTATCGCTTTATTGATGTTATTGGTTTCAATGAAAATCAGTTTGTCAATTATGAACAAAAAAGAATTTTAAAAAGTTGTTGACAGACAAGGAAAATTATGGTAAATTATTCTGGCTGTCGAAAAACGACAGAAATTCTTGAAAAAGAAAAATAAAAAAGTTGTTGACAAGCGATTGTGAATGTGCTAATATAAATAAGCTGTCGCTGAGAC
>OGOS01002251.1_pt1 | contig 10715 bp, 9 predicted proteins | sample 1552701 | NCBI WGS metagenome assembly OGOS01 (sample SAMEA2580128, study PRJEB22360) | human gut metagenome | biome: human gut; feature: human-associated habitat; material: faeces | place: Denmark | collected 2008/2010
GGCTCGTCAAAGCCGTATTGCAACAAATGTTCGTAAAGTTATTAAGGCTGCAAATGGCAAGCCTGTTTTATTCTTCCCTGCTCGCTACGACATTTTCCAAACTCAGGAATCCGATGGCTATGCAGCTAAAATTGGTGGTCTGAATGGCTTCTCCACCGATGCCAATGCCAAAGCCTGCAATGGTAAAGGCTTAGGCACCATCCCCCACGCTCTGATTGCTGCCTACAATGGTGATACTGTTGCTGCTACTGTAGCCTTTGATAAGTACGTTGATCCTAGCATTGCTCGTATTGCACTTGTTGACTTTGACAATGACTGTGTAAATACCTCCTTAGCAGTTGCTCGTAAGCTTGGTAAAAAGCTGGTTGGTGTACGTCTTGATACATCTGGCAGCATGGTTGATAAGAGCTTGTGGACTCAAATTGGTACCTTCAAGCCCACTGGCGTATGTAAAGAGCTGGTTTGCAATGTACGTAAGGCGTTGGATGCAGAAGGCTTTAACCATGTTAAAATCATCGTTTCCGGTGGCTTTGATGCAGCTCGTGTAGCAGCCTTTGAAGAAATGGGCGTACCCGTTGACACCTACGCTGTTGGTTCCAGCTTCTTTGATGGCAACATCAACTTTACTGCTGATATTGTTAAGGTTGATGGTAAGGACTGTGCTAAGGCTGGTCGCCGCTACAATCCTAATCCCCGTCTTGAACTTGTTGAGTAATTTTCAAAAGCACTGCTCTTTAGCAGTGCTTTTTTTATCCATTCTATGCATGGAGGTTAAATAATGAGCCTTAATTCTACTCCCTCAGGTGAACGTATTCATATTGGTATTTTTGGTCGACGCAACGCCGGAAAATCAAGTCTTATTAACGCTCTTGCAAGCCAAAAGCTGGCAATTGTCAGCAACTACAAGGGTACAACAACAGACCCTGTTTATAAGGCCATGGAGCTACTTCCTTTAGGTCCTGTCATGATAATAGATACTCCTGGTATCGATGATGAGGGCGAGCTAGGTCAGCTCCGCATAAGCAAAACCTATCAGGTGCTCAATAAAACAGACATTGCCCTACTTGTTGTTGATAGCAAGGCTGGTTTAGCTGCTGAAGATTTACAGCTATGGCAACACATACAGAATAAAAAAATACCTGCAATACTTGTCTTTAATAAAGCTGAGCTTTTAGAAGAAATGGAACAGGCTCTTTTGACAGCAGCAGCACTGAAACTGACTAAGCAATGCTTCTTTGTCAGTGCGGTCAATAATACGCAAATTCATGAGCTGAAGGAAGCTATTGGTGCTCTTAAACCCAAAGATACAGAAAATCCTCTTATTAATGATATCTTAAATCCTGGTGATGTGGTAGTACTAGTAACGCCTATTGATAGTGCTGCTCCAAAGGGACGTTTAATCCTGCCTCAGCAGCAGGTATTACGCAACATCATTGATAAAGGTGCAATAGCCATAGTCACTAGAGAAACAGAGCTAAAGAGCACTCTTGAACGTCTAAGTGCACCACCGCAACTTGTAATTACAGATAGCCAAGTCTTTGGTAAGGTCAATAAAATGCTGCCACCCGAAATTCCCCTAACCTCCTTTTCCATTCTGATGGCACGCTACAAGGGAAATCTTTATGATGCTGTTAAGGGTGTGCGCCAGCTGGATAATATTGACAATGGAGATAAAATTCTTATTAGTGAGGGCTGTACCCATCACCGTCAATGTGGTGATATTGGCACCGTTAAGCTGCCAGCATGGATAAAAAACTATACCAAGTCAGAGCCAATATTTGAATTTACTAGTGGCACTGAGTTTCCTGCTGATTTAAGCAGCTATAAAATGATTATTCACTGTGGTGCCTGCATGCTTAATGAACGCGAAATTCAACATCGTTATCAATGTGCAAACACTCAAAATACTCCCATTACTAATTATGGGATTGCCATAGCCTACATGAACGGAATATTACAGCGTACCGTTGCTCCCCTGCCTGAAATAGCACAGCTATTAAATTCCTAAGTCAGTGTTAATTTCATAGCACCTCTTAGCTAAGCAAACAATATAGTAGCTGTACTGATTTTACAAGCTATTGAGCAAAAATGAATGCTATATACATTTTCTTTAGCAAAAATGAATGCTATATACATTTTCTTTAGCAAATATAACAAAAATGCTAGGTATAAACAAATACAAAAGCACGAGTCCTACTATGAAGGTAAGACTCGTGCTTTATTGTTTTTATTATAATTTATAACCTTTTATTGCTTCCAGTTATTAACCGGAGCGCCCAAGGGCCAGAAGGTACGACCATAGAAATTATTCAGGAAGGCTGCACCTGCACCGTACAGAGATAATAACGCAATGCACATTTCTGCATAAGCAGCAATAGCATGAGGAGCATGACCGCCAACACCCCATGCATCCAGTGCCAGACAAATCAGCAGAACGTCAATCAGAACCATGTCAGCAAACAGGAATAAATTAGCAGAGGATGCAGCAATGGTACCAATACATGCAAACAGGAAATAAGCAAAGAATGCAAAGCCAATTGCCTTTGCATCTACACCTGCAGCAAGACCTGCGCCAAAGGTGCCAGCTTTAATCATCCAGTTCATACCAACTGCAGACCAAAAGAAGCCAAAGGCACAGAAGATGGTGCCGCCAAAGATATTCTTATGGCAATAATCGAGAACACCGGCTAAAAGTTGGGCAAAAGAGCCACAGAAAAGTGCCCAAGGAAGAACCCAGGATACATCAGATACGATGCCCATTTTTTGAGCAGATGCCACCATGGTAACCACGGCAAGACCGAACAAACCTAACGGTGTCGGGTCGGCAAGGGAGATTTGAACATGTTGCGTAGAGTTATTGGTACTCATAATACGCCTCCTTTATTTTGGAATAATTATTTTGCATGAATACTATAACCTAAATAGCTTATCTCCGTCAATACATGTTACACAAATTTTGTTAAAATTGAAAAGAGTGAAAAGTTTTGCAGCCGCAACATTTTCCTTATGGAATTAGTAGCCTACAAAAATACTAAAAATGCACTTATTTGAATAAATATTGAGTTTTTTTCGTTAACTAATTGCTATAAAAAAGAAGCCGGATAATATTTTATCCGACTTCTTATAAATTACTAAGCTATTTCATTCTTTCCTTCAGCATATCCGCAGCAGCACACAAAGCAATAATCATCGCACTTGGTCTGGGAGGACAGCCTGGAACTATAATATCAACAGGAACGACATCGCTAACCTTACCTACTATAGCATAGGTGGAACCATAGGTATTGCCACCTGCTGCACAGGCACCACATGCCATTACTAGCTTAGGCTCAGGCATTGCTACGTATGTCATTTTAAGTGCCTGCTCAAGGTTACGGGTAACAACACCAGTGACCATAATCATATCTGCATGACGAGGAGATGCCACAAAGGCAATACCAAAACGATGTAAATCGTAAATAGGATTGCTGGTAGCACCCATCTCAAAATCGCAGGCGTTACAGCTACCAGCATCTAAATGACGCACATGTAAGCTTCTTCCTAGCTTAGCCTGAATGGTATTACTAACCTCAGCCTGAGTTTGAACCAAAATTTCTGGTAGTGCCTCTTTGGCTGTATGATACAAGCATTTTTTTGCACAAGCCTCTACACAACGACCACAAAAAATACACTTGCTATAATCAATAGAAGGTCTTCCATTAACAAAGGACATTGCCTGCACAGGGCACGCTGCAGAACACAAGCCACATCCATTACAGCTGGTGTTGACATTTAACTGACCACGCATACGCTTATGACCAGTAGTACTAATTGTTTCTGTAGCAATTTTACCAGCTAAAATTGCTTCTAACATCTTCAGCATCTTGTCAACCTCCTATCTATCTATACATGCATAGCATAACTCAAAGCTTTTATTAATCAAAGGAAAATCAGGAATAATATCACCCTGAACCGCTACAGTTAAAGCAGGCCAGTTGGGATAAGATGCAGAACGTACAAATAATCTATCAATTCTACCCTCTTCATCCAGCATCAGCCAATGAACATTATCTCCACGAGGAGATTCACTGATACCCCAGCTTCCCTCCAAGGTTCGCAGATGACCTAAATCTACGGATAACTGTGTGCCACTATCACGACGAAGCTTGCTAATAAGCTGACGTACAAGCTTAATACTCTCCTTAACCTCGCCAATACGCACCTTGATGCGGGCTTCAACATCGCCACTATGCTCGGTAATTACATCAAATTCCAGCTCATCATAAATGCCATAGCCCATATCCTTACGACTATCACGAGTCATACCGCTTGCTCTTGCACCAACGCCTACCATTGCTAAATCAAAGGCGGTTTCTTCACGTACGTGACCAGTTGTACGAATACGGTTGATAAAATTACTTTGCTCCCACATAATGTGCACCATATCGTCATAAACATGGTCCACCTTACGCAGAACATCAATAATTTCCTCACACATATATTCTTCAATATCAGCAGTAACACCTCCAGGAATAATCAATCCGCGTAAAAAACGATTGCCTGCAACCATTTCGTTTAATTGCTGCAAATATTCCTTTAAACGAGCACCCATACTGATAATAGGAGAAAAGCCTACACCAGCGCAGATATTGCCAGTATCACCAACATGGTTATATAAGCGCTCCAGCTCGGCTGCTAAGGTACGAATAAGCCAAGCACGATAAGGCACTTCAGCATCGGATAGCTTTTCTACTGCCTGGCAGAAGCTTAAAGTATTGGCTACACTGCAAGCACCACAAATGCGCTCTACGATTGGTAAAGCCTCCATCGGAGTCAAACCTTCAACTGCCTTTTCTATACCACGATGAGTAAAAAACAGCTTAGCATCCAGCTGCAGCATAGCTTCGCCAGCCTGGCTAAAGCGGAAGTGACCAGGCTCGATAATACCTGCATGAATAGGTCCTACAGGAACCTCAAAGGTTCCTTCGCCCGCAGAAGAAAGCATTTCATACTTACGGCTACCACGAATGTTAAAATCCTTAGGATATTTTTTTAGTAACGGATGAAAGCCTACAGGAAAGCTTTCATGTAAAACAAGCGGTCTTAAATCAGGATGTCCCTCAGGCTCAAAGCCAAACATGTCATGAAGCTCTCTTTCATACCAGGCGGCAGCAGGCAACAATGTTGTTAGAGATTGATACTGCAGTCCCTCCTCTAAGGGAAACTCTGCCTTTAAGGTATTTAGGGAGCGTTTTTCAGCATTATAGAATAAGCAATAAATTGCTAATCCTCCACCACGTTCAGTTTCATCGGCGCCGAACATAGCAGCCAAGGGATATGTACCACCGTTGCTGCAGATATTAGCAGCACCACGTAAATTTTCCGGTTTTACCTGCATTGTATCAGCCTCCTATAATCATAACAGCATGGTCAAGCATATTACTTACCCAAGGAATATTTTCAAAGCCTGCACCAATAATGCAGGTCAACAAAAGCAGCACTGCTAAAACAGGAACATCAATTCTACCAAGCAAATCGCCTAAAGGCTCACGCTTAGCCTTATCACAAAGCATACGCATTGCATGGTACAAAATACCAATCAATACACCTGCTAATAATATGATAAGTAAACCACCAGCAAGCCAATGACCTTCCTTAAACATAGCAGTCATAATGTAAAACTTACTAAAGAACAAGCCCATAGGCGGCATACCTAAAATGCCTAAAATACCTAAAAGCCAAAAGGTAGCTGTATGAGGCACGTCCTTAATCATACCATGGATACGCATCATATTTCTTGTTTGGTACTCCTGAATAATAGTACCTGCAATATAGAAAAGTACAAATTTAATCAAAGCATGGCTATACATATGTAGCATTACTGCTTTAAGGGAAAAACAAGTAAATACACCAATACCAGCAATCATAATGCCAATGTTTTCCATTGAGGAATATGCCAGAATACGCTTAACGTCACGCTGTACAACCACAAAGGGCACAGCAATAGCAACTGTCAGCACAGCAAAAAAGGTTAGCATACCACTCATCAGCTCTACACCAGCAGTAGGCAGCAGAATAACAAGATTACGCAGTAAAACATAAATTGCGCAGCTGCATAAAGCACCAGAAAGCATACCACTGGTCAAGGAAGGAGCCTCAGCATAGGCATCTGGCAGCCATGTATGCATAGGTGCCATGCCTGCTTTGGTACCATAACCAATAACAATAAAGAGCATTGCCAGCTTAGTCATAGCAGGATCTAAAAGATGAGCGTTTTCATATAGATAAAGCCAGCTCAATGCTTTTTCAGAGCCTAAGGCAGCAATCTGAGCATAGTACAAAATAAGGGTACCCAATAACGCCAAGCAAATACCAACAGTACAAACCATTATGTATTTCCAAGTTGCCTCTAAAGCAGCTCTTGTAAATTTAAAGGAGATTAAGAGAGCAGATATCAAGGTGGTAGCCTCAATTGCAACCCACATCAAACCAAGGTTCTTAACTAAAAGCACAATGAACATGGTCCAGCAAAAGAACTGCATCAACGCAAAATAACGTCCAGTCTGTAGCTGTTCACCCTTTAAAACACCGCAACGCTCCTCACGAACCAGATAAGAGCGTGCAGTCCAAGAGGCAGCCAAATATAAGGTGGTTATAATAATCAAAACCCAAACATTCAGTGCATCCAGATAAAAATACTCACTGTTAAATGGAAGTGCCGGATTAAATTTATAAACCAACATTCCCACGCAGCCACCTACCGCAGTCGCCGTCAGACGATGAAGCCAGTGGAGAGTATTGTTATTAAATTTGCCGGTCAATGCCAAAAGTGCACACACAGGTGGCAGACATAGCAGCATAATAATATATTCCAACATACTTTTTACCCCTTCAGCTTATCCAACACGTTAGTGTCCGTAGTCTTAAAGGACAGACGCAGGCGCGTGGTCAAAATCACAAGAATTACTACAGCAATGAGCACATCAAGGAAAATGCCTAGCTCGATAATCAAAGGCAGACCCTCTGTCATAATCAGTCCCAATAGATAGATACCGTTTTCCATGGTAATAAGGCCAATCATCTGCATAATAGCACGGCTACGCATTACCATCAAGGTAAGACCTGTCATAATCATGAACATAGAGCTGGCCACAATATCCCTACTCTCAGCAGTTGTCGGTAAAATACCATCAATAACCATATAGCTAAGGCCAAGAGATGCTGCTGCCACAGCTGTAGAATAGTTAACATTGATGTCACTGGCAATCTCTCGCTCATCGCGCAGCTCATTAACAACCTTCAAAATAGCGTAGGGAATAAAAATTACCTTGACTGCTATAGTCAAAATACCTGGCAAAAAGCCATGCAGTCCTCCGCCATGACTAGTACCAACAACTAAGCAGGCTGCTGCAATAATGGCAGATTGTACGCTAAGGCACAGTGTTGCTCTACGCAGCTCCATAAAGCGTGTCTGTAAAAAGACGATAAACATTAAACAAACTACTAAATATTCCATCGTCTACCCCCTACTGTGCTACAACAGCCAAAATTAACATAATTCCAGCTGCTGCTAAATATACACGTACCTTAAACAAACGCATTTTATTATTTAAGGTTTCCATAACACTAACTGCAGCTGCAGACAAAAGCACCTTAATAAGCACAGGTGCATCAATGGGCAGATACAGCATAGAGAATAAAATCAAGAAAACAAGCAGTTTAAGCTGGCTTGCCCAATGAATAAGTGCCAAAAGACGGCCAGAATATTCTAGAGTCATACATTCGTGAATCATGGTCAACTCAAGGTGAGTATCAGGGTTATCAACAGGAATACGGCTGTTTTCTGCTAAAAGGACCAGGAAAAATGCAATACCTGTAAGTACTCCTGCTACAGTCAAATTTACCTGGTCAGGACTAAGCATCATACCGCTTAAATCTGTACTACCTGTATGTAGAACATTAGAAAGGATAGCCAGCATAATCAGCGGCTCAACAAATGCTGCTACATAAACCTCACGGCTACCACCCATACCACCAAAGGCTGTTGCTGCATCCATGGAGGAAACAGCCATTAAAAAACGACCAAATGCCATCAAATAAACAAAAACATCGCCAAAGGCTACATGACCACCTAAAAAGTTAGGCAGCATACAAGCAGCAGCTAAGGTTGTAATGAAATAAACACATGGTGCAATACGGAAAATCATACTAGTGTATGGAGTCAGCATAGTAGGTTTATGCCACCATTTCCAAATGTCATAATACTCTTGAAAAATGCTTGCTCCAACTCTATTTTGCATCCAGGCCTTGCATTTTTTGACAATTCCTGTAATCACAGGCGCTGCCAATAAAAGCAGAACTGCTTGGGTCAAGCACAGTGCTAAATTGAGCAAATCATTTTGAAAATTCATCATTTATACACAGCCCCCCAAATCAAAACTGCTACCATAGCAGCCATTACATAACCAACATAAAGACGCACACTGCCCTGCTGCAAGCGGCGCAACACAGCAGAAATTTTTACAAAACGCTGTTGAAACGGAGCATACAGCTTTTCGGTAATCATATCTGGAATTTCAAGCTTATATGAAAGCTGACGTCCAAAATATGCATGGTCCTTACGCACATAGGTAACCTGACGCTTAGGCTTCAGCATATAATCGAATGCACGACGTACTGGCTTACTAAAGCCAATTGCTGAATACTGTTGGCGTTCGGTAGGATAAGTACCGCAGTTCCAAGTTACATCCTCATCAACAAAGGTTTTAGAGCTAGATACGGCAAAAAATACTGCAACAGAAATAATTGCCAAAAGCACCAAAAGCATCAAAGGATTAAATGTAACAAAATTACCGCTGCCACCCCAGCCTAGACTACCTATAGCAGTTGCAATAAATCCAGTATCCAGTTTAAGTGCACTGCAAGCTGCCCATAGCACAGGTGTAGGATATATACCACACAGTATAACTAGAACACTGCTTACTCCCATAGCAATAAGCATATAAAGGTCTGCTTCGTGTGCATGTACCGCAACCTGACTACGTGCACGTCCCAAGAAGGCAATACCAAAAAAGCGTACAAAGCAGCCCAAAGCCAATGCACCTGTAAAGCCCAATAGGATAAAGGCCAAAGCAGTCCAAATACGAATATCATGGGTAGTAGCTGCAGTAGACAAGGTAATGAAGCTTTGTAAAGCCAGCCATTCACCAGTAAAGCCACAGGTCAAAGGCAGCGCTGCCAATGCCATTGAACCAACAAAGGTAAAAATTGCGGTATAGGGCATTTTAGTTGCTAAAGCACCAAAAAGCTCCAAATTCTTACTGCCTGTACCATGCATAATACTACCAGCACTCATAAACATTAGCACCTTCATAATAGAATGGTTAAAGGCATGCACTAAAGCAGCAACAAAGCCAATCATATACCAATTTCCGCCAGCTAAAACCTTCAAAAGCATACCACAGCCAAAGGCAGCGAAAATCACACCCATATTTTCTACAGAGGAGTAAGCTAAAATACGTTTAATATCTGTTTCCATCTGTGCATAAAGTACGCCCAGGAATGCAGACACGCAGCCTACCACCATAACTATAATGCACCACCAGTAATTCCATTCTGGCATAAAATCCAGAATAAAACGACCAAAGCCATACAGTGCAATTTTTAGCATAACACCACTCATCAATGCGGATACATGGCTGGGTGCTGCCGGATGAGCCTTAGGCAACCAAACATGCAAGGGAACTAAGCCTGCTTTTAAAGCAAAGCCAATAAATGCTGCCGCAAAAACAGCATGACGCCAACCGCCCTCAAGAGTATTGTTAGCCATATCAGCAAAGCTGAAGGATGGACTTGTAGCACCGGTAAGCAGGAAGGCAATCATAATTGCCGCGGTACCAAGAGAGGTCATTACCAAATATTGGTAAGCAGCAGTCCAAGTCTCTCTTTTTTCAGATTCATGATTAACCAGAAGGAAGGAGGCTACCGCCATAATCTCCCAAAACAGCAAGAAGCTTAATGCGTCACCTGCTAAAAGCACCAGCACCATGGACATAATAAAAAGATTCCATAAGCCACCTAAAAGTCTTAAACGACTTCCCTCATAGCTTTTAGCATAGCCAAGGGCATAGATACTTGTTATAACACCTGCAATACCTGTTAAAAGCAAAAAGACAGCACTCCAGCTGTCGCAGGTCAGGCTATATGCACCCCATGTTAAAGGTACTATTTGAGCACCAAAAAACAAGCTGCCTGCTGCCATACCGGCAACAACTGCACTGCCTGCTACAGCCAGCAGATTAGACAGCCAATGTGCCATACGCTGCTGTTCATGGGGAAACAACAACGTTAGAACACCTACACCGTAGCATGCTACGGCTGTCAAGAACATTTCCATACTTAATCACCCGTTTTTTTAATTTGTTCACAGAATTGTCAATTTTATTATTATAACATATTTGTCACCATATAGCCATACAAAAGCAGAAAATATGTGACATTAAGCACAAATTTTACATGAATATTACCCTTAAAAGTAGTAAAAGCCCTATCACCATACAGTAATAGGGCTTTTGGATCAATTCACTTATTTAGCTTTTGCCAGAAATTTACCATACATTTCATGGTCTTCCTTCATCATTTGGTCAGCTTCTTCACCAACGATGCAGGTAGGATCAATGCCTTGCTTCTTGAAGTATTCTTTAAATTCTTTAGATTCGCAAACCTTCTTAGCAGCA
>OGOS01002255.1_pt1 | contig 10707 bp, 9 predicted proteins | sample 1552701 | NCBI WGS metagenome assembly OGOS01 (sample SAMEA2580128, study PRJEB22360) | human gut metagenome | biome: human gut; feature: human-associated habitat; material: faeces | place: Denmark | collected 2008/2010
CCCCGGTGAGCACCGGGCAGCGGGGCCCCAGGTCTCCCACCCGCCGCAGCAGGTCCCGCCACCAGGACAGGTCCTCCGTCTCCCGGTAGGGGGTGCCCGTCAGCAGGCAGGCCTCCGTCACGTTGGGCACCGTCACATGGGCCCGGGCCACCACCCGGCGCATATACCCGGGAAAATCCGGCCCGAAGCCGGCATACAGCCGGCCGCCGTCGGCCATGGCCGGGTCCACGAACAGCAGGGTATCCGGCCCTGCCAGCAGGTCGAAAAAGTCGCAGACCTCCTCCGTCTGCCGGGGGGAGGCCAGATAGCCGGTGCAGATGGCGTCCAGGGTCACGTTCTGGCTTTTCCAGTGGCGGGCGATGGGCAGCAGCTGGTCCGACAGGTCCCGGCTGATGAAGCCGGGGAACATGGTGTGGGTGCTGAGCACCGCCGTGGGTACGATGGCGCACTCCACCGCCATGGCGGAGATCACCGGCAGCGCCACCGTCAGCGAGCACCGCCCCAGACAGGAGATGTCCTGTATGGACGCTATTCGTTTCATAGAGCCGCCTCCTGTTCATCATACCAAAAAGGGAGAGGCACATGAGTATGTGTCTTTCCCTTTTTGGTGCGGGCGGCGGGACTCGAACCCGCACGCCTGTTGGCAATGGAACCTAAGGGGTATGTCACCTTAGTGAAAGATTTTCAGAGCCCTCCATATCGTAAGGGAAGGACATCTTTTCCAACGCTTCAAAAGATATTTCGGTCGTGACCGGCCGAACATCTGCTAAATCATAGCATACTCTGCCGGAAAAGTATAGCATGATCATGGCTTGCTGGAGAAAATTTCTGCTGCTGCATGACGCGGTTGGTAATGTGAGTATGATGCATTGTAAATCTGAATGCGATCCTGAAGTCCGAGGTCGCTGCCCTGCATTTCATTCATCTCTTTCGCGTAACCGACTGCGATGCAAATAATATTCTTCTTCGTCTCTAAAATATGCACGAGCATAGTCCAGCAGCTTTTGCTTGGCATTTAGAAACCAACGATTTTCCGGTTCGATTTGCAAGACATACTGCACACTTCCTATTAGGTGTGTCATATATGTAGGGCAGCGAATTGGTTGACCGTCTTCGAGAAAATTCAACCGATTACCGTGTACGATGCTGTCCTCTATGCCAAACTTCAAAGTATAGTAAATTTCCTGCCGCAGGCTTCGTTTATAGCTGCTGGGGATGGAGAGCTTTTCATTGACGACCAAGCCTGTTACTGTCTGCCGGTCAGCATTGCTGATGAAATGTGTTTTCGACTCGTTCAATTCGAATCCCATCTCACGAAGCATAGTTTTCACCTTTTTGTAGACGCCATAGAGCGGACGGTCTGCCGAAAAGGTCATATCATCGCAATAGCGAGTATAGGTGATTTGGCGTTGGTTACACCAGCGACCGATCTGGTCATCAAAACGACGCATGACGATATTGGAGAGCGCAGGAGATGTTGGAGAGCCTTGTGGAAGAGCATCATTTTTGCAACACAGGGAAGTCAGCAGAAAGCCGACCTGCTTCGATACATAGCGGGTGTTGAAAGCTGCGCAGAGGACTTGCTCAAAAGAGATGCTTCCGAAAAAATCGGTAATATCCAGCTTTAGAAGGTTCTTTTTTCCAATGTGTGGCTCTGCATTTTTGCGAGTAGAGCTTCCTTTTTGATAAGCAGTTGCAAATTTTGAAACAGGGAGCTGTGAAAGAATTCTATCCTTGATTGGGCCCAAACAAAATTGAAGTCTGATACTTGGTATGTATAGGCTGCGATAAGTACCATCTTTTTTGGGGAGAAATGCCTTTGTATACTCTTTTTGAATGTGATTGACAATATGGTTTAATTCACCACAGCTTATGCCAAAGAAACCGGCCAGCTGCTCGGCATCATAAAGAAATGGCATATTGGGGTGGACAGAATGGTAATCCAAAACCATATTTGCTGCTTCTAACGGTCCGAACTTTTTCACAAAAGCCGCATCGCACGGCTCGAAGGTCACACAGCTTCCTTCTATTTTCATGTGTAGCGTCCTCCCAAAAATCAGCCCTTTGCAGTACAAAATGGTCGGATAAAGTGGAGGCGAATCCTGAATCACGCAGTGATTTCCAATTCGCCGGAACGTATCTGACCGGGGCATCGCTGTGCGATGCGGATAACCTTGAAATCCAGAACAGCGACTCGCTGTCCCTCCTAAAGAAATTGGCTTTAGGTTGTACGCTACTGCAAAGGGCTGATTTTATTAATATGATAAGTCCATAAAGTAGAAACTGTCAAGGTGCTCTGCGATTTTAGAAAGTAACTCGTAACTTTGTGCAGAACATATTCTGTGTGGGAACCTATAACCGTACTTCAGTTCCCCGAAAAGTTTTTTCACGTCGAGAACCGTGCCAGATCAATGTTGGTGGCCCATCCTTAAACTCAAGTGGGCATAACAGATAACAAAAAGAATAACGGTTTCCTGTCTATGACCTTAAACGCAGGTGGGAAACGGAACTGTCGGTCTTTTTGGCAGGCCGCTCGATGCGACGGAAAGAGTTCATTCACAAAATTCAAAGGAATCCCGCTGATTTACAGTATCCAGCGCAAGCTGCGCACGAGACAGTTCATCAGCGGTCTTTTCGTAGTCCGCCTCCACAACCGCCAGATCGTAGTTCGTGTAGGTGTAGTCGATAATGTTCGACTGCTGGCCGTACTGCTCTTCAACGCGCTCTTTGGGCAGCCTGCTTTTCATTTCAAGCAGCTTGCTCTTCCGCTTGGTCAGCTGCGGAATATAGACCAGCATCTCGTCGATCGTAATCCCGAAGCCATCCACGACCTGCGTCGTGTTGAAGCAGTTGATGGCGTGTTTAAGTCTGCGGATCGTTCCCTCCAGTTCCTCAAGACGCGCCTGTGTTTTTGCGTAATCATAGGCGGGACGCACAGATTCAATGTCCTCGCCCATCGCCGCGCGGAAATCCCGGCTGCGCTGTTCTTTATGCAGTAGGGCGGAATATTCGTCATTCAGCTTTTTCAGCAGCTTATTTGCCTGTGCAGAAGTGTATTTCATAGTTGCTCATCCTTTCTTTGCGCCGCGTCCCGGCACCATTCGTACGATTTCTGTTCTGCTGATAGAATAGCACAGTACCCTGTACAAATGTCCGTACAGGATGCCGTGTTGTGTCTAAATGTCATTCTAATATGTTTCCAATTTTTTTCAAAAGAATTTCCCAACTCTCGTCCAAGGGGCACATTTTAACATCATCTCCGTATTCGTTTGGGTGGTCACCTGTGCTAAGAACCCAGATATTGCAGTCCGGATCTTTTGCGCGTTCAATCAGTTCCTGCTCTTTCGTTTTATTTCCAGCGTTTTTGGAAGTTATGATGACCTCATCATAACTGGACTGTGGATGCATAGAAAAAAAGTATCGGGGGGCAAAACGGTCCGTCTTTGATTTTTTCTTGTTGCCGCTTTTTGTACTAAGCTCTGGGGAATCCTTCAACATGGCAAGGTCCTCTAACAAACTTTCGGCCTTTGCGACATAAGTTTGTGTTGGTGTCCTTCCTACGGCGATATCACGATGATAACCGACATCCATTTTAAGATCCAGCATATAGAGGATTTCAAAGTATTCGTTCTTTGCCTCACAAGGCCGTGCGACGATTACATCAGGATAAACTTTATGTGTCCCCCCAACCAAGGGTTAATCCACAAAGAAATGAAGGTAGCCTTTACCTATTTCTTTATAAAGCAACTCGGCAAAATAGTCCTCTGCAATGCCTGAAATCGTCCTGCTTCGTCCACGTTCGATGGTCAATTCGCAGAGCTCGTCAGTGCACAATGGCTTTCGTGCATCGACATATGCTTGATGCACCCGATTCAAGAAATAGTCTAATTCATTCCGTGGCATATAGTATCACCTCATGTCAAATAGTGATTGACCTTTAGCACTTCTATGATCTCCTGCCGCAGCCAAGCGGGCTCTGCCACCTCCACAAAGGAGAGGTATTGCAGTGCCCAAAAGCGCACACCGCGCGGCGGGGTAGTCAATACGGCGGTAAAGGTCTGCTCGTCCCGCTCAAAAATTTGTATGTCCGTACCAAAGCGGTCCAGCACATCGTCCAGCACGGCGCGGTCGCAGTGCAGCACCACCCGCTCCGGAGCACCTACAAAGGCGTAAACGGCATCTTGTGCCTCTTGCTTCTGCGCCGGCGTTTCGCTGCGGGGCTCGTCCAGTATCCGAATATCCGCCATGCGGTCTATGCGGTACAACCGCGTGTGCGGATCGTGGTCGGGGACGCAGATAAGGTAATAGTGTTCGTTGGTGTACACCATCTCATAGGGGCTGAGAGTGTAGGTCACCGTAGGATGCTGCCGTTTGTCATATCCGTAGTGCAAGTAATCCAAGGTCACTTTCTTCTTGCGTGTAATGGCCTCGTCCAACTGCTCAATATTCCAAAAAACCTGCCGGTTACCGGTCTTATGTCCCTGCCGGGCGACGGTCAGATGGCAATACTTTTTCCGCTGGTGGACACTGAGCTGCTTTTGCAGTTTTTGGACAAGCTGCTCGGTCTGCCCTGCCGGGATGAACGGGAAAGAATATACCGCGTCAGTCAGCAGCAGGACTTCCGACGGCTCCAATTCCCGATCTCGTAAGTAATAGCCCACACCGTTATCCTCGTAAAGGGAGACATCGTAACCGAGCTCGATCAAAAGCGCAACAGCCCCGTATACGGTGCGGCGGTCGATTTTGATACCGTAGAGGGACTGCATCTTTGCAATGATTTCCCGCATGGGCAGAATATGTTCCGCATCGGAATACTCCTTTAGAACCTCCAAAAGGCAGATGGCATTGGCTTTTTCCGTCAGCATAATGCAGTCCCTCCGTGTCGTTTTACTTCAGTACCGGCCACTTAGCCCAATTAGAGCAGGAAGAACTGCAAAACTTTGTACTGCCCCGATTGGAACCGTTTGGAATTTGGCACTTGGCGCTATTGCTGGTCGGCTCCGAAGAGTTTCCGGAATTCACCAGATTGCGGCTTCCGGTCCAATAGGCGCAAGTGGCGCAGACCTTGTTTGTTTTGGAATAATGCATAAAGACATCTCCTCTCAAAGTATAGCATCAGTTGTGACGCTTGCATAGATGCTACCATAAGAGGGTGTACAAAAGTCTGTATTGCTGTTCTGACTATACAGAGATGTTATTTAAATCTGAGGCGGCTTCGCTCAGCACGCCATAGACCTCCGCCAAGGCGCGGACATACTGCGGAAAATTGCGCCGCAGCTCACTGTCCTGCCCCGGCGGCGGGACCGGTCTCCGCATCATGCGGTGGACGGCCCTCCACATTTGCAGCCTGCTTCCCGGATATGCCGCTCTCAGCTTCTCGACCGCGCGGCTCTTCGCCTTCTCCGCGGCGGACTCCATCATCATGTGATACATCCCGATCTCTTTCAAGGTCGCCTCCGGGTATCCGAACACGTCGCAGGTCTTGCCGAGAATGTCCCTGTCCTTCTTCGGCAGGGTATCGAACAGCTCCCGAAGGAGCTCGATGCAGACTTTGCGGTACACGGCCTGCTCCGCCGAAACGGAGAGCATCCCCGGCATCAGCCGCTCGTAGGGATCGCCGTCATAGCCCTCCGGGACAAGATCATGCACACCGAGGAAATGGGTATTGTAGCGAACATATCGGATGACACGAGCCTCGGAGATGCCCAACTCCTCCGCAATTTCGCCGGTATCCCTCCATGCGGCATGATACAGCCTCTGCGTCTGCCGGACGGCAGCCATCTCGTCCTTGCTCAACGCCATGCAGCCAATATTCTGCTCCAGCCAGCGGGTCATGCGCCCCTTCAAATGCGGGTAAAGATAGGTGGTGAGCGCGGCGCAGTTCTGGTCATATTCTCTGCTCTGAATCCGTGCCAGAAACTCCAACGCGCCCTCGCCGCAGAGATCGTCCAGAATCGTTTTCGTATACGCGGAACACTGATTCGGATGATGTGAGTCCGTCATCAGGCAGTTGAACTCCGCCGCGGTTTCCTTGGCGATGCCGCGGATCAGACCGATGTTTTTGTGGTACAGCTTTTCCAGCGCGGCTTCATCACCGTCATAATATTGGCGAATTAGTTGCTCGTTGCTCATACTTGCTCACCCGCCTTTTCCTTCGGCGGACGGCCCCTCGGATTGGCCGTTCTGGTGATCCCACAGTGCTGGTAAACGCGCTCAGAGGAAATACGCTGCTCGAAAGCCTCTACGGAGATATTCGCGTCACGCAGAGCGTCATAGAGCAGATCCCGCACATAGTCCTTGGCTTTTCTTGCGTCCTCCTGTGAGATCGTACCCCGCTGCATATCCTTTGTGATGCGGGCAAAGGCGGTCACCTTGACTTTGACCTTGGGAATATCCTTCGCCAGTTCCTTCTGCAACTCCACCGTGCCGAACTGTCGGCAGGTGTAGCCGGGCGCATGGGGGCACGCCCCTTCGCAGTACAAAGCATGGACACCGCTCTTGAGCAGAAAATACCGTCCGCAGATGATGCAGCGGCGGATGTTGTGCCCACTGTTCAGCGCCAGCATATAATCGGCTTTCATCAGTGCCTGTAAGCTATCTGTCACATGCTCCTGACAGATAGCGACAGAGCCGTCCGGCAGCGGCCGCGGCACATAGGAAAGCTCGTAGACATCGTGGGGCGTATAGCAGTCGCCGTTGTTGCGGATGGGATTGACGATGAGCTTTTCCGCGATACGATCATCATTGTAGAAACCGTAGAGCGCCTTCGCATACTCCTCCGGACTGTTGTGTTCCAGCTTGGATAAGCCGAACCGGATAAAATTCTGAATGGTCTCGTTGAAGGCGCGGATGTCATGGAGGTACAGCGCATAGCGGTCAAGGCGCTTCTGGTAATCACGCCATGCGCCCCTGGTGGGACCGAAGACGCGGAGCATCTCATAATAAAAAGCCATCCCATCTTCCAGATCTGCCTCACTCGGATGGAACAGGTCGAGGGGAGTGTCTTCGCCGCGCTGGGAGAATTGGTTTGCCACGCGCTCAAGCTGTCTCTTTTGCGCTTCCGCTGTCGGCGCTTGATCCTCTGTGGGAAATACGCTGAATTGCTCCGTGATCTCCCGTATGGCAGAGAAGAAAGCGTCCTCGTCTTCGTCCAGCAGCAGGCGGAACACCTGATACCGGCGCAGCACCCCACAGAGTGCTGCCAGCTCCTCGTTCAGCTTCCACCAAAGCTCTATGCTCCCGCTCTGCTCATATTCTTCCGCAAGGATGGTGACCTGCTTCATGCGTTTGCTCATGGGTCGATATTCGTCCGGCGACAGATTCAGCAGATCGGCGGTCAACATACCGGCAGTGAACTGCTGACCGTATAGCTCCAGCGTACTGCCATAGGTGTAGAAAACGATGCTGCCCTCCATGTGTGCCCCTCCTGGTAAAATCTGTCCTACATGAATTTTAATCTGTCCATGCTTTTTCTCATCATAGCATGAATTCCTCCACAATACAAGCAGAGGGAAGAAACCACGCGCCGTCCCGTGGTAACGCCCTCTGCTTTTTTCGCTCTCATCGTTCCGATGGGAGCAATATTTTTAAGGAGGAACAAAAATTGAAAAAAGAAAACAGATTGCTGACCATCGACGGTGAAACGTTAATGAGTCAGCCGCTCACGCCGCTGAACTTCGTGGTGGATACGTTGCTGTCCCAGGGCCTGCACATCCTCGCCGGCTCACCCAAGGTGGGAAAGTCATGGCTGGCCGTCACGGTGGCGAAGGGCGAAGCCGTCTGGGGCATGGGCGTGAAGCAGGGCACCACGCTCTACCTCTGCTTGGAGGATTCCACCCTCCGCATCCAGAACCGCCTGTTTGAGATCACGGAGGACGCCCCAGCCAGCGTCCACTTCACCACCAACAGCGACACTCTCGGCAAGGGTCTGGAGGAACAGCTCCGCGCGTTCCTCTCAGAGCACCCCGACACGGTGCTAATTATCATCGACACACTGCAAATGATCCGCGGCGCCGGTTATGACAACACCTACGCCAATGACTACCGTGACCTCTCCGTGCTGAAGCACATCGCGGATGCCCACGGCATCGCCATTCTGCTGATCCACCATCTGCGAAAGGAACTTGCCGACGATGTGTTCAGCCGCATCTCCGGCACAACGGCCATCAGCGGCGCGGTGGATTCCAGCTTCACGCTGGTGGAGGACAAGCGCGGCAGCGGCAAGGCAAAGCTTTCCTGCATCGGGCGCGACATCGAATATCGTGAGCTGACGCTGGAACACAACGCGGAAAACGTGTGGGAGCTGGTGTCGGACAGCCGGACACAGCCGGAGCTGCTGGGCGGCCGGATCGTTATTCTCCTCTCTGAACTGATGCGGGACTATGACGAATTTATCGGCACTCCCACGGAGCTGTCCGCGCAGATCGACCCTGCGGGCAGCGAGGGCATCACGCCGAAGAAGGTATCTCGTCTGATCCTGCAAAGCGTTGCCGCACTAAGCAAAATCGGTATTTCCGCCGTGGTGCGCCGCAGCAACGGAAAGCGGCTTATCGAACTGCGCCGTGCCGAAAGTGACGATGCACAGGGTACCCAAGCTGTTGACCCTATCGACCCTGCCGATGTCTCAAGCGGTGAGAACGCCCCGTGTTTCGGCGTGTGAGCCGCTGTGTGCGCGGTTAGGGGCTGGGGTGGCGTGTGTACCCGCCAAAGCCCTTTGAAACGAACGTTGCGGCGGTTGTGGGCGATGTATGAAAAGCCCCGGTGAATACCGCTCCGACGATGAGGAACTAAGCCTTTTGGGATGCGTGTTTCCCTCCCGGCCATGCTCCGTTTCGGAGGCTTTCGCCCCTTATTTACCCGTTCGATAAAAGCACAGACCGGCTATAATTTGTCAAGCCGAAATCTCATTTGGGATACAGGGCGTATAGGCCTTGTTGTCTCTCATAACGGCGTAAATGATGGAGACCATCTTCCTGCAGGCGTGGCCCACGGACGCCATGTAGGGCTTCCCTTCATCCCGTTTTTTCTGAAAATAAAGCTTTAGCGCCGGATCGTGGAGCACCGCCGATGAAGCCGCCAGCCAAATGGCGTGCCGCAAATAAGGCGAGCCTCGTTTGGACATACGGTTCCTGACACCGTTGTATTCACCAGACTGCCGCATGGTTGGATCGATCCCCGCGTAGGCGGCAAGCTTTGCCGCGGAGGAAAAACGGCTGATGTCTCCGATCTCGCTGAGGATGTACGCGCCAAGGGTCGGGCCGATACCGGTGATGGTGGTGATTGGCGTATCCAGGGTGTCCATGATCTCGGCGATCTTGCGATCCATTTCCCTGACCTGTTGTTTTAAGAAATCGAGGTGCTTTGCGTAAAGTCGGATCATCGTGCTGAAAACATCGCCGGCCATGGCGAAGCCAAAGGAATTGCGCGCAAGCGCCTGAAGCTCCTGCGCTTTCGCCATGCGGAAGCGCTTGTGGCTGGAGACTTCGATGAGATGGCAAAGCTCCTCAAGACGCATTTCAGATAATTCCTTTGGCGTAGGACAGGTTTGCAAAATTGCCATGGAAGTATCGCCAAACAGATTGGTAAAAGCAGTTTCATATTCAGGAAAGACCTGATCCAGCAGGGCAACGACCTTTCGCTTAACATCTGCCTGCATGGAAACGATGGCGTGCCGTCCACGGCACAGCTCCCGCAGCTCATAAATGTTTTCGGGATGCAGGGTAGACTCGGAGAAGTGTCCAAAACGGATCACCTCCGCGATCAGCAGGGCGTCCCGCGGATCTGTTTTGGCCTGACGGATATAGAAGCTGCGGATGGAGTTGGTCTGCACCGGGTTGATGACCTGAACACGGAAGCCCTCCTTCTGAAGTCTGGTAAAAAGAGCGAGCCAGTAGTGTCCGGTGGCCTCCATTGCAAAGGAAACCTCGTCAAGCGGCAGCTTGGCCTTGGTGAGCATGGCCAGCAGCCGATTGTACCCGGAGCAGTTGTTGGTGAAGGAAAACGGCTTGATGATGACGGTGCCCTCGCCGTCGATCACCGCTGCCTCGTGCTTCCTCTTGGCGATGTCGATCCCAACGATGTACATAGTGCAGGCTCCTCTCATGTTCAAATTACGGACATTCCTCGTGCTGCTGAAGGTCACAACCTGTTGCGAGATTAGAAGAAAGCGATCCATCGCTTCGACATCCGGCTCATAAGTGACATCCCGCAGGGCAGAGGTTCCAGTCTGTGCGCAGTAGACTTGGCTACAAAGATAGAAGCAGGAAATTCTCTGTCCGCATGAGGATATTATATCATCGCTCCCTCAAGGGGCGTTGATACCGGTTTTGAAGGTGTTTTGTGGGGAGATATCCCCGTTCGAAAATATAACAAGATAAAGAGAGGTGCCCGTAATTGGGCCCCTCTCAGCCACAAAGCCCCGCAGTGCGGGGCTTTCCGAGGTTTTGAAACCGCAGTCTAAGGTGCACCTTGAGAGGCGTTTTCGCGGTCTTGGGTGAACGCGAGGGGCGTCAGTCCCCCGTGACGGCGGACTTTTCAAGGTGACCGTTCCGCAGACGATTGAGAAGTTTGCCGCTTTCAACCACCCGAAAAAGTGCTTTTTGTGCAGCGGTAATTTGGGGAGGAAAACGTGTATATTTTGCGCCGCTGTAGTCAATGGAAAGGGCTTCTTGACCGTTCAAAAATCGCACCGCTGTAACAAAAGAAGAA
>OGOS01002263.1_pt1 | contig 10676 bp, 14 predicted proteins | sample 1552701 | NCBI WGS metagenome assembly OGOS01 (sample SAMEA2580128, study PRJEB22360) | human gut metagenome | biome: human gut; feature: human-associated habitat; material: faeces | place: Denmark | collected 2008/2010
CCACCGGCTACATTTACGCACAGTACATCAAGATCACTTCCGCTACCGCAACGCCCGCGCCCACCGAGACCCCGGCAGACGGCACCGTCCGCGCCAAGACCACGGCAGACGTCAACCTGCGCAAGGGTGCAGGCACAAATTACGGCGTTATCCGCGTTGTCGGCAATAACACCGCCGTCACGGTCACGGAAGCCACCAACACTTGGTATAAAGTAAAACTTTCCGATGGCACAGAGGGTTACCTCTATGCCCAATATGTCACCGTCACCTCCGGCGACATCAACAGCGTCAAGAAAGAGGAGACCACCGATTCCTCCACGCTCACCGAAGCCGAACAGAAAGCAAAGTCCGTCCTCGATACGATCGGCTGGGATCTGCGCGCGGCCTACAACTGGTCCGCACACGCACTTCCGTATTACACGCTCGGCCCGGAGGTCACCGGCAACAGCGTTCATTCCGAGTGGTACGCAAACTTCGGCTTTGACAATCACAAGGGCAACTGCTACGTCATGGCAGCCACATTCCAGAAAATGGCAAAGCTGCTCGGCTATGATGCACACCTTGTTGAGGGCTACATCCGCACGTATAACGGCCGCGGCCGCCACGGGTGGGTCGAGATTGACATGAACGGCACCACCTATGTGTTCGACCCGAACTTCGAGTACGGCGGTTACGGCAACGGCTACCAGATTAACTACGGTATGTCCGGTACGTTCAAGTATATCGACTACGCCCGTGTAGATTAACGGCAAACCCTAAATCGGAAAGGAAATTTACCCCATGTACAATAAAATGAAAACGGGCGCGTTGGCGTTCGTCTGCGCGGCGCTCGTGCTTTGCGCCGGCTGCTCCGCTGCGGAGAACTCTTCTTCCGCAGAAGCCACACCGTCTCCCACCGCAGCCCCCACGGCTACGGCAGGACCCACCGCCACACCTGGCCCGGAGCTGTAAGTCTTCGGCGAAAAGTCCGACAGCAAAGATACCTTCTGCGTCACACTTGAAAACGGTACAAAGCAGGAGATCACCGCCGTGTCCGTTAAGACCGGCAGCGAGGAAAAGTTCCCGGAGAGCATGATGAAAAAGGGCGAGACTCTCGCAAAGGACGAAAAGTTCGAGCTTTACTACACGCCCAAAACGGAAGAGGAATCCTCCGGCTCCGGCGACGAATATTTTGTTTCCCCGCGCTATGATGTGCAGCTCACCCTGAAGGACGGCAAGACCTACATTTTGCACGGCTTCCCGTTTGAAGATATCAAAGAAGGCACTGTTCTTTTAGAGGATGATATTGCCTACATCACATACACCTCCGTTTCCACGAAGGAAAAGATCGATACCAAAGAAGCGGAGCGCGCCACAAAGGAAGCGGAAAATGGCGAAGTTTCCGTACAGACCGAAGAAAAGCCCGCATCTGCGGCAGAGGTCGTTACGGAAGAGCCCACCTACGAAGAACCGTCGTATGAAGAGCCCTCTTATGAGGAGCCTTCCTATGAGGAACCGAGCTATGAAGAACCCGCTGCCCCGGAAAACCCGGATAACGGCGGGCAGGAAGGCTGCGTGAACGGCGCGCTGTTCAACTGATGAGCCGCCACATGAGAGCGGAAGCAGGGACTTCCGCAAACACCTTTCGCGTCCATTCGTTCTCTTATCTGCGCGCTGCGGCGTGTCTTGCCATCGTGCTTCTGCACACGGTGTTCTGTGCCGTGTCCCTTTTCCCGGAGGAAGCATCTGCCACGCAAGCCCTCCTCTCCAACATCGTCGTCAACAACATGATGTGGGCGGTGCCGTGCTTTTTAATGGTTTCGGGTGCGCTGCTTTTAAACCCGGAGCGCCCCGTCACGGTGAAAAAATGCCTTACAAAGTACATTCCGCGCATGCTCATCGCGCTCGTCGTGTTCTGTCTTCTGTTCCGCGCACTGGAGATCCTCGTCAATCACGAGCCCGTCAATGCCGAAACGCTGCTTTCGGGCTTTTATGAGATTTTCTCCGGCACCTCGTGGTCGCACGTCTGGTATCTTTACCTCATGATCGGCATCTATCTTCTTTTGCCGTTCTACCACAAAATCGCGTCGAACAGCACGGCAGGGGAGCTGCGCTACCTCATGATTGTCTACGTCATCTTCCTGTCGCTTGTGCCCGTTTTAAAAACGTTCGGCATCTCCGTCGGGTTTTATATCTGCGTTTCCGCCATTTACCCGTTCTACCTCTTCTGCGGCTACGCATTGCGGCAGGGCGTGTGGCGCGTGAATCGCGGGCTTGGCCTGCTGTTTCTCCTCATCGGCACAGCGGCGGTCGTCCTGTTCACCGTGTTGAAAGGAAACGGCACCATAAAGGCCGCAGGCGTGTTCTACGGCTATTCTTCCATTTTTGTCATTCTCCAGTCCGTTGGCGTGTTCACGCTGTTTGGCTGCGCGGCAGACAAAACCGGCGCACCGCGAAAAGAAAAATCTCCCGGCATTTTCGGCAAGTTCGTTTTGGAGATTGATAAATGTTCGTTCGGCATTTATCTCATCCACATGATCTTTGTGCGCGGTATTTTAAAGCACACGAAGCTCCATCCCTACGGCGCAGGCAATCCGTTTGTTTTGATCGGTCTGACCCTCGGCATCTTCCTTGTCTCGTTCATCCTAACGTGGATTCTGAAGAAAATCCCCGGGGTTAAGAAAATCCTGTAAACGAATTTGGAGGCACACTTTCTTGTGAAGTGTGCCTCCATTATTATATCGGTTGAAGACGGCTATATTAATTTCCCCCAAAATGGAAATATCATGCCGCATACATACGCGGTATATCACAGTTTCACCCTAAAAAGGAAGAAACTGCAAAAGAATACGCGCTTTTTGCTTGACATTTTTGTGCTTTTTCCGCTACAATCAAAGAAAAAGGGGAGGCGCTGCCATGTTCATCAAGTCCCGTATTCTGACTGTCCTCGATTGCATACCCGTCGTCCCCGCCGATATCGAAACCGAGCGCGAGCTCATGGAGCTTGCTGCCGAAAAACACCGAAAGGAACCTTGATATGTCCGCACTCCACATGGAAAAGATCACGGAGCACTCTAAAGATTTTCACCGCACCGAAAACCTCTACGTCCGCGCGTTCCCCGCAAACGAGCGCACGCCCATCTGCGGTCTCATGCGGCACGACGGCCACGATTTCGTCGGCTTTTATGACAAAGACGAAAACTTCTGCGGCTTTGCAAGCCTGCTCACCTACGGCGACATCACACACATTCTGTATTTCGCCATTGATGAGCAGTATCGCGAGCACGGCTACGGCAGCGAAGCGCTAAAGCTCATGCACACGCTGTACCCGAAAAACCGCTTCATCGCCGACTTGGAGCTCGACATTCCTACCGCCGAAAACGAGCCCCAGCGCCACCTGCGCCGCGCATTCTACCTGCGCAACGGCTACACCCCGTCCGAGGTACGTTACATCTGGCAGGGCGAGCAGTACGAAATTTTAGTCAGCAGCGGAACCATCACAAACACAGAATTTGAAAACTTTTGGGATCACTTTCCAAATGATGAAGATCGGTGATCTTCATCATTTGTGATCACGGACAACTGATAAAAACAGACAGACTTCAACAAAACGGTCCGGATCGTTTTTGATGAAGACCGATAAAAAGGAGCCCGCCATGACCCAAAGAACCCCCGAAGAAATGATGAATCTCATCCTCTCCCGTGCCGAAAACGACGCGCACATCCGTGTCGTCGGCATGGAAGGCTCGCGCACGAATCAAAACATCCCGAAAGACCGTTTTCAGGATTTCGATGTCACCTATTTTGTCGATGACCCCGCGCTCTACACCGAAGACGACACATGGGTAAATGTCTTCGGCGAGCGCCTCATCATGCAAAAGCCCGAGGACATGGAGCTTTTCCCCGCCGTCGAGGATGGGTACAGCTTCTTGATGTTCTTCACGGATTACAACAAGATCGACCTCACGATTTTGCCCCTCACCGCGCTCGAAGACTATTTAAACGGCGACGGTCTGCGCGAGATTTTGCTCGATAAAGACGGTCGCGTCGAAGAAAAGCCCACCCCTACAGACAAAGAATATCACATTCAAAAGCCCGGCGCCCGCAGCTTTGACGACTGCTGCAACGAGTTCTGGAATATCACGATATATGTCGTCAAGGGCCTCTGCCGCCGCGAGCTGTTATTCGCCATCGACTTGCTTGCGATGATGCGCAATGAACTTCTTCGCATGCTCTCGTGGCAGGTCGGCAGCGCATACGGCTTCACGTTCAGCGTCGGCAAAAACTATAAATTCATCGGTCAATATCTCCCCGCAGAGCAGTGGCAAGCGCTTCTTTCCACGTATCGCACAGATTCTGTGGAAAACACATGGCGGTCGCTTTTCACCTGCCACGAGCTCTTCCGAGATGCTGCCAAAAATTTCTCCGCAAAATACGGCTACACCTATCCCGATTACGACGAAAACGTCTCCCGCTACGTCCGCGATATGTACGCGGAATACGAAGCAAAATAACGCCTCTCCCCAAAAGAGTCTGCAAAATTCCCCGAAAATCGCCCGCCGCAACTCAAAATTGCGGAAATTCCAAGTTGACATGGTGGCTTTTCCCACGGTTTTCGTATAAAATGAGCCCAGCAAAAGGAGGTCTTCCGTATGACCATAGGAGCCAAAATCGCCGCTTGCCGCAAACGCGCCGGCATGTCGCAGGAAAAGCTCGCAAACGAACTCAACATCTCGCGCCAGGCGGTTTCCCGCTGGGAAACGGGTGAAGCCGTGCCGGATACCGAAAAGGTTATTCAGCTAAGCCGCATTTTCCATGTCACGACCGATTATTTATTATTGGATATTGACGAAGCCCCGCAAAGCGCAGCCTCCGCCGAAAACAACAGAGAAACGGAACAGCGCGCCGCAGAAAAGCGAATGAAGCGCCAAAGCATGCGCATGCATTTCGGCTGGTTCCTGCTCATTTTCGGCATCATCTCGCTCAATGCAACGCTCGTCGGCGCGGGTCTTTACGCGCAGACGCTCACGGAATGGCGGACAAACCTCGGCCGCTACGGCACCGCGCTGTTCGATTCCTGGATCTTAGCACTGTTCATCGTCAGTGCCGCCCTCACCCTCTGCGGCATCCTCATCCTCATCCGTGAATACATCTTTATCGGCAAAGAGTAATAATTAGGGCAAAATAAAAGCACGCAGGCTTGAATTCCTGCGTGCTTTTTCATTTTGTCACTACGGAGAAAGCCCGCTAAGCCGCAGCAAAGCCTGCCATGTCAGCGGCCCTACGATGCCGTTCACGTCTAACCCTTCGTGCGCCTGCACGGCCTTCACGGCATTCTCCGTTGCTTCGCCGAAGATCCCGTCTTCCGCGACCTGCGGGATAAATGCGTTTTGTGCCGCTGCGCGGTTAATGAGCGATTGCAAATCTTCCACATCCGCGCCTGTGCGTCCCCTGAGGATTGCCCGCCCGGGGTAGATAAGACGACTTACGGACTTCCCGTTTTCCGTCGCCATCGCCCGCGTGTCGCGGTAAACGGAAAGAAGCATATTCGCGCTTTGCCGGTTGAGTACGCCCGTCGGCTCCAGTCCGTACTGCGTTTGGAAGGCCATGAGCGAATTTTTCGTCCGTGCGTCAAATACGCCGTTCATCGCGGGCAGGGGAATGGAATTGTCAAAATACGCAATGATCGTCAGTAAGTTCTGCATCTGTTCTACCGCCTTGCCGCTGTCTCCCTCTTTCAGCTCCGGCGGGTAGAATCGCTCGGCATCCTCGGGCGTGATGCCCTCGCTCATCAGCTCGTTTAATTGCTTGATGCCGCTGTATATGAGCTTGATTTTGTACCATGTCGCCTTACCAACCACGCCGTCGGGCGTTAAATTGAAAATTTTCTGGAACGCCCGCACCGCATTTTCGGTCGGCAGGTCGTAATACACGCTGATCTGCGGAATGCGCGGAATCGCCGGGTAATTGTCGCCGATGCGGTTCAGCTCCCTTTGCAGCACGCGCACACTTTCGACGATGCTCCCAAGTCTTAACGCCACGCCGGGGTATGATTCCTCGTTGTTCCCAACAGGTGCGTTGAACACAATGTTGATGTCATCGCCGTAGAAACGCTGTAAAATCTCATACGGCACAAGCCCCTGCCGCGCTAATCCCACCGTGCCCCACTGCGAAAGCCCCGGGCATGTCGAGGTCGTGCCGTTGCAGTACTGCGTAAAATACGGCTGCACCGTGCCTTGCTTTACGACGTAATCGTTGAAAATATGATCGACGATCTGCGAGATGTTTTCAAAAATATCGCGGTTCAAAATAAACTTCTGATCGTACTGCGTTGTCGAGGTGATGTCAAAGTCATACCCGCGGCTGCGGTAATACTCCGTGTAAATGCGGTTCATTGCGTAAGAAATCTGCGCCAGAATATTCGCATGTATCGCGCTTTCCGGCCAGTTCGGGTAGATCTCGCTCGAAGCAACGTTTTTAATGTACGCCACAAACGGTACGCGCACATTCTCGGCCGGTTGGTCCGGCAGCCCAAGGTGCACCGTGATGTATTCCGGCACAACGGGCGTGTCTATATTGTTCGGCATAGCATCACCTCTCACCGACCGCCAAAAACTGCACCGGCTGTATCGACGTCACACCGGGGAAAACAGGCACCGCGCGGTAAATTTCCGTGCGGCATCCCGGGTGGCTCACGCGTATATCGTAAAGCGCATACGGCATCTCGCCCGTCGGCGACTGCGCCAACGCGTTATTCGGCGCGGGCAGCAAAATGTCGCCGAAAACACCGCTCTCGTCCGTCATCCCGGCAGAAAACCGCCGCGTGCCGTCCGCAAAGTCGTGCGTCACAAGTACCGAAGCGCCGGGGACGGGGAATGTCCGCTGTCCCGCATACGCCTGCACGCGCAGCGTGCCCGTTTTGGAATTTAGCTGTTGAAACACCTCAAACGTGCACGCCTCGGGTGAGAGATCCTGCAAAGGATCGCGCCCCGCGCCGCCCTCCGGCGGATTTTCAATCGGCGCGTTCTCCGCTATGTTCCGCTTGACGTCTCTGTCCATAAAGTCCCTCCTTTTACCTAACCCCAGTATAAGCGGCAGAGGGGAAAAGAGTGCCCACTTTCGTTCGAGTAAATCTGCCATTGCAGCGCATAACGTCACATTTGAAATGTATAATTTGTGCACTGCAATGAGTTTAAGCTTTCTTCACCCAGTCCATCGCGATCCAGCCTCCGGCTTTGAGACGGCCCCAGCCTTTATGGGAGCCGGGGCCGCTGCGCTCTTCAACGATTGTGTAGCGCAGCGTATCTTTGATCTGCCCTAAAATGCCGTAGTTCGTGCTCGGACCCTTGCGGATGTTGAGCGCATCGCGGCAATTTTTGCGGATGAGATAGGGGGTAAACTTGCTCGCGACGGGCGTTTTTGCCGGCTCCATATAGCGTTTCACCATGCTCAAAAAGCGCTGCCAGCCGCGGTCGAGCGTCCTGTGCGGGCAGTACTTGCCGTCATAGTCCCGGTGCTTTGTCATCTTATCGATGCCCCAGCCGTACTTTTTGAGCAAACTCGCGGTGAACTCGGCTGCGTTCTGCTCGGCCTTATCGAACTTTTCACCGCCCGATTTGGAATAACAAATTTCAATATGGATGCCCTCCATGTTGCCCTTGCCGTGCCCGTCGCCGCTTGCCCACGCGTTGCGGTTTTCCGGGATGCCCTGCACAATGTTTACATCGTCCACCGCGTAGTGAAACGAGATCTCAAGGTCGTTATACCGCATGTAGGAGATCTCATTTGCGGCGGGCGCATCGTTCGCCGTGTTGTGGATGACAACGCGCGTCGGTGTGCGGGTGTACGGGCATTTAATGGCATATTTGTCCTTTGGCACAAGATTTTCTCTGATCGGTACCATAGCTCCTCCTTACGCTTTTACGCCCCGGATTTTGACCTTGCTGCCCTTTGTGCCAAGGCTCAAAGGGGCCTCGACATTATAGGCATTGCAGTTTTTCAATCTCATTTCATGTGTCATGTTCGTCTTCCTTTTCGTTCACGGTGCTTTTCAGGCGAGAAAGTAATCGATTGAGGCGAGGAAAGCCCGGCACACCGATGGCGGCTAAGTTTTCCAGCACCGAGATGAGCTCGTTGATGATGAGCCAAACGGTGACGAGCAGGCCGCAGAAAAGCTCGATGTGCAGGTCGATGCCTGCCTGCTTCAGTGCGCCGTGCAGCAGGTAATCCACCGCCGCGCCTACGGCGACCATGGCCATATAGCAAAGCTTTTTGAGAATACCCTTCACGCCGATGCGCGAGCTGAGCTGTGAGAAAATATAGGCTTTTGTCATGCCGGTGAGGTAATCGAGTACCATGGCAAAAAACAACACCAAAAGCGGCTGCGTCAGCATACCAAAGTACGAGGAAAGCCCTGCCAACACCACGGTAAAAGCGGTTTTTAACATAGTCGGTTTCATAAATTTCAAATAAACTCCTTTTCAAAGTCTCCGTTTTCACCGCGGTGCGGCACGGCAAAACGGGCGGCGTCTGCCGTGCGGAGCAGATGCCGAAATTCAGGAAAAGAAAAGAGACCCCACGACTTTGCCGCGGCAGTCTCAAATTCTTTTGACAAGGGGAAGTGTGCGCGGGGAGGATCCCCGCTTTTTAAAGGGTGAAACGGCGGAAAGCGAAACGCTTTCAATCGCCTTTCGGTGCAGCCGCCGCATGTGGCGGTCCGAGTAGTGCATGCGCTCTGCAATCTCCTTGAGGTCGAGCGCACAGATGTAGTGCTGTGTCAAAATCTCACGCAAAGCGGCACTTTCCACCGTGTCTATGGCGGCTTCAATTTCTGCCTGCCTTGTGCAAAGCACGCGTATGGCGTCTTTTGCTGCGCATATCGCGTGCTCTAAGTGAAAAAGAAGGTCGGTATTTCCTTCCAAAATCAGCGCTTCTTTGCGCGCTGTCAGCCGGGTGAGTTCCGCCCTGCGTACACGGAGGTCGAGCTCCGTGTAGCGGTAGGCGGATAAAAACGCCTTCACGGCGTTAAATTCTGTATCGGTCAAGACTGCACGACCTCTCGCAGGCGGTCTGCAAACTGGTCTGAAAGGGAATATATGTTCTTCACTTCTTCACGGTTCGGCAGCCCCGTAAATTTCTGCACGCTGCGGCGCACGGAGGTGCTTTTCGCGCGGTGCGCAGATTTCGCTACAAGAGAGATCAAGAAAACCGCACCCTGTGCAAGCGCGATTAACAGGCAGGAAACGGCAATACTAAAGAGAAACAGAATCATAAAAATACCCCCATCCGAGTTTCGCTTGTGCGTTGATGCATGGTACAGACGGTTCTGTGCGGCATATCAGCGCTTTACGAACATTTGTTTCTTTGTTATCTCGTATTATAAACAAACGTTCGCAATTTGTCAATCGAACATGCAAAGATTTTTTCGGAAAACGAGGTTTTAAAGGGCAGGTGTCTGTTTTTTGCGACACCTCAAGGAGATTTGAAAAGATGTCCTTGACAAGGGGAAAAGGGCTGAAACAGCACGATCTTCCCCCATTTTTCCGTATCCCGATTACAGTAATACGCGTGGATGCTGTCCTTTTGCGGGACGTCAAAGGCTGTTGCTGTAATGCGGGCGGTATCGGGCAGGGCGGCACGCAGATTTTCGCTGTCGCCGACGGCTGTAATGTGGATGGGCGCAAGCGCCAAAATCTGGGGCAGCTCGCTGCGCACGATTTTGCACCGGCGCTCAAACACGACGGAAAGGCGGCTGTGTGCGACGGCGTTTTTGAGAAGCGCCGCGTCCGCGGAGGGGCGCAGTGTGCCGAGCGGCTGGGTGAATTCTTTTTCCGCGCTCATCTCCAAAAACACGTTGACGGCGCGATTTTGACCTTCCCGAAGCTGACGGGAAAGCGCTTCTCTCTGTGCGGCAAGCGTGGTATAAACCGTGGCGGTTTCCGGGCAAAACCGCAGCAGCGGGTGACTTTCCACGCAGAAAATATGCAGCGAAAGCCCTTCCTGCTCCGCAAACCGCGCGGCGCTGCACAGCACAGAGGCCGGCACGCGCAGGTCGCTGCCCGTGCACAGAATGTGTGTGCCGTTCGGTGTAAACGAGACAAGGCCGTCGTCTTTTAAGCTATCCGCATCGGAAGCGGCGCGGTCCTTATGCAGGCATACGGAGTCGCCGAAGGTGACTTCGCCGTGCGGGAGTGCGCTCGGTGCAGCACGGGAGGTGGCGTTATACCGCAGCCACGCGGTTTCGCCCGTGCCGTTTACGCGTGGCAGCAGGCTGCACATGCGCCCGATGAGGTTATCCCCGGCGTAAAAGCATTGCACGGAGACGGTGGCGCGCTCGGTTTGACCCGCTTCGTCGTTTAAAAGCGCGTGGCCGGTTTTCAGCAGTCCGGCAGCCGCAATGCCGGTGTTTTCGCGCCCGGTATCGACCGCGCGGTCGCTGAAAATGCGGCGGGCGGCGGCAGGCGGGCAGCGGAAAACGAGACGTGTGGAAAAGTGGTCCTTCAGCTCGGTCGTGAACGTGTTGCGCGCGCTTTCGCTTACGCCGCGCTGGCTCGCCATGATGAGGTGCACGCCGTAGGTGCGCCCTTTGCGGACAAGCTCGCTTAAAAGCGCGGCAGTCTCTGTGTTGCCCTCAAAAAGCGACTGGTATTCGTCAATCATAAGCAAAATGCGCGGCAGAATTTCGGACAACGCACCCG
>OGOS01002266.1_pt1 | contig 10656 bp, 6 predicted proteins | sample 1552701 | NCBI WGS metagenome assembly OGOS01 (sample SAMEA2580128, study PRJEB22360) | human gut metagenome | biome: human gut; feature: human-associated habitat; material: faeces | place: Denmark | collected 2008/2010
TGCCGAACTCCTCTTTTGAGGACGTAAACCTCGGCGGAGCAAAGTTCTCGAACGTAAATCTTAAGGAAGCCGTTTTCGATGACGTTAATATGGACGAGACACATTTCAACAACGTCAGCATGAAAGAAAGCGACTTTGCAGATATGTATATGGTAAACACAAAGTTCTTGGGCGTAAATCTCAGCAACTCGAGATTTGGCTGCTCTATCATGAACAATGTTGAGTTTAAAAATCCTGATCTTAAGAACTCACAGTTCATTCACTGTGACCTTACAAACGTTGAGATAAACGATTGCAAGATAGACGGTCTGAAGATCAACGGCGTGGATATCCAGAAGCTGCTTGAACAGCACGAAAAGGAAATTTGATCCGCACTTATTGAAATGTATTGGGGCAGGATGATCCTTTGGGGTCATTTTGCCCATACATTTTTTATATTTGATAACTTGAAATAAACATAAAGGACGGTTTTAAAATGGCAGGAAAAATGTGGGCAGGAAGATTTACAAAGGAAGTTGACGAAAGAGTCAATGATTTCAATTCATCTATTTCCTTTGACGCAAGAATGTACCGCTATGATATAGAGGGTTCTATGGCGCACGCCACTATGCTTGGCGAGTGCGGTATAATCGAAAAGCACGAAAGCGAAAAAATAGTCCAGGGGCTTAAGGGTATTCTTGCGGATATCGACGAGGGCAAATTACAGTTCGACCCTACTGCAGAGGACGTTCATATGTTTGTTGAGGCTGAGCTTACCAAAAGGCTTGGCGACACAGGCAAAAGACTTCACACGGCAAGATCAAGAAACGATCAGGTGGCACTTGACGTGAGAATGATACTCAGAGCCGAAACAAAAGAGATAATCGAGCTTGTGAAAAAGCTTGAACACACTATCCTTGACATTGCAGAGAAAAATCTCACAACTGTTATGCCGGGATATACTCATCTTCAAAGGGCACAGCCTATCACATTTGCTCACCACCTTATGGCGTATGCAAATATGCTTCTGAGAGATATTTCAAGACTTGAGGACAGCTACAAGAGAACGAACATCATGCCTTTGGGAAGCGGTGCTCTTGCATCTACAACTTACCCTATAAACAGACAGAGAGTTTGCGACCTGCTTGGCTTTGACGAGATAACACAGAACTCACTTGACGGTGTTTCAGACAGAGATTTCTGCATCGAGCTTTGCTCTGCTATCTCACTGCTTATGATGCACCTTTCAAGATTTTCAGAGGAGATAATTCTTTGGTGCTCATGGGAGTTCAAATTTATCGAGCTTGACGATGCTTATGCAACAGGCTCGTCTATCATGCCACAGAAGAAAAATCCGGATATTGCAGAACTTGTCCGAGGCAAGACCGGGCGTGTGTATGGCGCGCTCATGTCGCTTCTGACCACGATGAAGGGGATTCCGCTTGCTTACAATAAAGACATGCAGGAAGACAAGGAACTTTCCTTTGATGCCATCGACACAACGAAAGGCTGTATTGTGTTATTCACGGGCATGCTTGATACCATGAAATTCAATAAGGATGTTATGAGAAAGAGTGCCGCACACGGCTTTACCAACGCGACGGATGCTGCCGATTATCTTGTAAATCACGGGGTTCCGTTCCGCGATGCGCATGGAATTATCGGACGTATTGTTTTGTACTGTCTGGACAAACAGATGCCGATTGACGATATGAGTCTGGAAGAATTAAAACAGTTTTCTCCGGTATTTGAGGAGGATGTCTATGATGCAATCTCCATGGAAACCTGTGTCAACAAGCGTCTGACGATCGGTGCACCAGGGGAAGAGGCGATGAAGAAAGTGATCGCAATCGAAGAGGCATATCTGGAGAAAAAATGAGACAAAAGGAGCACATCGCATGCAGAGTCGCTTGTCGATGCGATGTACGTAATTGCGGTACATCTCTGATATATTGCATGAAATACCGCTTAGTCGATATTTCAGATTGTGCAAGTCCTACATATATTTGAGGAATATTTTATTTATTTAGGACAATTTGTTCCTTGTAATTTTACCTGGTTTCAAGTAATATATCTCCTATAAAGACACATGTTCGTGTAACACGGACAAAAAACAAAAATGTTTTTCTGTAAAAGACAGGTGTCCGCGTATAAAGAAAAGAACAGAGGAGATTGGAAAAATGAGTGAGAAGTTAAAAGTTGGTATCCTTGGCGGAACAGGTATGGTAGGACAGAGATTTATCTCTTTGCTGGAGAATCATCCATGGTTTGAGGTTACCACGATTGCAGCAAGCCCAAGAAGTGCAGGAAAGACTTATGAGCAGGCAGTAGGAGATCGTTGGAAAATGGATACTCCAATGCCGGAAGCTGTAAAGAATATTGTAGTAATGAATGTAAATGAGGTAGAGCAGGTAGCTTCTCAGGTCGACTTTGTATTTTCTGCTGTAGACATGACCAAAGAAGAGATCAAAAAGATCGAGGAAGATTACGCAAAGACAGAGACACCGGTTGTTTCCAACAACAGTGCCCACCGCTGGACACCGGATGTGCCGATGGTAGTTCCGGAAATCAATCCACAGCACATGGAAGTTATCAAGTATCAGAAAGAGCGTCTTGGTACAAAGCGCGGTTTCGTAGCAGTAAAGCCAAACTGCTCCATCCAGAGTTATGCACCGGTTCTGACTGCATGGAAAGAGTTTGAGCCGTATGAAGTAGTTGCCACTACCTATCAGGCTATTTCCGGAGCAGGAAAGACGTTCAAGGACTGGCCAGAGATGCTTGGAAACATTATTCCATACATCGGTGGTGAGGAAGAAAAGTCTGAGAAAGAGCCTCTGCGTATCTGGGGGCATGTAGATGATGAGAAGAAGCAGATTGTTCCAGCAGCTTCACCAGTCATTACCTGCCAGTGTATCCGTGTGCCGGTATTAAACGGACATACAGCAGCTGTATTTGTTAAATTCAAGAAGAAACCTACCAAAGAGCAGCTGATCGAAGCACTGAAGAATTACAGTGGTGTGCCACAGGAACTGAAGCTTCCGAGTGCACCGGAACATTTCATCCAGTACTTAGAAGAGGACAACCGTCCGCAGGTCAGCCTGGATGTAAACTTTGAGCATGGCATGGGAATCTCTGTCGGACGTCTGAGAGAGGATACCGTATATGACTGGAAATTCGTTGGATTATCTCACAATACCGTTCGTGGTGCAGCCGGTGGTGCAGTTTTATGTGCAGAGCTGTTAAAGGCACAGGGATATATCACAAAGAAATAAGTATTAAATTGAAATACGGATTTTGGAGAGAAGTGCAAAAACTGCACTTCTTTCTTTTTGCCGAAAACCTTGTGAGAGATATTAATCAGTGATATAATTTCTTTTAGCAGAAGGAATTTTGTACGGAGGAATCGGGATGAACGCAAAAAAAACAGATCTCAAAGAACTGGAAGGCTGGTATGAAAAATCAGGAAACCAGCTGATGCTTTTGTATGGCGGAATGGACTGCCGAAAAGAACAGCTGATCAAAGAATTCTGTATGGGGAAAAAACATTTTTATTATCGATGCAGACAGCTTTCCGCACAGGAACAGATGCAGAAAATGGGAGAAGAAATTCAAAATGCTTTTCAGATGAAGCTGAGCAGATATTCCTATGATGAATTTTTTAACCGGGTAAAAAGCGGAGATGCATCAAAACTGGTGATTGTGATTGATGAGGCACAGTATGCAATTAAAAGAGATCCGGAATTTGTCAAAAGTATTTTAAAACTGAAGATGAAACGGCTTTATCCGGGACCGGTGATGATCATTCTGGCGTCTTCTTCCATTGTATGGGCCACACAGGATGCAAAAGATGCGTTCGGGGATGGATTCCGTCGTATTGATGTACTGCATAAAGTGGAAGATCTGAATTTCCTGGAAGTTGTCCGGACATTTCCGGCACTTTCGGTCAGCGACTGTATCCGTATTTATGGATCGATCGGCGGGGTGCCGGGATATATGGAAGCCTGGAATCCGGAAATTTCATACAGGGAGAATATTTACCGGCTTGTGCTGACGGAGGGCGGATATCTGTTTCATATGGCAGAACAGAAAATTTCGGCAGAACTGCGTGAACTTTCCGTCTATAACACAATTTTATCTGCAATTGCACAGGGATATAATAAACTGAATGACCTGTATGCAAAAACCGGATATTCCCGTGCAAAGATCAGTGTTTATATGAAAAATCTCAGCCATTTTGATATTGTAGAGAAAGTGCAGTCATTTCAGACCGGCGGCTGGGAAAATACTAAGAAAGGGGTATACCAGATCAAAGATACATTTATTAATTTCTGGTTTAAATTTGTATTTCCCCACATGTCGGATCTTTATCTGCTGAAACCGTATGAATTTTACGACCGTTACATTGCACCGGAACTTGGCACGTATCTGAAACGTTATTTCCGGAATGTCTGCATGGAGTATATGATGCTTTTGAATCAGATGGGACGCATGCCGTTTCCAGTTCATAAGATCGGAACCTGGGTTGGAAAGACAGGAAACATTGATATTATTGCCCAGAGCACAGACCGCAGAAATATTGTGGGACTATGTAACTGGGATCAGCCACAGCTGACATCGCAGATGTGCGAGGAACTGTATCAGAACATGGAAAAGGCAAAAATCCGTTCGGAGCATATTTTTTTATTCTCTGCAACGCGGTTTGAACCGATGCTGGCGGAGCATGCCAAAACGGATGACCGGTTTGAGCTGATTGATATGAACGAATTATAGAAAAAGTTTGCCAATAGGGGATAGAAGATGACGGGAAAATCACTGATCATAACGGAGAAACCGTCGGTTGCCCAGGAATTTGCAAAAGTTCTCGGGGTGAGCGGAGGCCGCAGGGATGGCTATCTGGAAAACCAGAAGTATGTAATCACCTGGTGCGTGGGACATCTGGTAGCCATGGTATATCCGGAAAGTTATGATATAAAATACAAAAAGTGGAAACTGGAAGATCTGCCATTTCTTCCAAAAGAATATAAATATGATGTGATCAAAGATGTCAGCCGGCAGTATGATGTGGTTCACGGAATGTTGATGCGCGAGGATATCGACCGTGTCTACTGGGCAGGAGATGCCGGAAAAGAAGGACAGACGATCGAGGAAAATATCCGCAATTTCGGCGGTGTGCGAGACGGCATGGAGGAACTCCGGGTCTGGATTGATTCCCAGACAGAGGAAGAGATCCAACGGGGAATCCGGGAAGCAAAACCGATGTCTGCCTATGAAAATCTCGGAAAATCCGGTATTATGCGTACCATTGAAGATTATGCCATGGGCATTAATTTTTCCCGTGTAATGTCGGTAAAATATGGAGGATTGTTAAACAATGCGGCGGGAACACGTTCTTATACAGCTATTGCGGTCGGGCGCGTGATGACCTGTGTGCTTGGGATGGTTGTGATCCGTGAGCGCGAGATCCGCAATTTTAAGGAGACACCGTTTTACCGTGTTGTCGGAAATTTTACAGATGCACATGTCCAGGGCGAGTGGAAAGCCGTCGAGGGATCAGGGTACTTTGCATCGCCGCTTTTGTATAAGGAAAACGGATTTCGGGAAAAGAAGGATGCACTGGCATTGATTGACCGCGTGCAGGGACATCCTGCGATTGTGGAATCCATCGAAAAAAATATTTCCAGAAAACGGGCACCGTTACTATTTAATCTGGCAGAGCTGCAGGCAGAATGTGCAAAACGATTCAAGATCAGCCCGGATGAAACCTTACAGGTGGCGCAGGATCTGTATGAACGGAAACTGACAACGTATCCGCGTACCGATGCGCGTGTGCTTTCTACTCCGGTGGCAAAGGAAATTCATAAAAATATCAGCCGTCTGCGGGGATATGAGCCGACTTCGGATTTTGTGGAGCAGATTCTCGACAGAAAGCTGTATGGAAATATTGCAGGAACGCAGTATACCGATGATGCTAAAGTGACAGACCACTATGCGATCATTCCGACCGGTCAGCTCACGGAGCTTGGGAAACTGAATACTCTGCAGAAATCGGTATTTGATCTGATCGTGCGGAGATTTCTCAGTGTGTTTTATCCGGCGGCAGAATATCAGAATGTAAAAATGACGGTTGCTGTGGATGTGGGGGAAAAGAAGGAACGTTTTTATGCGTCCGCACGTGTGTTAAAGACACCCGGTTATTTGGAAATTGCAGGAATTCCAAAGAAAGAGGAAGAAGATTCGGATCCGAAGGAACTGCTACATCTGGCAGATCAGCTGAAAAAGGGCGATGAGATTTCCGTGGATGGATATGAGGTGAAAGAGGGAAAAACTTCACCGCCGAAGCGGTACACCTCTGGTTCCATGGTGCTTGCCATGGAAAATGCAGGACAGCTGATTGAAGACGAGGAGCTTCGGGAACAGATCAAAGGTTCGGGAATTGGTACTTCTGCCACCCGTGCGGAGATCATTAAGAAACTGGTCCGTATCCATTACCTCAATCTGAATAAACGGACGCAGGTGCTCACACCGGAAAATCTCGGGGAGATGGTATTTGAAGTGGTGAGCATGACCGTCCCGGCACTTTTGAACCCGAAGATGACAGCTTCCTGGGAAAAGGGACTTGATGGAATTACACGGGGAACCGTGGATTTCTGGGATTACCGGACGAAACTGGAAGATTTCATCCGTACTGAAACGGAAAAGATGATCGGACAGGATCTGCGGGAACCGCTTGCGGAACGCATCAGTAATTTTGCCGGGAAACATGCAAGAGGTGCCGGTGCGAGAAGAAAGATTGGCGTCACATGCCCGGCATGCGGTGGAGAACTTGTAACCACGCCATTTGGCTATGGATGTGCGAATTATAAGAATGATAAAACAGGATGTAATTTTAATATTGGCGAAATTGCAGGTGTTCAGCTGAGTGAGGAACAGGTAAAAGAACTTATCGAACAGGGGCATACCCAGACCATTCGCGGGTTTAAATCCAAGGCAGGCAAACGGTTCGATGCAAAACTTAAGGTAGATAAAGACGAAAACGGAAAAGTTAATATTGCATTTGATTTTTCAGACGTAGAGCCGGAAATTATTCCGGAGGTAAAGTGCCCGGTATGTGGCGGACAGATTAAAAAGACATCTTTCGGCTATGGATGTGTAAACTTTTCACCGGACGATGAGAACAGCTGCCGGTTTTCCATTGGAACGATCGCCGGAAAAACCCTGCCGGTTACTGCGGTAAAGCAGCTCCTGACGGATGGTCACACAGATACCCTGCGCGGTTTTAAATCAAAAACCGGTAAAAAATTTGATGCCTGTCTGAAACTGGAGAAAACCGAAGAGGGAAAGACGAATATTGTATTTGATTTTGACAGCGTGGAACAGAAAGTGATCCGCGATGTGAAGTGTCCGCTCTGTGGGGGTGAGATCATTGCGACCTCTTTTGGTTATGGATGTGCCAACTATAAGCCGGGCGATGAAAACAGCTGCAGGTTTTCTATTGGGAAGATGGCAGAGAAATCTTTTACGGAAGCACAGGTCCGGCAGCTTTTAAACGATGGCATTACGGAAACCATGCGTGGGTTTAAGTCAAAAACAGGGAAGAAATTTGATGCGCGCGTAGCTCTCGCAAAAGATGAAAACGGGAAAGTAACCGGGCTGAAATTTGATTTTGACAATGTAGAGCCAAAGAAAGTCAAAGATGTGAAGTGCCCGAAGTGTGGCGGGGATATTGTAGTGGCACCGTTTGGATTTATGTGTGCCAATCATAAAAAAGATGATAAGGAAAGCTGCAGTTTTATGATTGGAAGTATCGCAAGTGTCCGGCTGAAAGAAGCGCAGGTGAAAGAGCTTCTGACGAAAAAGAAGACAGAGGTAATTTCGGGATTTGTGGCAAAGACCGGTATGAAATTTGATGCGCCGCTGAAACTGACGGAAGAAGGGGAGATCACATTTGATTTTCCGGAGAAACCGAAACCGGAAGAGACAACCGTGCCGTGCCCGAAATGCGGCAAAATGCTGATGAAGACGCAGTGGAGGTATGAATGTGCGTGCGGATTTAAAATCTGGCATACCGTTGCTAAGGTGGAACTTTCCGAAGAAGTGATGAAAGAACTGCTGACGACCGGAAAGACGAAGCAGAAGATTGCCGGATTTACCTCAAAGGCAGGCAATACATTTGACACCTGCCTGAAATATGAAAATGATCAGATTTCGTTTGATTTTGATAATCCGGGGGAGGCACCGCCGGAGAAAACAGCAGCCGCAGAGGAAACAACGGCTTTGGAGGAAACGGAAGAGTCCGGAAGAAAAACGATCAGTAATCATGAAAATTAAAATGTAAGGAGATTAAAAAATGGAAAACGCAAAAATCAAAAACATGTATGATTTGTCACAGTCTATTGCAGGAGAGTACCTTTCACAGTTTACGTATCCGTGGGAAGCATTAAAAGGCATCAGCGATTTTATCAAAAAGCTCGGTCCGACACTCGATCCGGAAATTTATGAGAAACGTGGGGAAAATATCTGGGTGGCAAAGAGTGCAGCCGTTGCACCTACGGCATGCTTGAACGGACCGCTGATTATTGATGAAGATGCCGAGATCCGTCACTGTGCATTTATCCGCGGAAGCGCAATCATTGGAAAAGGATCGGTTGTCGGAAATTCCACGGAGATTAAAAATGATATCATTTTTAACACGGTACAGGTACCACATTACAATTACGTCGGGGATTCCATTCTCGGTTACAAGTCCCATATGGGAGCCGGTTCAATTACCTCCAATGTAAAATCGGATAAAACACTTGTGGTTGTAAAGGACAGCAGAGATTCCGGTGAAGAAATTGAAACAGGACTTAAGAAATTTGGAGCTATGCTCGGGGATCACGTAGAGGTAGGATGCAACTCCGTTTTAAATCCGGGTACGGTTATCTGCCCGAATTGTAATGTCTATCCGCTTTCTTCTGTCCGCGGAGTGATTCCGGCAAACCATATCTACAAGGATGCAGACCATATTGTGGCAAAAAAAGAAAAATAGTAGTTGTATCTAAAAAAGTGCGAATTTGCACTAGACTTTAGGAAAAAAATATGCAAAAATATTAGCGGTATGTCGAATGATAACGAGTTTATCTACAATTAACATGCGAAAGGAGTCTTAAGATGATTTACACAAAGGAAGTTGAAAACATGTGTCCTGTAGCAAAGGGCGCAAAGCATGAGCCAGCTCCTATCCCGGAAGAGGGAAAGTGGGTTCATTCCAAGAAAATTGAGGACATTTCAGGATTTACACACGGTGTCGGCTGGTGTGCACCACAGCAGGGTGCCTGCAAGCTTTCTCTTAACGTAAAGAACGGTATCATTGAGGAAGCATTAGTTGAGACAATCGGTTGCTCTGGTATGACTCATTCAGCTGCCATGGCTGCAGAAGTTTTACAGGGTAAGACAATTCTGGAAGCTTTAAATACAGACTTAGTTTGTGATGCTATCAACACAGCTATGAGAGAACTTTTCTTACAGATCGTATATGGACGTACACAGTCTGCATTCTCTGATGACGGACTTGCTGTAGGTGCTGGTCTGGAAGATTTAGGAAAGGGACTTCGTTCTCAGGTTGGTACTATGTATGCAACAAAAGAGAAGGGTGTTCGTTACCTTGAGATGGCTGAAGGATATGTTACAGGTATCGCTCTTGACGAGAATAACGAGGTAATTGGTTACCAGTTCGTTTCTCTTGGAAAGATGACTGACTTCATTAAGAAGGGTGATGATCCTAACACAGCTTGGGAGAAAGCCAAGGGTCAGTATGGCCGTGTGGACGATGCAGTTAAGATTATCGATCCACGTCAGGAATAATTGGAAAGGAGAACGATATAATGGCATCATTATTTGAAGGATATGAAAGAAGAATTGACCAGATTAACGCTGTTTTAAACAGCTATGGGATCAGCTCTATCGAAGAAGCTGAAAAGATTACAAAGGACGCTGGACTGAACGTTTACGATCAGGTTAAGAAGATTCAGCCAATTTGTTTCGAGAACGCTTGCTGGGCTTACACTGTAGGTGCTGCAATCGCAATCAAGAAGGGATGCAAGAGAGCTGCTGATGCTGCCGCAGCAATCGGTGAAGGACTTCAGGCATTTTGTATTCCTGGATCTGTTGCAGATCATCGTAAAGTAGGTTTAGGACATGGTAACCTTGGTAAGATGCTCCTTGAGGAGGAGACAGAGTGCTTCTGTTTCTTAGCTGGACATGAGTCATTTGCAGCTGCTGAGGGTGCAATCGGTATCGCTGAGAAGGCAAACAAGGTTCGTCAGAAACCTCTTCGTGTTATCTTAAACGGTCTTGGAAAAGACGCAGCACAGATCATTTCCCGTATCAACGGATTTACATTCGTAGAGACAAAGTATGATTACAAGGCTGCAAAGCTTAACATTGAGTACGAAAAAGCATACTCTGACGGACTTCGCGCAACTGTAAAATGTTACGGTGCTGATGATGTTCAGGAAGGTGTTGCAATCATGCATCATGAGAACGTAGGTGTTTCCATCACTGGTAACTCTACAAACCCAACACGTTTCCAGCATCCGGTTGCAGGTACATACAAGAAGGAATGTATCGAGCAGGGTAAGAAGTACTTCTCCGTAGCATCCGGCGGTGGTACAGGACGTACACTTCACCCAGATAACA
>OGOS01002267.1_pt1 | contig 10641 bp, 9 predicted proteins | sample 1552701 | NCBI WGS metagenome assembly OGOS01 (sample SAMEA2580128, study PRJEB22360) | human gut metagenome | biome: human gut; feature: human-associated habitat; material: faeces | place: Denmark | collected 2008/2010
AGGGTGTCCCACGAAAAAGCGTCTGATAAGGGAACTGAAGGAACTACGGTTTGTGGGAGAAATGCGCTTCCTGCACTCACTATTCCCAATCTCTATCAGGAAATCATCCGCAATGGCATTCGGCATCCGAAGATAGTACTGGCACAAGCCATACTGGAAACGGGGTGGTTCCGTTCACCGCTCTGCCGGAATCGGCACAACCTTTTTGGTCTTACCAATCCTAAAACAGGGAAGTATTATGAGTTCAACCACTGGACGGAAAGTGTACGGGCTTACTTTACCAAGGTGCAGTACAAATACACTGGCGGCAATTATTTGTTATGGTTGCATAAGATTGGCTATGCGGAAGACCCAAGGTATGTGCGTGAAGTGATGAAAGTAGTAAGTCAACTATGACCAATCCTGAACTGACAATGGAGAAGCAATAAAAACCATAATATGGGTCGTTAAAAATGCAAATGGATGATATAATCTCATGAATACTCTATATCTTTGAGTTCTAATACGTTTATGCGATATGGCATCAGAATTTATACAGTCAAGGGGCATTGCGATATACAATGCCTCTTTTTATGAAAACAGGCTGGAAGAAAGTTTACAGGCCGGAACCTGGGCTGTGGACAACTTTCTGTCTTCAATGGCTTGTGCAAATGAAAAGACTCAAAAAAGAATGATATGGGGCACATTGCTTCATCTGAGAAAGGTGGCTTTCAGCGATGATTACACAACCTGTTTTTTAGGAGCCAGCTATAACCACATCTTCTCCCATCCTCTCATCCGTTCACACTTGAACTATATGTTCAGGCCAGCGGATGTCACAGACTTGCTGGATTATGCTTCGAGGAACTTTCAGGAAGGTGACAGCCTGCAAAAGTCGTTTTGCTACATTGTTCTGCAGCTGCAACTCTCGGGACATGTGGTTATTTCCGATTTGATTCAAGCCGTCTGTAAGCAATTACAGGAACTACATGAATGTATCAGACAGAATCCAATTCCCCGATACAAGAATGCCTATGTACGTTATTCGTTTCTGCTATGCTGTTATCGGATTCAGCTATGTGACAAGAGTCCGATGGAGAAAGAAGATCTGTACATCTTGTTGTACAAGGAATGGAGAATCATCACTCGGATTATTTCCATATTCTCCGGCATTGTGGTAGGTTGTGAGTTTACCAACTTTGCCAGCCTCACGGCCAACATGAAAGGTCATATCGAGTTTGCCCATCTGTATTTGAAAGCTGCCCGGACAGACAAAGGGAAACGAAACAAGTATAGCGGTAAATCTGGAGTTGACCACTTACAGAAATTAGAAGTAGAAATGCTGAAACAACAATACGAAAAAAACATTTCATTAGATGAAATATATACGATACTATTTCCTGGTACAAGCAAACAACAGTCTGAAAAATTAATGAAAGAGTAGAATCATTGGATAGATACAATTAAGCCGCACTACACAACCATGTTTCACAGTTCCATATATTAGAGCAGAAATTCCTTTACAGAAGAAAAGAACAAGTATTTTTTATAACTTGACGCAATTTATACCGTATAATTTAGTAACTTTACGTTTGGGAAAGAGGAAAATCTTTTCATGTTACAAAAATGTAATATTAAAATCTGATTATAACTATGGACATACAACCAATAATAGCTCTGGTCAAAGAGACGAAGTGCATCATCACAAACAGGGAAATGGCAACCCATGTGAAAGAAAAAGCTGTGGCTGATTATGTTACACAAGTGGATGTAGCCGTACAGAACTTCCTCAAAGAAGAATTACATAAGATACACCCAGAAATCCAATTTCTCGGAGAAGAAACCGGTTTACAGAAAATGAACACGGATAGCTACTGGATTCTAGACCCCGTGGATGGAACAACCAACCTCATACATGACTATCACCACAGTGTAGTATCATTGGCTCTTTGCCAACAAAATGAAATAGTTCTGGGCATTGTCTATGACCCTTACCATGATGAACTATTCTCTGCTGTCAAAGGAGAAGGCAGTTTTCTGAATGGCAAACCTATTCATGTATCCTCTGCAAACTTCCTCTCGGAAACCATTATCGGTATCGGAACTGCCAAAAGAGAACTTGCCAAAGAAAACTTTTCCAGATTTCTCAAGGTTTACGAATGTTCGCAAGACATCCGAAGATTGGGTTCTGCAGCATTGGAACTGGCATATACGGCATGTGGTCGCCAAGGTGGATATTTTGAAATCTATCTGAATCCATGGGACTATGCAGCAGGAATGCTCCTGGTGAAAGAGGCTGGAGGAGCCGTAACTGACTGGAGTGGAAATGCACTTAACCCCGCTCAGGGAAGCCGGGTAATCGGGACAAACGGGAAAGTACATGAAGAATTACTCAAACAACTATTATAAATCTGAAACAGGATATTTGGACAGGCTATCTGTTCATAAAGACTTTTAAAGCAGAGAAATCAAAACTTATATTTACAGGTAAATGGAAATCAATAATTTACTGGAAGCTAAGTCAAGAGTTGAGTTACGCGAATGGCTGATGCAAAATCATGACAAAGCAACAGAATGTTGGGTCGTTGTCAAGCGAGGAAGACCAAAGGAAGATGGAACCTTTTGGTATATAGATGCCGTAGAAGAAGCACTCTGTTTCGGCTGGATAGACAGTACTACAAAAAAAATAGCAGATGATGTCACAGCCCAGAAACTTTGTCCCAGAAAGCCTAGAAGCAATTGGTCAGAGCTCAATAAAGAACGATGCCGCAGAATGGAACGATTAGGTATGATGACGGATGCTGGAAGGGCCGTCCTTCCTGATATGTCTGACAGTGGCTTCAAAATAGACAAGGACATTCTTCTTGAATTGCATTCTGACCCTGTTACTTGGGAGCATTTCTGTCAATTACCGGAACTCTATAAGCGTGTAAGAATTGATACCATTCAGATAAAGAAACACCAGCCAGAACTTTTCAAAAGCCGTCTTGGAAAATTTATAGAAAATACTCGGAAAGGTATAATTTACGGAGAATGGAACGATAACGGAAGACTGTTGGAATGAAAGTTCCAGAACCAATTCCATGATACTATTTATACAATGAAAAATTGAATAAGTAACTGATAAGTATAAGCTATGGCTAGCAACATTGAATTTGTAGAGTTCGTCTGCTCCCAATTGCAGGAATTGGGACATATCCGCTACCGGAAAATGTTTGGAGACTATATGGTATATGTGAATGAAAAACCGGTAATCCTTCTTTGTGACAATATAGCCTACGTCAAAATACTTCCAGAAATCGAAGTTCTGATGTCCGAGGCAGAAACAGGCATACCCTATGAAGGGGCAAAGCCCCATTACATTTTAGATATTGAACATAAGGACATCCTGATGAAGATAGTCAAGCAAATGGAAGAGATTTTACCTTATCCAAAGAAAAAGGCTCCAAAGAAGAAAGCCGTAAATAATGATGTGCATCCTTTTCTTCACCTTCCCAATATCGGACAGCAGACAGAACAGGACCTGTTGCAGATGGGCTACACCTCACCTGGTTCGCTCAAAGGAAAAAGTCCAGAAGAGTTATACCAACAGGAATGTGAAATGAAAGGTTGTATGGTTGACCGATGCCAGCTCTATGTCTATCGGGCTTTGATATATTACATAGAATCCGATAAACCAGATAAGGAAAAAAGCAAATGGTGGTATTGGAAAGATGATTATTGCGACCCTTCACCATGCGGTGCAAAATGTATTGATTGTCCATCCTTTCCCAATGAATGTAAAGGATGTAAGAAGATAAAAGGGAAAGTGTTCTGGCTACAATATACGGGCGATGACATCTGTCCTATCTGGAAATGCTGCAAAGAGGAAAAGAGAAAAAACTGTGGAGGTTGTCCTCATTTGCCTTGTTCGCGTTTCATGAAAGATCCGTCCATATCTGATGAAGAAAATGACAGGAATCTAAAAAGGATGATTGACAATCTTTTAAAGGTAAACTCATAGAATATATAACAAGGCATCTTAAATGTATTGGAGAAATCTTACAGCTAATACCCTATATAAGATGAATGGAATATATGAGATAATAAGGATTTTTCACGAGCAAAGAGTGGGACGGAAATTATTTTCCAGAATAATTAAACCTGAAAACAGGTGGTTATATCCTCTTATAAGGATAGTTTTTAAGAATAAATCAGAAACGCAATATTGTAGACCTAAAAAGAAATTGTAGACAAAAACAATGAATGAATCAATAAATTACATAATACGCCCTTTGCAAATTAGTGAGAATCATTTGCTTAAAGATTTTCTTTATGAAGCAATCTATATTCCAGAAGGTATAGAACCGCCATCAAAGGATGTTGTAGATTTGCCGGAATTAAAAGTCTATATAGAGAATTTTGGTACAAAAAAAGATGATTATTGTTTGATTGCCGAATCTGATGGCAATGCTGTAGGAGCAGTATGGGTGCGCATCATGCATGATTACGGTCATATAGATGATGAAACTCCATCTCTTTCCATATCCCTGTACAAGAAATATAGGAACAAAGGAATTGGTAGTCGTTTAATGAAGGAGATGATAAAATTACTTGGCAGTAAAGGATATAAAAATGTATCTCTTTCTGTACAGAAGGTAAACTACGCAGTTAATATGTATCTTAAACAGGGATTTAAAACAATAAAAGAAACAGACGAGGAATTTATTATGCTACTGAGATTGTGATAAAAATAATAAAGTGCACCGGATAGAACGCATAGAATCCATACTTTGCCACCTTGCCATGGATAAACCCTCGTGTTCCATCGTAACAGGAAATCACCAGACAAGCTAGCAAAGCGCCGACTATCCCATAGTGCATCATGAATGGAAAGGCACAGAATAGCTGCGCCTTTCTACTGGAGGGAAAAGAAGGATTGCAGACATTTCCCAACAGGTAGAACACCACCATCATCAGAATCCCCCGCCACTCATAGTCCACTCCAGACCAGGAAGCGAAGCCAGCTATAGAAAGGATGACAGCCCCACAGAGGATGCCATCCTTTTTTAATGCTTCCATCGCAGACAGTGCCATTACACCCAATGCCAGTGTGAAGAGTACGTTGTGCGTCCCGTCTGCGCCATTCAGCAGATACCAGGGCACTTCGCTGATGACGGCAAATCCCAGCAGCTGCAGGAAGTACTTCATCCGATTTCGGGTATGCTGGAAGCCCTCTGCAATGAGGAAGGCGAACACCGGAAAGGCGATGCGACCGAAGCAGCGCATGACCTCGTAAAGGAGGGTGCCGTGCTCCATTAAGTAGTAGGCACAGTGGTCTGTAACCATCGAAAGGACGGCAATAACCTTCAGTGTACTTCCACTCAATCGGATTGAAGCATTCATTAAACGAAGTGTGTTCATTTATCTGTATTACAACATTTTACTTTAGACTATAAAGGTGTTACTTCAAGGTACTTATGCCATACCCAGCAGTTCCTTGACCATTTTCTCCACTTCATCGTTTACCCGTTTGAAGTTGCGGTTCAGCATGATTTCCTTCTCGCGGTCATTCTTGAACTCGTAGATTTTCGGCAGTGGCACATAGTGGTCCTCTTCGTTCTTAATTTTCTTCATATCGAAGTGCGTCTTGCAGAAGTACTTCGTAGTCTTGAACTCCTCCGACTGCTCGATGTCGAAATGGTTCAGCATCCGCTCGTCCGTAGCCGTGAAGTCACGGGCAGCCTGGCCGGCCAGCCAACCGGTCGCCATATCCGCAATCTTGGCAGCAGGCACCAGGTAGTCCATCTTCTCGGAGATGGTGGTCGATACCTTGTTGTCGTTGATGGAAATGGACCGGGAAGTCTGCTTCGCCTTGCCGAACACATCATTCTGCGCCCATTCCAGCGTTTCCTTGTTACGGGCAGCACCCATGAAGATGTTACCGCAGGTCGTGATAATCTTCTGCATCCCCACCTTGCCGTAGTCCGCTTCCAGCTGGGGCAGTTCCTGAAAGCCCAAGGTCACTGCCACCTTGTTGGAGCGAGCCGTACCAATCAAGCGGTCTATCTTGTGGAAGTAGAGTGTAGGCAGCTCATCTACAATGATGCTCACCGGAATGTTTCCTTTGGAATTGACTCTTGTAATCAGTCGGTTCAGCACCAGTGCATTCAATGAACCAATGACCTGTTCCTTCTCCGGGTCGTTGGCAATCACCAGATAGCTCGGATTTACCTTGTCCGAAATCTTCAAGTCGAAATCATCCCCCGTAAACACCCAGTAAGCTTCCGGAGATACCAGTCGGGCAGCATTGACACGCAGTGTACCCACCATACCTTCCAGCTGGTCATTCGCCTTGTTGTCATAGGCACTCTTGAAGGGAGCCATAAGGGAAGCAATCTTGTCGTCCTGCATCAGAATGTTGAACACCTGGTCGTAGGGTCTTCCAAGGAAAGAGAGTACATGCGGCATGTCCGAATACTCCCCAGTGATGGTGTCCGGTTCTACCTCCTTGCCATTTTCATCCTCATACCAGCACCGCTCAATCTTTACCAACTTCCCCGTCCGGTCTTTGTAGGAGAAGCCGTTCAAGTCCACGAACATCCGGTCTTCATCTGTTGACACGTCGTTGCCCTTCTCATCCACGAAGTCCAGAATGACATTGTTCTTGGCATCTATTGCCTGGTAATCGTCCCAGTTGCGTATCACCAGCTCGAATTTATTTCCCTCCGGTAACTCCTCCTTGGAGTTAGTCTGCTCCTTGGAAGCATCCACAGACTGCTGTTCTGAGGGTGTTTCTTTGGAAGAAGATGTTTGCTGTTCTTGTGATTGACCCGTTGTAGTTTCTTCCTTGGGTACTTCCGGTTCTTTGGCCAACGAAATATAGCGTTTCAGCTTCTTGCCGTTCTTGAAGCCTACCGGATGGAAGTTCACAAAGAAGTAGATGATGGCTGCCAGAAAGTTCTCTGCCGAATTGGTAAAGAAGGCTTCCGAACCGCCTTTCTTTTCACCGCCACCCTTGTTCAGGGAAGCCAGCAAGGTGGCTGCCGTTTCTGAAGCTGCCGACAGGTCAGGAATGTACTTGCGCTGAATCGGATTGATACGATTGGAGTATTCCACATCGGTGAAGTTCACGATTCTAAATCCGCAGTTTTCAGGCAGTTTCTTCAGTTTCATATTCTTGCAATACTGATAGAATAGAGTCTTGGCCAGCGTCGGAAACTTGAAGTCATACACCATCATAGAGAAACCTTTGGCAGCGTGCTGACGGATGAAGGGATCGATAATACCGAAGGACTTACCCGAACCCGGTGTACCCAGTACAATCGTTCCACGGAAAGGATTGATGATGTTGATCCAGCCCTTGTGCATCTTCTGCTTCCAGTAGTAAATCATCGGGATGTTCACAGAGTAGTCATTGGCTACCAAATCTTCCGACTGTTGGAACGATTCATTCTCAAAGTTGAAGCGGTCTTCACCCACCTTGTAGTTGTAATACTTGGCGATGCCGTCCAGTCCCTGATGCACCAGCATGGTACCTACGACCGAGCAGAGCGCATAGAGGATGCGGTTGACCGGGAAGCCGAACCAGCTCATGCCGATATTCATGCCGTGAAAGATAAAGCACATGCCGACTAACGTCAATCCGGCCAGCACCGGATAGATGACCATCGTCTTGACATTGAACTTCAGCGCCTTCTTTGCCTTGGTTCCGATGCAGACTACACAGATACAAATAAGCTCTGCCACCTTGCAGCCCGACACGGAATTAAACACCTTGAATCGGGCCAACAAGTCCAGTATAAACTGCGTGACACGGTTATCCGCCGTAATGGGAAGATTCATCACAATCTCTATGATGAGAAATATATAGATGCAACTGCGGAAGTAGTTGTACATCTGTTGCTGTTCCCGGGTTTCTTCGAATGCCATAAGCCATCAGATTGAGTGAAAACTAAAAAGGAATCTTTACACCCAGTAAGAGTCCGTTACGAAAGGTATCTCCATGCAGGAAGTTGACGTTGTTCTTTTGGATCAGCGAGAACTCCCAGCCGTTCTGAAAGACATAGCTGTATTCAAAACCGGCTTCCACACCGAGGAAGAACTTCTTCTGAGTGGCTCCGAACTGAGGACCGAAACGGAAGCGCAACATGCCGTTCTTGTAGCGTGCCAATCGCTGCTTATAGACCAATCCGCCATCCCAGTAGTAACCCTTCCAGAATCGACAGCAGGTGGGTTCCTGCCAATGATTTCCCACTTCGCCGTAGATTTCCACGGCATTGCCATAGCTCAACGGATGCTCGTAACCTATCATCGCATTCAAGGTATTCGGGAACAGGAAACCAGCATTCAGCGTGAGTTTCTTGTCCTGTGCGGATGCCGAAAGAACGGCAAACGCACAACAGATGATCATTAAAATCTTCTTCATATCGGGTAGGTTTTAACGGTAAATGTAATAGTATGGATAGCACGAGGAATTCTTCAGAATGTCCGAATCAAAGCCATCAGCATTGAGGATGTCTTCGTATTCAATGGTGAGCGCAATGACACGGCCACTGATTTGGTTCTCTGAGATTTCCAGACGGAGCACCTTCTCGTCGGGGAAGGTCAGCTTCTCAATCACCAGCACATTGCGGTAATTTTTCTTGAACTTCTTGACCGGGTTCAACGAATAAACCGGTGTCAGTTCAATGGTCTGCGAGTTGGTGGCTTTCGTCTCTTTCTTGTCCGTCAGCTTCACGCGAAGTTCCTCAATGTCGTAGGCAATCTTCGTCTTGTTCTGTAAGGAATAATCAATAAAGAAGTAGTCACCGATAGTATAAATGTTGTTGACGATGGCCTTCATGCCGTGGGCATTCGACACCACCTGATTGTACTTGCGCTTGCTGCCATACACCGCCCACGCATAGCGCACCATTTCGGCCTTGGGCATCGATACCTCGGGGTTGATATAGGACTGGGTATCGCTGTAAGCTACCTCAAAGATGGAGGCTGCCATGCGGGGATAATGGGTATAAACCACATCATACTGAGCGATATGACGCTCTCCAATCAGGGTAATGGTGCCCAAGAGTTCATTCTCACTGAACGCTGTTTTTACAGAATCTTGTTCCAGATAAGGCTTGATGCGTACCATGTTGTCGGCACACTGGTTGCCCATAATCTTGGTTGTAGAGATGTCCACCAATTTGATGTTTTCGGGCATGACGATGTGGGTAGTGACCTCACTGTTCACGTAGATTTTCTCCTTGGCTGCAGCCTGTACAACAATACCGAGAAGACCGAAGAAAAGTAAAAATAATTTCGTTTTCATATTGGGTAATTTTTATGATTTACTGATTGGTTGAATTGCTTACTTTATTATTTGTAATCTTGCTTACTCTATTACTTGTAACCTTACTTATTTTGTGATTAGTAAGATAGTTTACCTATTTTTATTCTTGACCTTTTACCTTGCTTCCTCCGAGTTAATCAGGTAAACAATCGTGTTGTACTTGATTTTCGCCTTGTTCTTACGGATATTGGATGAAATAGCTGAAGAAGCTGAGTTATAGACGTTTTGCAAGGCCTGCAGTGCCAAGGCTTCACCTGAAATACCGGAGCCATAGCCATCTTCCGATTCAAAACTGATATTCTGTTGCACGGCACTGGAGCTGGCATCCTTTACAAATTCACGGAAGGAAGATTCCGGTACATAGAACCCTTCCATACCGTCATTGTCGAATACAGAAAGCTTCACGTTGATGAACTTATCTCCGACCAGAATGCTGGTAATGGTAGCCTTCACACGCTGCTGTCCGAAGCCTGTCACTGTCCCATACAGGTAGGTGCCCTTCTTCAACTTGGTATTGCTGACAGTAATGTCATCCAAAAGTTTGAAGCGCAAACGAGTACCTTCCTTTGCCTTGGTGGTCTGGTCTATCATAGCGCGGATCAGCTTGGCTTCAGCGACATCATCGGGTGAAGTTACCGTGTGGAACTTCTCCGCATTGGTATCACCGGACTTGATGACGAGTTTGGGGCGGTTGCGTTCTTTTTCAGCCTGACGGACCTTGGCGATGGAGTCTGCTCTTTGTTTCTGAGTCAGTTCATCCCGGTCAAAGCGACCGATACCTAATCCGCTTTCAATGGCCTTCTGCCGTTCGTAACTCCTGCGTTGGATTTCCTCTAGGTCTTTAGCAAATTCATCCTGTGAGGTATAGCCATCGGTAGTTGTAGAAGTAGCGGTTCTGCTTCCATTACCTGACCTATTTCCTGAAGAAGCATTATCCCCGTAGGCAAAGGAGTTGATATGTCTTCTGGACTCGGCCAACGACCTCTCCAGTTCCTCCATTTCCTGCTGCTGACGGATGCGTTCCGCTTCCGCTGCATCCAGTTTATTGAGTTCGTCTTCGCTGTAGCCATGCTCCAATTTCTCGGCTTTCTTCTGTTCTTCTCCGATGGCACCGATGGCGGTAAAGGCATCCTCGTCCCCGAAGCGGCGCGACATCTCATACATCTTGTCTCCGGCTTCCTCCGCCTGCGCATTGGGAAGTTCCGTATTGATGCGGTCGGTGGCAACCGTCTGTTGGGCATCTTCGCCGCCCCCGAACGTCTGCATCACGAAGTACACCAGGGCACACAGGGGAATGAACACCACCAACGGGAAGATGTACTTGGGCTGTTTGAAATTGATTTTTCTGA
>OGOS01002271.1_pt1 | contig 10633 bp, 5 predicted proteins | sample 1552701 | NCBI WGS metagenome assembly OGOS01 (sample SAMEA2580128, study PRJEB22360) | human gut metagenome | biome: human gut; feature: human-associated habitat; material: faeces | place: Denmark | collected 2008/2010
CGTTTGCCCGGTTCATGTCCACGTCGGCACCGAGATACGCCTGGATCGGGTCGATGATGACCAGTCGGGCGTTGTTCTCGATAATGGCTTTTTCAATTCGTTCATCCGAAAGAGTAAGCTGCACCTCACTGTCGTCAATGACCAGCACCCGGTCAAGGTCTGCACCCGCTTCGATCAGGCGGGGCTTGACCGTATCGCCCAGACCGTCCTCTGCTGTCTGGTAGATCACGTTGAAGGGTTCCATACGCTCCATGTTGGGCAGCAACTTTCCATTGGTGCAGGCAGCGGCAAGGTGCATGGCAAAATAAGTCTTGCCCTCGCCCGGATTGCCTTGCAGAACACTGAGCTTTCCAAAGGGCAGATACGGCTTCCAAAGCCATTCCACCGGGGTCAGCTCCACGTCGCTCATGCGGATAATCTTCACCATTTTCGGTTTTGACGGCTCTTTCAGCACGACGCTCTTGAAATAATTGCGATTCGGGATTTGGTTTGTGTAAACACAAAGAAGCGGCGGCTCTGAAAATTGAGCCGCCGCTTCAAAATGGGCGCGCGGATATGTCTGCTATACGACGGCTTTTTTCTTTTGCCGTCGTCCGGTAGATCATTCCATATTTATGAAACTTGGTGCTTGGCAAATACACGGCGAGAAATACCTGCACCAACTCCCAAAAAGAGTAGTGCTGCCGGGATTGCCCATATCGCATACAGCATACCGTTACTCATTTGTTCCACCGACAGGAGCGAAATAGCCAGTGCATGATAGATAGGAAGAAGTCCAACCAATCGGAACAACGGATTTGCTTCTGTGATTGGCAGCAAAACTGGGAACAGAAAAATTGCTATCGCCGCAACCAAAGCTACAATCTGATTTTTACTGATTGCAGATAGGAACAGTGTAATTCCAGTAACGCTGAGGGTACAGGTAAAGGCCAACAGGATTTGATATTTGAGTAATGTTCCACAAGTGATATTGAAAGAAATAAACCCTTCTACATAGTCGCTGGGAGCGAATAGAATACTACAATCTAGCCCTTCCGTTCCGTAAAAGATAAGAGCAAGAAGCAAGTTAAAAGCCGCAACCAGCGCAGTAGTGAGAATGGCGGTAAGAATACCCGCTGCTACCTTTGCAGTAGTGCATTTGGTTTTGCCGTATTTGCTTGTCAATATGATATTGTCAACGCCTTCATACTCGCCGGAGAAAATCGGAGCTACGGTAGCCTTTCAGGCAAATATCCTGCGCACGCTGCCGGAGGCGCGGCAGCGGCTGGAAATGTTGACGCCGCTGGACTGTCCTGAACAGAACCGCCGGGAGTCGCCGCATGCCCGGGCGGGCGAGGCAATTCTGTTGTGGAATGATTGTCCCGGCGGGCTAGCCTCCATTGTGGGAGCGCATCACGGCAGGCCACAGAGCTGCGCGGCGGTCGATGACCAGTTGGAGTGCTGGGAGAGCAACTACTACCCCAAGGGACAGGAAAAGGTCTGGCAGGGCTTCTGGACAGAACTGCTCATGACTGTTTTGCAGGACTGCGGCTTTGATGATACGGCGGAACTGTACGACCTGGACCCGCAGGAGGAAGTGCTTCTGACCGGACTTCTGATCATGGCAGACTGGATCGCCAGCAATACGGAATACTTCCCCCTGATCCCGGTAGAGGAGCTGGGCAGCATGGAGGACTACCCGGCGCGGGTGGACAGGGCGTGGGAAAAGCTGGCGCTGCCCTTCCCGTGGGAGGCACAGCCGGGCATCGCAGACCCGCAGGAGTTTGCGGTGCGGTTCGGCTTTGCGCCCAATGCGGTGCAGAGGGCTGTTCTGGAGGCTGTGGATACCGCAGCGGAACCGGGTATCCTGATCTTGGAAGCACAGATGGGCGTGGGCAAAACCGAGGCGGCGCTGGCCGCTGCGGAGATCATGGCCAGCCGGTTCGGGCTGGGCGGTGTCTTTTTCGGGCTGCCCACACAGGCCACGGCAAACGGCATCTTTCCCCGGCTGCTTGGCTGGGCAGACACGCAGTCTGAGGAGACGCTGCCGCAGGCTATAAAGCTGGCGCACGGCATGGCGGAACTGAACGAGTGCTATCTGCGGCTGCAGGGGCGCGGGGTGCAGCTGGAGGAGGACGCGCAGGAAGAGCATCAGGTGCAGGTACACCAGTGGTTTCGGGGAAACAAGCAGGCACTGCTGGCAAACTTCGTGATTGGCACAGTGGATCAGCTGCTGCTGGCGGCACTTGCCCAGAAGCACGTTATGCTGCGGCATCTGGGGCTTGCGGGCAAGGTGGTCATTATTGATGAGTGCCACGCCTACGATACCTACATGAACTGCTATCTGGACCGCGCACTGGAATGGCTGGGCTGGTACAAGGTGCCGGTCATTCTGCTGTCGGCCACCCTGCCCGCCCGGCGGCGCACAGAGCTGGTCGAGGCCTACCAGCAGAAAAAGGCCGCCCCGGACGCTCCGTGGGAAACCAGCTGCGGCTATCCGCTGCTGACATGGACGGATGGCGCAGAGGTAAAGCAGACGGCCATCTCATCGGCTGCACCCGGTCAAACGGTGCAGCTGACCACGCTCACAGAGCCGGAGCTGCCCGCGCTGCTGCGCCGGAAGCTGGCAGAGGGCGGCTGTGCAGGGGTGATCGTAAACACGGTCAAAAAAGCGCAGAAGATCGCGCAGCTGCTGCGGGAAAGCCTGCCGGACAAAGAGGTGCAGCTGTTCCATGCGCAGTTTCTGATGCCGGACCGCGCGGCGCGGGAAAACCAGCTGATGGCACGCATCGGCAAGGAATCCACGCCGAAGGAACGGAATGACCTGATCGTGGTGGGCACGCAGGTGATGGAGCAGTCGCTGGACATTGATCTGGACGTTCTTGTCACAGAGCTTTGCCCCATGGATCTGCTGCTGCAGCGCATTGGGCGGCTGCACCGCCACCACCGCAGCCGCCCCGCTCCGTTGCAGCAGGCCTGCTGCGCGGTGCTGGACACCGGGGAAGATGCCTTTGACGCGGGCAGCGAGGCGGTATATGGACAGTGGCTGCTCTGGCGCACCCGGAAGTTTCTGCCCCGGAGCATCCGGCTGCCGGAGGAGATCTCTCCGCTGGTGCAGCGGGTCTACGGCTGGGAGCGGGAAGCTCCCGGCGGGGCGCAGGGCGAGGAAATGCGCTCCATATATGAGCGGACACAGGAGAAAATGAAAGCACGCGCCGAAGCATACCTTGTGCCGCAGCCGGAAACGCACCGGCTGGCGCAGCTGAACACGCTGGACGACTGGATGCAGAACGAGGGCGCCCGCTCCGACCCGGCAGCCCGGGCGGCAGTGCGGGACGGCGACCCCTCGGTGGAGGTGCTGGTAATGCAGCGTCGGGCAGACGGCAGCATCCACTTTCTGCCGTGGCAGGAGGGCGGCAGTGCCGTAGCTGCCGACAGCCCGCCCCCGCCGGAAACGGCACTGAAGATCGCCCGGCAGAAGCTGCGGCTCCCGGCGGTGTTCGGCAAGGCGTGGAAGGTGGACGGGGTCATCCGGGAGTTGGAAGCGGACAACCGCAGCCGCCTTGCGGCGTGGCAGCTGTCGCCGCTGCTGCACGGAGAACTGATCCTGCTGCTGGATGAAAACCTGACTGCCCGGCTTGCGGGCATGGAACTTTGTTATGACCGTGAAAACGGCCTGTATTACCAAAAGGAGGAGACGGATGAAGGAAATTGAATTCAACCTGCTGACCGAACCGTGGATACGGGTGCGGCTGCGGGACAACACGGTGCGGGAGGTGTCCCTGACCGAGGCGCTGGTGTCGGCGCAGGATTATGTGGACCTTGCGGGCGAGATGCCCACCCAGAACGCCGCCGTGCTGCGGCTGCTGCTGGCGGTGCTGTTCACCGTGTTCTCCCGGGTGGATGCAAAGGGAGAGCCCCGCCCACTGATGCAGAGCGATGATGCACTTGAGCGCTGGAGCGCGCTGTGGCAGCTTGGGCATTTTCCGGCGGCGCCTGTCCGGGATTATCTGGAGCAGTGGAAGGACCGCTTCTGGCTGTTCCACCCGACACATCCATTCTGGCAGGTGCCGCAGGCAAAGATCGGCACGGAATACGGTGCGGCCAAACTCAACGGTGAAATGTCGGAAAGCAGCAATAAACTCCGGCTCTTTCCGCTGTATGCGGGGCAGAGCAAGGAGCAGCTGAGCTATCCGCAGGCGGCGCGGTGGCTGCTGTGCGTGAACGGCTATGATGACACCTCCGCGAAGCCAAAAGGAAAGGGACTTCCGTCCGTAGGAGCCGGGTGGCTGGGCAAGATCGGTTTTATTCAGGCACAGGGTGATAATCTGTACGAGACCCTGATGCTGAACCTGACGCTGCTGCGCGACGGCCGGGAATGCTGGGGCGAAAGCAAGCCCTGTTGGGAACTGGAAGCACCAAAGAGCGCGGAACGGACAGAAATTTGCTGCCCGGATAACCCGGCACAGCTGCTCACCCTGCAATCCAGAAGGCTGTTGCTGCACAGGACAGGGGAGAATGTGGATGGGTTCTGTCTGCTGGGAGGAGATTTCTTCCCTTTGGACTTCTTACAGCCGGTGTTCAGCTTCCAGCGGTAGGAGTAATCGGCAATGGGGTGATCACTTCAACGAACTGGTCAATCAATTCGGGAGCAAGACGGGTTCCGTGTACATCGAACTTCTGAAAAAGAGTATATCTCAACAGCCCTGTATTTGATTTCGATACCAAATACAGGGCTGTTTCTTTGATTTTAATACTATATTTTGTACTTTCTTCGAATATCTTGACACCGTACCTTGTGGCTTGTCGCTTATTTGTCGCTTAAATCTGCAATAAGACACTGAAAAATAGCAGAAGAAATTAGAAGATTGCCTGTTGAAAAACGGCGGGTGTATGCTATACTATTATTTGTATTATTGTACCTGAAAGGTAAGGTCAGGCTATGGACAAGTACATTTTGGAACGGGATGGACAGTTAGACTTTTATAAGGTCTTTTTGCCCCGTGTCAATCCCGCTTTAGATATTGATGAAATACTTGCAGACAATAACGATGGGGTTATCAACGGAAACTTGCTTGAATTCAAGTTGCACGTTACCGATTTGAACGCCGTTCTTTTCCAATGTATTAAATACCTGTCTGCCTTGCGCGTCAAAGGCAAGCCCGTTCCGGCGAATATTTTGATTATCGATGTAAACGCCGCCACGCTTTGGCTGTACCGCTCCGCGCCGTATTTGTCGGATATTGAAAAGCTGTATTTCGGCGGCGCATCAAAGGACAATAGTGGATTTATCGGTTGCAACGCTGAAACAGTGTTGCACTTTGATAAACCGCTTGACGTGGAAAGCATTGTTACCCTGCTCAAAGAATGCAACTATACAAAGATACACATTGATGAAAATTGCATTGTTGGGTGGGCTATGTCCTTTTACAAAGCAGTACCAATGGCGCGGAAAGAAGATTTCCTTGGTGATGATACAGGCAAGCACAAAACAATCGGGGAAATTAGAAAACCCGTTCATTTTGAACGGTACATTTACCCTTATACCGGGCAAACAAATGTCAAATTTAATTATTTGATGGATAAGCTAAATGACACGCTTCAGAAAAAGAACTTGGGGGCATTTTACACGCACAAGCTGTATGCCGAAAAGTCCCTTGAATTGGTGCGGGCTGCAATCGCCTGTGTTCCCACCGGAAATGACTATATCATTCTTGACAGGTGCGCCGGAACAGGAAACCTTGAAGCAGGTTTGACAGACGAGGAACTTTCACATTGTGTTGTTTCAACAGTAGAATATTATGAGTACAAGGTACTTCAAGAATTGTTAGGGGCAAAGGTTCGGCACATTATCCCGCCTATTGAAATGACAGACACATTTAACGCCGGGCTAGTTTCGGGCGCAGACGCTTTAAGCAAAGAATATATAGAAAATCCGGTCATAAAGCAATACATTGCCAACCCACAATGCACGATTATATTGTTTGAAAATCCACCGTATGCAGAAACAACTTCTGCCGAACACCAACGACAGGGACAAAGCAAAAAATCATCTACTTGGAAACAAAGCTATGTAGTAACTGAAATGAAAAAAGAAGTCAAAGGAACAGCGTCCAACGATTTAGGAAACGTTTTCATTTGGTCTGGTTTTAAATATTATTTGCGGCAACCAACAGATAGCTATATAGTGTATTCTCCTGTCAAGTATTGGAAAGCGCAACATTTAATTGACAGGAAATTTGTCAAAGGATTTGCATACAATCGCCGCCATTTTCACACTAATATTGACGCTTGCATTATGTGCGCATATTGGCAAAATATAGCTGACAGCAGAAAGGAAATTGAAATAGCGGCTTATGATATAGACGATAACACAGGCACGTTGGTTTCGTGTGGACTGCTCCCTGTAAAACAGGTCTTTACAACATACAGCAAAATATACTATGACAAACGCCCTATACCAGATGAGCAGCGGACGGGTATTCTTGCAGGGTTAAATGGTCTTGAAAAGGTAGGCGGCAAACAACGAAACAAGCCCGCAACCGCACCCGATATAATGGGATATATGGTCGCACACAGTTCGGGATTTGATAATCCAGACTTGGATTCTAGCCTTTTGATAGCGGCTCGCTATGATGGAAACGGCTTTTTCCTGCGTAAAGATAACTATCTTGAAAAACTTCCTATGTTTTGCGCTTCACGCTATATTACATATAACAGAGCATGGACGGAACGTGCCCGCATTATGAAGTCGGCGGACGGCGCGGACAGATACAATGCGGACGTTGCAAGTGGTAAACTTGCGCAATTCCTCTTGAAATGCCTGCTTTTCACCTGTACAGAAATGCAGAACCATATGCGCACATTCACGGGGAGCGATGGGCGGTTTTATCGCGATGAACTTTGCCTTGACGGTACGAACGGAAAAACAATCGCCCTGCGCGATATAAAGGGGCTTATCCCCGGTGATAGGGAAAAGGCTATTTTGAATCAATGGGAAACGGTTCTGCAATGGGCAAAGAAAGCAGAAAACTATAGCCCTTCTTTGACATATGGTGTATATCAGATTTACGCTGAACTGGATACATCGCACGTTGACGAAACGACGGGCAATACAATTTGGGATAACGTGGAATTGCATACTGCTCTTGCGGGCTTGAAAACGCTTGTCAAAGACTATTACAATTCTGAAATCGTCCCAGTGCTTTTTGAATATGAGTTTATAAAATAACAAAAACGGCGGCAGACTTTTGGAGTTTGCCGCCATTTCATTTGTTTTTTCGCTTGCAATACAGCTTCAAGTCTGCCTTGTAGCTCTCGAACGGGTCGATGTGGACAATATCGTACTGCACGCCCCGGAACAGTATCATGTGGCTTGTGGTAAGGTTAGCCCGGTAGCCGATTTGAAACAGCGCAAACAAAAAGCAGGCAGTGTCGTGGAAAGGAGGAGGAAAGCGACACTGCCTGCTGTATAGGAACCCCTGAACATTGCGGCTTGATCAGGAGGGATTTGGTAGTCTGTCCGCCGTTCTGGCTATTGCCTCGCATAGAAACGGGAGACAGTTTTTTATGGGCCTGCTGTGCGCCGCTGCTGCGGCCGCACCCGCAGGGAAATGTGCCTGCATGGGCTTTGCGGGGAGAACCTTTCGGAGGTTATGGGGGATGTCCGTTCCGTTCTCCCTGAATGCACCCTTATTATGCCAGACAATCGTGGCAATTCTTTGTGGTAAATTTGAACAGTTTGCAAATATTGCAGTTTGCGTTTATAATGTCCGAGCAACATCCGCAAACTGCATATCGCAAATATGCCGTTTTGACAGGCACTGTTTTTGAAAATTGCGATAAACGCCCTGCCTATAAAAAAGACTGCTGAAAAGTCCGCGCTTCTCAGCAGTCTGAATCTGTAATTTTTTTGCGTTACACCCCAAAGAACTCCTTGGCGATGTCGGCGCTGCGCTTGGCGTCCTTGGCGTACCAGTCCGCGCCGATCTTCTCAGCGTATTCCGGGGTCAGCACGGCACCGCCCACCATGATCTTGCAGTCGAGCTTAGCGGCGTGCAGGGCGGCGATGGTCTCCTCCATGCTTTTCAGGGTGGTGGTCATCAGCGCCGAAAGGCCTACCAGATGCACGTCCTTTTCCCGCACGGTGTCCACCACCGTCTCCACCGGTACGTCCCGGCCAAGGTCCAGTACCTCAAAGCCGTAGTTTTCCAGAATGACCCGGACGATATTCTTGCCAATGTCGTGCACATCGCCCTTGACGGTGGCAAGGACGATGCGTCCCTTGCTGGCGCTGCCCTCGCCCTTTTGGGCAATGGCAGTCTTGATCTCCTCAAAGGCGCTCTGGGCGGCGCTGGCAGCCTGCAGCAGCTGCGGCAGGAACAGGGTGCCTTTTTCGTATTTGGCACCCACGATGTCCAAGGCGGGGATCAAGGCTTCGTCCACCACCTCCAGCGGCTGCTTTTCTGCCAGCAGGGCGCGGGTATGGGCGGCGGCGTCACCCTTCAAGCCCTTTTCCACCGCTTTCATCAGGGCGGCGTAGGGACCGGTAAGTTCTGCTTCGGCGGCACTGGCGGCAGGCACGGCTTTTGCAGCCTGCGCCAGCGCAGTGCTGGCGGGCACGCGGTCGGCAAAACGCTCGATGTACTTTGTGCTCTGCTTGTCCCGGTTGGTCAGCACGTTGTAGGCGTACACCGCCGCCATCATCTCCTCGCTGGAGGGGTTCATGATGGCAAGGTCCAGCCCGGCGTACATGGCCATGGTCAAAAAGGTGGTGTTCAGGTAGGTGCGGCATGGCAGACCAAAGCTGATGTTGGACACGCCCAGCACGGTGCGCACTCCCAGCTCCTTTTTGCAGGCTTCCAGCGCTTGTACCGTGGCCAGCACATCCTCCTGCTGGGCGCTGGCGGTCAGGGTAAGGCAGTCGATGTAGATATCTTCCCGAGGGATGCCTGCTGCCAGCGCCGCTTCGGTGATGCGGCGGGCAATGGCTACGCGGTCTGCGGCTTTGGGCTGGATGCCTTTTTCGTCGATGGCCAGCCCCACGATGGCGGCACCGTACTTCTTGCACAGCGGCAGGATGGCGGCAAGCTTTTCCGGCTCGCCGTTGGTGGAGTTGACGATGGGCTTGCCGTTGTACACCCGCAGACCCCGCGCCAGCGCCTCCACATTGGAGGAGTCCAGCTGCAGGGGCAGGCTGGTCACGCTTTGCAGCGCCTTGACCACCTGCTCCATCAGCACCGGCTCGTCCACGCCGGGTGCGCCCACGTTCACGTCCAGGATCTGCGCACCGGCCTCTGCCTGACTGACGGCCTGTTCCAGCACATAGTTCATGTCGCCTTCCCGCAATGCCTGCTGGAAGCGCTTTTTGCCGGTGGGGTTGATGCGCTCGCCCACCACCGTGATGCCGTCCACCGTAACGGTGTCCACCGGGGTGCACAGCACCGAGGGCATCCGGTGCGCGGGACGCCCCGGGGTGCAGCCTGCAAAGGTGCCGTTGAGCAGCTTGATGAACTCCGGGGTGGTGCCGCAGCAGCCGCCGGCGGCAAACAGATGCAGCTCCCGGTAGGGCTTCATCTGCAAGGCAAACAGCTGCGGGGTGATGTCGTAGCCGCTGCCGTCCGCCCGGGGCAGACCGGCGTTGGGCTTGACGAACACCGGGAAGTTGCCGGGTACAGCTTCTGCCAACCGCTTTGCCATGGGGAAGATCTCTTTGGGTCCCAGCGAGCAGTTGATGCCCACGGCGTCTGCCCCCAAGCCCCGGGCGGTGGCGGCAAAACTTTCCACTGTGCAGCCGGTAAAGGTGCGCCCGCCTGCTTCAAAGCTCATGCTGGCCAGAATGGGCAGATGAGTGTTCTCCTTGGCAGCCAGCAGGGCTGCCTTCAACTCGTACAGGTCGGTGTAGGTCTCAAAAAAGATCAGGTCCGCCCCGGCGGCTTCGCCTGCCTTGACGATGCGGGCATACTCGGCCACGGCGTCCTCAAAGGCCAGCGTTCCACTGGGCTCCAGCAGCTCGCCCAGCGGGCCTACGTCCAGCGCGGTCAGCGCACCGTAGGGCGCACAGGCACGCTTGCAGTTTTCAATGCCTGCGGTGATGACCTGCTCCAGCGTGTAAGCACTGCCTGCCAGCTTGTGGGCAGAAGCGCCGAAGGTGTTGGCGTTGACGATGCGGCTGCCCGCCGCAGCGTACTGCCCGTGGATGCCCTCGATGAGCGCCGGGTCGGTGATGTTCAGCTCTTCCGGGCGTGCGCCCAGCTTGAGCCCGGCAGCTTGCAGCATGGTGCCCATGCCGCCGTCCAGCAGGATGGTATTGCTCTGTCTGAAAAGTTCATTCACTTGCACAGGTCTTTCCCCTCTTTCTGTATTCGCAGCGGGTGCGCAGCACGCAATGGCCGCACCCGGCCAGTTGTCCTTTTACCGGGTGGTCGCTGACCCCCAGCAGGGCAGTCACGCTCTTGCGCGGGGTCATCAGGTTGGTGTCGGTGACGCACAGCCCGGCCTTGCGCACCGTGTCCAGCGCCGCTGCCACCAGCGGCTGCACCGCGATGTCCCAATCGCCGTAGCCGGGCGAAAAGCGCCCGGTCAGATACTTTCCCTCTGTTGCCGCCCACTGACGCAGCTGTGCCTCGGCGGCATCGGCGGCCTGCTCAGCCAG
>OGOS01002273.1_pt1 | contig 10627 bp, 7 predicted proteins | sample 1552701 | NCBI WGS metagenome assembly OGOS01 (sample SAMEA2580128, study PRJEB22360) | human gut metagenome | biome: human gut; feature: human-associated habitat; material: faeces | place: Denmark | collected 2008/2010
GATTAGAAACCTTTAATCCGTACTTCTCCAGCACATATTCCTGTATTTCTTTATATGTTGCCTTGCTTTCTGCACTTGTTATGTCTAATTCCGACATATCCAATCTTACCTGCCGCTTCTGCCTGACTTAAGCTGCTTATCTGTCTGCCGTAATATTCTGCTTTTCCACTAAGTCTCCCCTCTGGAATCATGCTTTTACCAAGCATCTTAAGAAGCGTAGTCTTTCCGCTTCCTGAAGCGCCTATAATCAGCGCAACCTCGCCCTTCTTTATATCAAATGTTATATCTTCAAGTACCAATACATCACTTCCTGCATACCCGAAAGAAAGTGATGAAACATTAATAATTGTGTCTGTCATTATGCAATTACCTTTCGTTATATGAACTTCGTCTCTTATACTGCACATCTCCTATTATCTCTATTATCAATGGAGTTACTGTCAGTATTACAAATGCTGTAACTGCCAGCACTCCTTCTACACCTGATTTCGTATAATATATTACAGGTAGATAATATACTGCAAGCTTCTTTCCTGCTATTGGAATAACAGCCATCACAAAACATACAAGCATTATAATTATCGTAAAGGTATCCTTTAGTGTGAATCTGAATCTGTTAAAGCTTGTCCTTCCTTTAAGTCCATATCCCCTGCTCTCCATAGACATAGAAGTTTCCATTGAGCTTTCAAGTGACCATGTTATAAGAGTTGAAAATTCATTCGCAAAATGTCTGATTTTTTCAAAGATGCCATTCTTATTCTCCACTCCTCGAAGTCCCATCTGTGCGTCATGTATTTGTCTGTATCTCTTTCTCATAAGCGGTATCATTCTTAATATCATAGAAAATATCATGCCAACAGAAGGAATAAAACTTCCGAACAGATACATCATTTTCTCCGAAGAAAGATAACTGGCTGCAACACTGCACCATTGTATGACTGCAATTAATAAAAGACTTATAACTGCGCCGTATATTATATTCTCAAGACATACCATGTTATCGTTAATATAAAACAACGGTGTAACTCCGCTGTGATTAAAAATTGGCTGGATTAACACAGAGAATATAACAACAGGAATTGTTATCATAATATTCTTCTTAATAAAAGAACCACCCTGCATATATATTCCAAGGGCAAGTGAACCTGCATACGAAACCGCCAGTATCACCGGGTTCATTGTGAACATGGTTATCACCAGCACAAGTGCAATGTAGATGAAATTCGTCCACGGATGCATTACTGCAAATGCTGAATATTTAGTTACTTGTCGCCTAACTGGCACACGTATATCCATTTTATTACATCTCCATCTTTTACTGTATACTGATTAGCCGCCATCATAGGCAGAACTCCATTAACTCTGTAAGTCCAGCCACTTTGTGGTCCTACATTCTTCTCTGACAGATTATTAATGCTTGATACATACGACTTATCAGAATTAGCAACTATCGGAATTACAGGATCATGCATTGCTGTAACTGCTGCAAGAACATCATATACAGTAAAGCCTTCAACTGCAGTGTATGTTGTAACTTCAAGTATAGTTCCATCATCAGGGATACGTGATGCAATTGACGGATTAACAGTGTCTTTTCTCGCTGTCGCATTATCGCATCTTATCTCTATAGTACAACTGATTCCCTTGCCTGCCGGTCTGGTATTCTGTGAATTATTCCCTGAATCATCATTTCCCGAATTGTTACTTTCTGAAGTATTATTCCCTAAATTGCTGCTTTCTGAATCATTGCCACCTGATACGGCGTTTCCGTTACTCCTGTCTGATTCTCTACCACCTGAACCGGAATTATTATCTGTAACTGTTATATTATCCGTTGAGCCAGAAGCAGAATTGTCATCTGAAACTGTTCCATCACCCGTTCCATCAAAGCTGCCGTTGTCTGTGGCATTGGCATTATCGGTACTGATGGTTTCATCCTGTAATCTATCATTATTATCTGGTCTGTCGGGCTGTGTCTGACCCGAATCTGCCATATTACTGAATTGCTTTCTGTAGGAATCAACAGAACGGATTCTTACATTGGTTATTAAAAATATAACTAAGGCAAGACCTATTAACACAAGACCAATCTTTTTTATATTTCTGTATTTGTTAAACATTCATATTTCTCTTTAATATTTCTTATTGATTTTACTTTGAAATAATAACATATACAGTCAATCTATTCAAACCTTCTTAACAAATTAACATTTTAGGGCATAAAAAAAGCAGCTTACGCTGCGAATGCTTTAAGATAGCTACTTCCATATGAGTACCACCTTTCTACATTCCATGGTCTATAAGTTTACATATCCGGGAACCACAGCCATCCCCGTCTTTTGGCTGTCCCCCTTCAATGCATATTCATAATAACCATTTAATGTAAAAGGTGTAATCATATTCATGTATAATTCTTGTAAAATTCTAACTCCAGTATCCTAGTTCTACGCCTTTCTTGTATACACCAATTCCCTTTGTATAATATCCATAACAGTTAAAATGTGTCCAGTCATATCTTAATTGTTCAGATATATTACCTTTCTTGAAATTCTCAAGGTCATCTGTTGTTGTATCAAGTCCGCAGTCACTTAATCCATTCTGAATCATATAGAGCCGCATGTTGATAAAATGATCCCCGTATGCTTTGGATAATGCCTGCTCCCACGGTGTTTCGCCCATGCCGATATAAATTTTATTCATATCCACGGACAGTTCCGGGTCATCGGTATCACCGACAATAATATAATATTTACAGCCTGTACCTTCCAAAATGGAATCATACTGCGCAATTAATTCATCATAGTCATTATACCAGCCTGCGTTACTGCCGATTTCCAGCACAAGAATGTCATCTTTACGCTCCACCGCCGCCAGTGTATAAACCGGTGTGCCTTCTTTAATATTCACATCTGTGCCGTATAAAATCTGGCTTTCACCGTCATAAGAATTGGTTACATAATATTTTTCGCCGTTAATCACACAGATATTGGTCTGGTCTGACTGAAAATTATAACCGCTGTAATCTTCCATATAAACATTATCCCCGTCATATAAAGACTGCAGCTTAAATTCAGCAATGCCTGTCCCGTCAATGACAATATCACGGTCAACCACCATGGTAAGACCGCCTGCACGGGTCGCAATTTCTTTTGACGTTTCTCCGTTGACACCAAGGTTGTATGTTTTCAGCCCCGTAAACTGCGAAAGCATATCCGGTGCCGTGGCATAGCTGATATTTGTTGTAATGCCGTCCAGCGTAATAAACCCCGGTGTAGTCGCGCAGCCGTACATCATACTGTCACCCCAGCAGGAAATACTTCTCTTTACACCATCATACGGTACAGTTTCCGCTGTGATGGTTCTTTTTCTGGTTTCATGTGGTTTCTGATTTTCCGTCTGCATTGACGAACCGCCTGCAATTTCATTATCATTTTCCACAATGTCCCATATATTTTTGGATATCTTTTGTAATCGTGCCGGTGTTGTCTGTACTGTACCGCCATGTACCAGAACCTCTGAAGCAATCAGCAGTACCACAAAAACCGTTACGGAAAAACAGACAACAATTTTCTTTCTTACTTTCACAAATATCCCTCTTTTCTATTTACATTAACCAACAGTCTGAATTATACCACATAAACAGCAGCCATATCTGTGCAAATGCAAAAAATATCAGAATTGCCGTGCGTATTTTCGGACGTACGCTCTTTAAAATCTCATAAACGCCCATATATACGACAAAGCTGCCCACTGTAAAGCGGCAGGTGCTCATGACATGGGAGGTCAGCGGCACAAGCAGGGAAATGATTCCGAACACCGCCATGGAATAATATTTCCGGTAAAGCATATATCCATACACTGCAAAAATACCGATACAAAACCATCCCATATAGGTATATCGCGGTTCAATCTGTCCGGTGCACGCTTTCCATAAAACGCCCACAACCGGAAAATACGTATCTTCACGCCATGCAATCTGCACGTTTTTATAAGCCCACACATCGCCACAGAAAAAGCGCAGGAAGGTCATATAGCAGAATGCACCGAACGGACACAGCATAACCGCAAAAATGTGTTCCGGCAACATCTGCACGATGAAGCTTTTGATTTTTGCCCATGTGATAAGTTTTCCACCGTCCGCCGTCAAATCCAGATACATTTCCACAATCAGCGCAAATACAAGCAGGCAGCCTACAATTCTTGTCGCACTGGCAAATGCAGCGGCAAACCCTGCCCACAAGTACTTTTTTTTAGCTGCCGCATAGAAAAACAGCGCAATAAACAGCACAAACATCGCTTCTGTATACACAGAACCAAAGTAAAAAGAATAGGGACCTGCAAACATCAGAAGCGGAATCAAAAGATAGTCTTCACTCCTGCCACCACGCACCAGACTCATATATTTAACTGCTGTAAATGCAGCGATAAAAATACATACCGTTGATACCGTCATACCGACCCAGTACGTGTCCATTACACCGAAGGTCAGCATTTTCACAAACCGGCAGACCATCACATACATCGGGAAAAATGCCCAGTTTGCCTGTGGGTCCGTATCCAGCGGAAATGTATATCCGTTATCAATCATAAACTGGTACCGCTTGGCATCCCACTGGTTCATTAAAAATGCAATGGAACGGTCCGTTCCCATATACACGTTATAAATCACCATCAGCACCAGCATAAACAGGCGGGACATCAGCAGTATAAAAAACAGTTTTAAAATCAGCCGGAAATTTTCGTTTTCTCTATATATTTTAGCCAGTCTTTCCATATTTACCTCATTTCTAAGCGGTTTTGCCGCAAAGCTGTGATAAGAATTTCGCGCAGGCGGTTTCCCATCTGCCATCAGGGATATTTGTTTTTGCCCAAAATCAAAAATGGGACGCCTATCACGATTGGATGCCGCCCCATTTTATTATAAAATCTGCATAATTTTTAATATAATCTGGTACAGAAACGCCGGAACTGCAGCAATCACCGGTATTAAAAACATTGCAACGGCTACTGCATTGAGCAGCTGAAGCCATACAAATACCGCACAATACTGAATCCATGCCGGAACATTGATTTTCTTAAAGTGGTCAATGACAAGGCATACAACCAGTATTAAAAATGTAGCAAGCGTAATCAGCAGTCCTTCTTTTCTGCCCTGTGGTTCAAATTCCATGGTAATTGTATTTTCACCGGAGTGAATCTTTACCCCTGTAAAAAGTCCTGCGATTTCTTTTGCCTGCACCTGCTGCCCGTTGACGCTGACTTTCCAGTTTTTGCTGTAAACCACCGGTATCAACGCATAATTTTTCGTTGCCGAACCGTCAAGCTTAACAGTCAGTGAATCATTGGTATAAGATACATCGCATTTTGTATTTTCATACGCTCTGCACAACTTCTCCATCTTATCCATATCCAGCTGTGCAAAGCTGACTTCGCTGACTTTTAAATACCAAGGGTCATCGTATTCAATACGGATATCGATACTCTCATTGTCAAAACAGCCCAGATACAGCAGATTGTTGTTATAATCCGTAAAGTACGCTGTATTTTCCACATCACCCAGTGTCGGCACCGGCACTTCTTTGTCATTGACATAGACATGCATGGAGCTGATCAGCCATGATGCATTGGCATCACTGTTGCGGTTATTGATATCCACAATCTTTAAATACACTGCTGCATTGCCGCTTGTCTGTGTATTATATTCCAGTACTGTATCACTCTTTTTTACAGAATACGACATACCCTTTACCAGCGGTTCCTTATCTCCCGAAAGTGCCGTATAGAACTTATTATGTAAGTCAACCCAGTCCACGCCCAAGTCTTCTGATGCAAAAGATGACGCTACGGTCATTGCAAACGGAAGCCGGTAATTGGCAGAATATAATTTATATCCTTCCTGCGGTGCTTCTTTACTGTCTATGTCGTAATCTGCATAACTTTTTTCCAGTGTATACAGCGCCGGGTCCAAGTCATTCTGATTGACGGCCTCCGTTACATGAAACAGTGCATTCGTAAAGACGGTTCCGCCGGAATCTAACAGCCACAGAAAATATTTTGAATATCCCCATTTTTTTGCAAAAGTCTGTGTGTCACTCTCTAATGCCGCCGTAAAGCTTGACAGTGCGCCACGGCGCAGTATCAGCGGATAATTGGCATTCAGGCTGATATCCGGATTGACAATACGGTCTGTTGCCGATTCTTCAATATCAAGTGCTTCATAGGCTTCATTGGCATACTGCACATAATCACCGACCTGGTACGCTTCATAGGTATAAAACTTCGGCGGACCAATCAGTGCAAATGCCCCTAAGAAAACTTCCACCGCAATCACGGCAAGCACGGATTTAACGTTAAATTCGTCCTTTTCTTCTTTGAGTTTTCTTAAATAAACGATAAACATCGTGATAAAGACTGCCACAAAAAAGATTGTCGCAAGAATCTCGTTATTCTGCGGAATCAGCAGATAACCGGCTGCATATACCAGGCACATTACCGCCGCAATCACAATCTGACGTTTGATATACTTCTTCTCAAGCGGCATATCCGCAAACATTTTCTGTGCATAATACGCACCCATGCAAAGCAGTGTAAATGCAATCAGGAAACCGTTTCTTAATGTATAGCCGTTGTAAGAGCCGAAGTGCCACATTAAATTGATGCCTTCCACAAACATCGGAAGCAGGGCAATTCCAAGCAGGCACGCCATCACACGGCACATTTTTTTATCTTCTTTATACTTCTTTAACCCGATAAGAATCACAGCAAGCACAAAGCTTAATCCGTACAGCATCATATAACGCTGGAATGCCGCCATAGAGCCGTCTGTAACAATCGCACCTTTAATCCAGCCAAGATACTGCGATACAATACTGCCGCCCGCATTTCCTCTCTGTGAACCGGATAACTGCATAAATACCGGAATTAATACAAAGCAGGACAGTCCCATGCCCGCCACCGTACCGATTCCTAAATTCCATGCGTGCTTTTTCCATTCTTTGCGCTCACACAGCAGTAAAATATAGACACCGCTGACTAAAAATACGTAAATGAGCGCCATTGCGCTTAAATAGTAATTAATGATAAAGCTTAATGCCACCATAAAGATGTAAAACAGCTTCTTTCCCGTTGTCAGCAGTCTGTCCAGCGCCAGCATCAGCAGCGGGAACAGTGCAACAATGTCCATCCACGGTGTAAAGCAGGAGCCGTATAAAATGACGTATCCACACAGCGAATACATCACGGCAAACGCTGTCTTTACCGGATAGAGCAGCTTCGGGAATTTGTGATTGAGCAATGCATACATTGCAACGGACATAAATACCATTTTTACTGCCGTCAGTATGGAAATGCTCTCTAAAATGAGGTTTCTCGGGACTAAATATAACAGCAGATTAAACGGACTTAACATTGAAAAGGCTGAAATACTCATGGATACATTCGTTCCGAGTCCCGTATACCAGTCAAACCACAGCGATGCCTTTCCGTGCATGAAATCCCACAGATGTGCATACAGCGGCGCGACCTGCTGCATATTGTCAAAATAATCAATCCGGTTTCCGCCAAACGGCCAGATTCCTTTTAAAATCAGCGTAATTAATACAACTGCCAGGGTAATCGCCCCCGGGATACTGTATGGCTTTAATTTCTTTGCCAAAACGTTCACTTTCTCTTTCATATAACTCCTTTATTTTAAAGAATGGCACTGCTCCACAGACAGAATGTCACATTATCTGCCACAAAATGAATCGTGTCACATTCCTTTTCCTCAAGTTTTCCGATTTCAAATGTAAATGTTCCTGTACCCTGTATTTCTCCAATTTTTCTGTCGTTGCAGTAAACTTCGACCCTGCCGTTTCCCGCAAACTCCGTGACTTCACACTGATAGGAGGCATTCTCTGCCGTGCGGTTTAACACGTAGTAAAGATATGCGTCCTTTCCGCTGTTTGTACTACCCTCGTACTGGTCTTCCTTCCAGCCTTTTCCCTTGCGGCGGCATACATTGATACTGCGCTCATTTCCGTCTTTATCTTTGAGTGTCGTACAATATTCTGTCGTTCCCGGTTCATAGGACAGTTTTCCGTAGCCCGGCCAGTCAGAAAGCTCATGGGTCAGATAATACATTTTGTATTCCAGTCCTACGTCCGGATTTTTACCCCACCACAATACCAGCAGGTAAAAACAGGCAAGTATTACCGCCCCTGCATAAAATGCTGCTTTTACGCTCTTTTTTTTCATCATTTTTAACACCTGTGTGCTTTTGCTTTTATAGTTTTCATTTTAAACATGCGTAACGATACAGGTTCCTGTTCCCTTTATTACAACCGAACGCTTGCCAGCGCTGATAAAGAAGCTTTCGCCTGCCTTGTACGGCATCGTCTTATTGCCGTCATCCGTTTCAATGGTTCCCTCACCGGAAATAAATAAAACAGACAGGAAAGATGTTTCATCCATGCCGATTTTGACTTCTGAATAAATGTCATATTTCAGGCATTCAAAATACTTGCACTGTACCAGACGTTCCAGTGTATAGGCATCGTTTTTCTCCAGAATCACTTCGCAGTTTTCATCCTTGACATATGCCTTGGTATCGACAACGTCCAGTGCCTTTGCAACGTGCAGTTCACGCGGATTGCCGAACTTATCCCTTCTGTCGTAATCGTACATGCGGTATGTACTGTTGGAATTCTGCTGGATTTCACAGATTAAAATGCCCGCACCAATCGCATGGATTGTTCCTGCTTTTACCATAACGACATCGCCCGGCTTTACATCTATGCGGTTTAACACCTCTGTAATCGTATTGTTCGCAATACGTTCTTCAATCTCCTCTTTGGATACGTCCTTTGAAAGTCCGCAGTAAAGGTATGCACCCGGCTCACAGTCAATAACATACCACATCTCGTTCTTTCCGTATTCGCCTTCATTTTCCAGTGCATATTCATCATCAGGATGAATCTGGATTGATAATGCCTGCTTTGCATCAATAAATTTAATCAGTACCGGAAAACGATCCTGTGCCTGACACTTCCAGCCAAGCGCCTCTTTTCCGATAATGGACAGATAGTCATTAAAGAGCATGCCCTTATATCTGCCGTCTGCAATCCGGCTCTGTCCGTCCGGGTGTGCGGAAAGCTCCCAGCTTTCGCCGATAACGTCATAATCACACTTTTTACCGAATACCGTGCGAAGCTTTGTGCCGCCCCACAGATTATCCTTAAACGCCGGATCTAACTTGACAACCGGCTCGTTAGCAGCTTTGACATAATTGTCCTCTGCCGTTCCGTCACTTTCCTGACTGTATATCTTTACCATATCGCTTTCGGATAAGATTTCACCGATACCGACTTCGATAATGACTACATTTTTATCGGTTTTATTGGCAACCTTATGCTTCATGCCAATCGGGACAAAAACGCTTTCATACTTATGGTAATCTTTTGTTTCCGTTCCTAATGTAATCGTTGCCGTTCCTTCTACAACAGACCAATGCTCACTGCGCATTTCATGCTGATGCAGATTCATGCTCATGCCCGGAAATACCGTTACCTTTTTGACCTTGTAACCGTCTGAGGCATTAAGCAGTTCATGGATTCCCCATTCTCTGTAAGAAATCCGGTTATAATCAAAGTAATTTTCATACTTTTCTTTATTCTCGGAAATGATATTTTTAATGTCATCAACGCGTTCCTTGGAAGACACGTAAACGGCATCTTCGGTATTTACAACAACAACATCCTGAATATCATTTGTCACCACAAGCTGTCTGTCTGCACTGTTAATAACCATTACATCTTCACAGTGGTTTTTTAAGACATTTTCGCTGTGGGATACACTTGAATTTTCATCTAAGTCGCAGACATTCCCGACATCTTTCCAGCGGAATGCCGTTTCCACGACCTTCATATCCTTTAACTTTTCAAAAATCAGGCGCTCAATACTGCCTTGTGGAATGTCTTTCATGACCTTCTGCGAAAAACGCACGGTACGGCGGATTGCTGCAACCTTCCGCTTTGCCATCCGGCAGGTATCATAGAGTTCCGGACAAATTGCCCTCGCCGCATTGATTAAATCCCCTGCACGGTATAAAAACATACCGCTGTTCCATAAAAATCCATCGTCATAGCCAAAGCTCTCATCATCGTCCAGACGGATTTTTTCAATAAATTTAAGGACATTTTCCTCATCTCTTAACAGATATCCGAAATTGGAATTTTTCTTTGCCGGCTTTACACCAAGTGCAACAATACTGCCCTGTTTTGCAAGCTCCTTTGCCCGAATAATTGCATCCTTATATTCCTGCCCCTCAATCAGGTTGTCAGCCGTCACAACAAACACCAGTTCGGACTGGTTGCAGAACTGGCTGCCAAGCATAATTGCCGCAGCGGTTCCCTTTGGACTGCCTTCAAGTACAACACGATACTTGAGGCTCTGGAATGCTTTCATCTGACCGTTTACAATATTGCGGTAGCTTTCCTTTGTCACAATAATAAATTCATCGCAAAACGGCATATTTCTGACAACCGTTTCCTGCAATAAAGATCGTCCCTCTTTAATATTCATAAACTGCTTCGGATAATTTTTTCTTGAGAGCGGCCAAAGGCTGTCACCACTGCCTCCGGCAAGTATT
>OGOS01002282.1_pt1 | contig 10612 bp, 12 predicted proteins | sample 1552701 | NCBI WGS metagenome assembly OGOS01 (sample SAMEA2580128, study PRJEB22360) | human gut metagenome | biome: human gut; feature: human-associated habitat; material: faeces | place: Denmark | collected 2008/2010
TATTTATTATATATAATATATAATTATATTTAAATAAAAGGATTATAAATTAGATATATTGCATAATAAAAAGAGGGGTTTGGATGCCGTGGGGATTACAGCGGAAATGTAAGTTTTGTGTAAGCCGTGCAATATCTGAGTACTGGCAGGCTGGAGGTATTGATGGAGGGGAAAGTTATTGCAGCCGGTCAGGTATGAGTGCCCGTATAGAAAGCAGTCAGGGGTGTATGGGTGAAAATATCAGTTATTGCAGCCGTCAGATATGAGTGCCCGTATAAGAATCAGTCTGGATGTGCTGGCAGAGAACTACCTGCCGGCTCTGCCGATATCCCCGGCCGGTAGCTAATCTTTTTATACAGAGCCTGACAACCTGCCGGCAGGGATTAACCCAAAACGGGCAGTCCCAAGGACTGTCCCGCCAGTATCCTTCCGATAGAACATCATTCGCCAGTATCCTTCCGCGTGTCCTGCCAGTTCATCCGGGCTGTTCTGCCTGTCTGCATCCTGTCAGCGCCCGCCGGTCACTCTGCCAGGCAGAAGCCCTTGATGGTGACGATGATAATGCTAATCCTTGAAGCCGCTATTCAACCAACATCTAAAAAGCATCCGAATTTCAAAAGACTATTAGACGTTGGAGAAACAACGATACGCCATACTGATTCAGAAGGAAAAGCATTCTTCGATAATCTTGACCAAGGTACTTATCAGATAACTGAGATAAAGACGGAACCTGGCAATGCATTACTGAAAGAGCCAATTATCTTTACGTTACCATTTACTATGACAATGGAAGAAGCCGCTCAATATCAGAATGTAGACTTTGATTCTGCAAAAGAAGATGTTGGATATACGAATAAGTGGTATTTTTATAATTGTAAATATGACATCACAAACAATGCAGTATTTAAAATGCCGATGACTGGTGATGATGGTAAGTGGAAATATGGCTTTATCGGATTCGGTATGGTTGCAGCTTTAGGTTGCGCATATGTAATATTGAATTCAAAGAATTATAAGAAGCGCAAATATCGAAAAATAAAGAAGTAACAACAAAAAAAAGAGAACGCTTAAGCGTTCTCTTTTGTATTAATTTTAAATATTATTATTTAGCTGTTTGGAATCCAGATTGCTTTAATTGTTTCATTATCACCTAATGTAGCGCCAGGTATTGTAACGCTATACCATTGCCATTTAGATGATAACGTATATCCGTTTTTCTTTGGCAACGGAATATCTTTACTAAAATCAATAGCAATATTACAAGGAAATTCAATCTTTTTCACTGTGCTCCCGTCTTCAAAAATTCCGCCATTCGCATCAATCGTAAGAATCCTTTTTTCATCCGGACCACTTGAAAATTCCATTGTCCAGCAATATAAATCGTTTCCGGTTTTGTATACTCCAACGCCAACATATGATGCATATGATTCTAAAATGGCTGTTCTGTGTCCAAGACTATTCATCCACCCATTCATTACATCCTGTGGCGTGGAATATCCTTTGGCGATATTTTCAAGTCCAACACAACCGACTCCCGCTTCATAACAAGCAGTTGAAGCATCGGTTCCGTTAGGTCTAATATGAGAAAATTTAATTGAGACTTCCTGGGCTCTCAGCATTGCAGCTTTTTGTAAATTTGGATGAACTTTTAACGGTTGGCTTCCAATCTTCGCCCTCTCAATATTCGCCAATCTAACAACTTCATCTACCATCTGTTGAATCGTTAATGCCGGTGTTGGCGTAACAGAATCAACATCCCCTTCTCCATCGCTAGGAACAGCAATAGGTAACCCGGTTGTATCAAATTTTCCTGCTGTTTCATTTGCAGCAACTGCTTTCACAGTATAAATGTTTGTTCTGCCTGTGTACGGGTCAGCATCTGTAAATTCTAAATTTCTTGTCTGCCCGCAGGACAGCCATTTTGTGTTATCTTTAGATTTACAGTAGACTCTGTAAAGATATGCTCCGCCAGCTTTATTCCAGGTAATTGTAACTCCTTCATCTTCGTCATAAGATATACTTGTTAACTTAACCTGCTGAGGTTTGGTCTTTGTTGTAAGCCCTGACTTATTGTAATTTCCATACCGCTTTGGCTTTTTATTATAAGCACGGACAGTATACTGATAAGTCTCACCTGTAACAATTGGATATTTTGCAGAAGAAGTATGGGTATAAGATAATGTCTTATTATTGACAGTCTTAATTCTTATCCATTTTCCGTTAGAGTTTTTTTCGCGGTAATAGATGCAGTAATTTGTGAATTTACCACTTGGCTTCTTCCACTTGATGTTGATTTTGTTGTAATCAACAGCTTTGATACTTGACAGTTTGACTGTGCCTGGCTTGGCTGCCGCAGCTTGTACTGATACCGGTATGAGAAGCAGAGCCATCACAGCCAGTAACATAAGAAGCAAATTTTTTTTCTTCATGTCTGAAATCCTCCTTCATACATAGATTCTCCGCCCTTATTGTACTGCATTTCCAGACTCCGGACAATCCGGAAAATCCCTGCCTGCGTAAAAATCCGCAAAAAAATCATTTTCTCATAGAATTTTAAGCATAGTAGATACAGCAAGAAAAAATTAAAGTTTTTTCTCCCGGGAGAAACTTTCTTGCTGAAAAACCAGCATACTGATATCAGAAGATGAAAAGGAGGATATGCTTTATGAAAACATAGAAGTTGTTCACAGACTTTTATAAGCGGCAGTTACAGCCGCAGCAATCATATACAGGGGGATTTACATAGGAAAACAGATATTCCCCCAGATTTTAATGAAAAGGAGAAAAAATCATGAAGAATCCAAAAGAATGTTTCAGCATAGTACAGAACCAGACATTTATCGTTTTAAACGAACTTACCCGTCCAGAGTGCAAGGATGGCAGCGAGCCCCTGACTTTCCATCACGAGACGTTCAGCCGCTTCAATTTTGTTATCATCAGTGCCGATAAGAAAGCAACGACCGCAAACATCCCGGTGAGAGAGATACCAGGAATCTTTGAGAAGGTACACGACCTTAAAATGAAACATCTGCTGACTGCCAGACCGGTCAGCGAAGGAGCCTCAGAGAGTCCGGCTTACACAACAATCATCAATGCAGGCAAGTTAAAGGGCAAGACCCCTGCGGCAGCCCTGGCAGAGGATGGGGCAAAGGGCGAGAGCCTGTTAAAGAGCCAGGTACAGTGGCTGAAGCAGAACCTGGCCGCATATCCAAGGAATGCAGTACAGATTCAGGCAATCGAGGCAGCGTTACAGCTCTATCATGAAGGAAGATTAAACCAGCAGGAAGCACAGAAGGGCTGTGTGGAGACTGAGACAATCTACCGGGCAGAACTGAGACCCCTGACCCGCAGGAAAAAAGGTGATAAGTGCTTTGTTTATAGTATTTACATCCGCTGGAATCCGGGAGCAGAGAGACCGATAGAAATTGAAATAGTAAACTTCTATGCACCGGTCGTGAAAACGGATAAAGGACTGCTGAATGTTTTGGCGAAGGAGAAAACCGATGAGGTCAGAAACAGATTCTCCCTGACGATAGACCAGTGGTGCTGGTTGGAACATATATTGGAAGCAAACATCCGCACATTTGAGAATGAACATGCCGGTTCTCTGTATAGAATGGCGGAGGAGGAGAAAAAAAGGGGCATGGAGGCTTTCAGGAACAGCAATGGGGCGGCATAGAAACCGGTCAGAGCCGGTGAACCGGCAGGATTTCTAAAGCATATGACAGTAACGCTGTGATGATAAAAACATACGAGGCGGTATCTGAGTCCTGTGAGGAGGATACCAGCCTCAAGATTAAGGAGGATTAAATATCATGAAGAAAATAATTGAAGGAAAAATGTATAACACTGAAACTGCAACTTATATCGGCAGATACCGTACTGACACCATGAGCAGACGAGATTTCCGTTATCTTGAAGAGGAGTTATACCAGAAGAGAACGAAAGAGTTTTTCCTCTGCGGTGAAGGTGGTGCAATGACCAAATATGCAAAGTATGTTGAGGGATGCGGTTATACAGATGGTGAAAAAATCATTCCGTTGTCTGAGGATGAGGCAAGGGACTGGGTGGAAGAACATATGGATGTGGATGACTACATTGAACTGTTCGGAGAGTGCGAAGAGTAACAACACATAACTACAAAACTTATTCAAATATAGCAGGGAGAATTGGCTTCTCCCTGCCCCACATAAAATATGATGTTAAAGGAGATAATTACCATGAGAAAATTTAATGAAATCTGCAAGGAACTGGATGATAAGGAAGCACAGAAACTGCTTGAAGAAAGTTATAATGATGTTGTGGCTATGCGTGCTGTACTTGTAAACAAACTTATTGAAAATACGAAAAAGATGCGTGAGAATTACATTTTATTTAAAACATTTGCAGATGTGATAAATCCTAAAAATACGGTAGAGGATAATACATATAATTTTTCAGCGGCACAGTTGGCGGCATACATTGAATCAGAAAATCTTGCAGTAGAACGAAAAATTGCAAGTAAGGCTGTTGACGCATTTATTTCGACACTTGAACGTTTGGAAGAACAGTCCTTGGTGACAAAGGCAGAAGCGGAAAGAATCAAGCGGATTGTGTTAGATGAAATTAAGTTAACGGTGTCTGATTTAAAGAATGCTGCATAGTAATATCGGATTTAATAGATGCTGATAGGATATATAGGAGGGTTAAATACTATGAAGAAATTGATTAACGGTGAACGGTATAATCAGGAGATAGCAATGCATACGGGATACCATCTTCAAATAACTGCTACAGAAGCGGCTTATCTTGTATCGGGGGGGACGTTACTTCACAAGAACAGATGATTTGGAGTACAGGGGCAGAGTGATGCAGCATCCGGGTATGCGTGATTATCTGGCTAGTGAATTAAAGAAGTAGTCCTGTTCGGATGATACAAAAATCATCTCAGGATGTGATTTTCATATTGAAATGAAAATTAGGGTACTGTATAATATAGGAACAAGGTTGATTCTATGTTCAGATGCAGGTTCTTTTGCCACTTTTTATGCGATTTCTTTTGATGATTTCCGGCTCCCGAAAGGTAACGGTGAAGCGGGAAAATATGGAAACAGAGCATAAGTAAGACAAAAAGAAAGATAGAAAAAAGAAATTAAAAATACCATAAAACCACCAGAAACCTTGTTTCAGGGGATTCCCCTGAGATGAGGTTTTTTTGTCTTAAAAAAAGAAAAAAAAGAATCAGCAATAGGATGCCTTGAAGTAAACTGAAAGCCGCGAAAACAGGCGGTTTAGGGACTTGAAAAGAAAAATAAAAATCGCAAAGAACGTGGCAAAAGTGCCTGAAAGAAGAACGAAAATGAGAAGGAAAAAAAGAGAGAAAAGAAGTTCGGGCAGGTGGTTTTGCAGACGGGAAATTTTCATTTTCGGATGGGGCGTGTGTGTGGTGCATGTGGCTGTCCGATTCTGGGAGCGGTTTTGGGAAGATAGTAAAGCGTCAAACGGATTTACAAAAAAAGTGTCAAAAGGGGTTGCACAATGACATAGAGAAAAGTGAAAATCACGTTTTTGGGAAGCGTTTTTGGGAGGGTCCATTTTTGGGAAGCCGCATAAACAGGGCATTCTCGCTTCCCAAAAATGATTTTTGGGAAAACGTTTTGACGGGCATTTTGGGAAAAATCTTGGGAAAATTCTTTTCGGGAAACTGGAAATCTGTTTTTGGGGAAACTTTTGGGAGAACAGAAAGGACTGTAGAGGATGATAAAAAAGAATTTCAAGGGTCGTTGCCGTAAATGGAAATTGGAAAAGTGTAAGGATGTGACGAGGGCATACAGTGACATTCAGGCGGCATATGCTGAGAGACTGGAAAAAGGAGATGAAGTGAAGGAATTTCAGTGCAATGTTCTACTGGATGGTCTGGAAGAGGGGGAATATACCTCTGATTTTCTGTGTGTGAAGGCTGACGGGGATTTCATGGTTCGGGAATGTGTGGAGAGAAAATTTCTGATGAAACCAAGGACAGTAAAATTGCTGGATGCGTCAAGGAATTACTGGCTGAGACATGGCGTGAAAGATTGGGGGTTGGTGATTGATGCAGAAAAATGATGTATACAAGACTGGGATATTTAAAAAAGATGAGGAGATTCTGAGAGTTTTAAAAATAAAAGAGGGGAAAGCTCTGGTGGTGGATTGTGTAAAAAGCAAGATGCCTTGGTGGATAAGTCCGTCAGATTTGAGTGGTGCTGTGGAAATTTCGGAAGATGATTTATTGGAAGAGACAGGGATGTATCTGCCGGAAGACATCTCTGCGGTGGCGAATAGAGTGATGCATAAGAGATTCCATATGATTGCCGGGATATTACCCTTTGTGGATGATAAAAAGAAAAGGATTTTCTTGATAGAAGAGGCGGTCAGGATGTATGGGGTCAGCATCAATACTGTGAAGAACTATCTGATTTCATATCTGGTCTATCAGAATATTTTAGTGCTGGCACCAAAGGAAAAGACGGCAGAGAAAAAGGAACTGACGCAGGATGAGAAAAATATGCGCTGGGCGTTGAACAAATATTATTATACTCAGAAGAAACAGAGTATTTCTACCGCATATACACAGATGGTAAAAGAAAAATACTGTGACAGGGAAGGACGGTTGCAGGGGCATTATCCATCTATCCATCAATTTCGTTATTTCTATCGGAAAAACCGGAAGATGCAGACGTATTATATCTCAAGGAATGGTCTGAAAGATTATCAGAGGAATTACAGACCACTTGTGGGTGATGGAGTGCAGGAAGAATATGCCGCTGTAGGTGTCGGAATGCTGGATTCAACTATCTGTGATATCTATTTGGTGGATGATTCCGGGAATCTGGTTGGGAGACCGATTCTGGTAGCGTGTGTGGATGCATACAGTTCTTTTTGTTATGGGTACAGCCTTTTGTGGGAAGGTGGTGTTTATTCACTCAGGAACTTGATGTTGAATGTGGTTGCGGATAAAAAGGAATGGTGCAGGAGATTTGGTGTCCTGATAGAAAAAGACCAGTGGGACTGTGACTGTCTGCCGGGTGTGATGGTGACGGATATGGGAACAGAATATATGTCGGGAAATTTTCAACAGATAACAGAACTGGGAGTATCGGTCATAAATCTGCCAGCATACCGCCCGGAGTTGAAAGGAAGAGTAGAGAAATTTTTTGACCTGATACAGTCAGAATATAAGAAATATTTAAAGGGAAAAGGTGTGATAGAGCCGGATTATCAGGAGCGTGGCGCGCATGATTACAGGAAGGATGCCTGTTTAACTATGCGTGATTTTGAAACTATCATCCTCAGATGCATCCTTTATTATAACTCTCAGAGGATTGTAGGGAATTTCCCTTATACAGAGACAATGATGAAAGACGGTGTGAGACCATATGCAGCATCTATTTTTGCATGGGGAAGAAAACAGCCGGGAGCTGATTTGATTGATGTGTCCAGAGAGAAAATGGTGCAGATACTCTTACCGAGAACAGAGGGCAGATTTAGTCGTTATGGATTGAAGGTCAACGGTATGAGATACCATGCAGAGGGTTATACGGAAGAATATTTGAAGGGCGGTGTTGTAACTGTGGCTTATAATCCTGAAAATGTGAGTCAGGTATGGCTGCTGAAAGATGGGGGATTCCATCCTTTTGAATTGATTGAGAGCCGATTTCGGGAGAGGACATTGGAGGATGTGGAAGGATTGAAGGAAGGATGCAGTGAGATGATAAAGGATGCTGCCGCAGATAATCTACAGGCAAAGATAGACCTTGCAAAACACATTCAGGATATCTCACAAAGAGCAGGAAAAAGCGAAGATACCAAGATTAAGGATATCAGAACAACAAGACGGAGAGAACAGAGAAAGAGACACATGGATTTTGTGAAGGGAGATGTAGGTAATGAATGAGATAATTAAACTGATTCCAGAGATGAAGACAGGACAGGAATTGATGGAATGTATGGGGGAATATCCAGATTATCTCCCGGAGGTCAGGGAAAAAAGCAGTGCAGAGCGTCTGATTGCACTGTCAGACATTTATGATATTTATATTCCTTCTCAGATGTCAGCAGAAATCTACCATAAACTGTATATGGGATTGATGCGGTCATTGCAGAAAAAGAGCAGTATACAGGCTGTACATCAGCAATATGAAAATTGTAAAGGTGTGAGGGGAAGAAAATATCAGGGCGGCATTTTAGGAGGTTCGGATTCATTCAGCATAATCGGTGCATCTGGAATCGGGAAAAGTTCAACAGTATTTCGGGCGGTCAGATTGATAACAGAAAAGGAAGTTATAGAGATGGAGACTCCATATCTGAAGATTGCCCCCTGTATTGTGGTACAGTGTCCATTTGATTCCTCTGTAAAAGGATTGTTATGGGAGATATTGAGAAAAGTAGATGAAGTGCTGGGAAGCCGATATTATCATAATGCGGTGCGTGCAAGAGCCACAACCGATATGCTGATTGGCAATGTGAGTCAGGTGGCATTGCAGCATATCGGGTTATTAGTAGTGGATGAGATACAGAATGTGGTGAACAGCCGGAATGGAAAACAACTGGTTGGGATGTTGACGCAGTTAATCAACAATTCTGGTATCAGTATCTGCATGGTTGGAACGCCGGAGAGTATTGTGTTTTTTGAACAGGCAATGCAGTTGGCAAGGCGTTCGCTCGGGTTACAGTATGAGGCAATGGAGTTTGATAAGGATTTTATTGTAATCTGTAAAGTCCTGTGGGGGTATCTATATACAAAAAGTGGTGTAACGTTGACTGAAGGAATCATAGAATGGCTCTATGAACATAGCGGAGGAAACATTTCTATACTGGTTGCCCTTATCCATGATGCACAGGAGATTTCTATATTGGAAGGAAGAGATGTCTTGGATATGACAGCATTGGAACAGGCATATCAGAAAAGGATGGCAATGCTGCATGATTATCTGGAACCATCTGTCAGAAGGAAAAAGCAGACTACTACGAAGAAAAAGAAAGAATTGATAACAGAGAAAACAGAGATGGCGGATATGGAAGATGTGGAAAATCAGGAGAAAACAGGAAGAACAGGTGATTCAGACAGTGTGAGAATGGATATGGACGGGCAGGAAATATGCCTTGAAGAACTGGTGGCTGATGCAAAGGTAAGAAATTTAAACATAGTGGAGATATTCCAGAAACATTTTGCTGTTGAGGAGGTGGAGATATGATTGCGTTTCTTCCAGAATTATATTCCGATGAATTGGTATATAGTTGGTTATCGCGCTATTATGTGAAGTCGGGCTGTTTATCTTTTGCCTATGTGGTGGAAGACCTGTATGTGCATCAATATACCAGACCAGATATAGAATTTCTCAATGAAATGAAGCTGGATGTGATGGAGCTGATAGACCGATACTGTAACATAGAACAACTGGTTCAGAGACATACGATGTTTTCCTCATATGGGAGATTTCTGCCGTTGGAAAGAAAACAGGAGGCATATGAAGCACTACTCAGAATGCATGGGAACTTTAACAATCTGTTATCCATTCCAAAAAATCAACGGGGGACGGGGCGGTTTCTGCGGTATTGTCCGATTTGCGCGAGAGAGGACAGGGAGCAGCATGGCGAGACATATTGGCATAGGATTCATCAGATAGAAGGGATACAGATATGCAGGAGGCATGGCTGTTATTTATGTGAAAGCAACGTATCTATGGACAGGCAGAAAAAAGCAGGGTTCTGGGATGCGGAAACGTTAATTCCACAGAGTGAGACAATACAGATATGCCGGGATAGAAGGAAGATTGCTTTTACAGAATATATCAGTCAGGTGTTTGAGGCGGCAATGGACTTTCAGGGGAAAATATCAGTGGCAGATTTTTTAAAATTGAGGCTGGCGAGATATGCCCGTACAGATTCAGGGGCAAGCCTTAGTCTGGATAATCTGTATATGGATTATCAGGAGTTCTTTGGGGAGAATGCTTGTATGACCAAAGGGCAGATGCAAAAAATCCTTCTTGGTGTGAGATATCATTTCTCTGATATCTGTAAACTGGCTATGTTTGCAGGGATATCAGTAGAGGAACTGACCGTTATTCCTGATACAGTCAAAGATTCTCTCAGGGAGCCTGTATATCAGCAGGTGGCGGAAGAGTTGCAGGTAGATTATGACTTGGTATGTAAGATTGGAGAGGCTGTATTAAAACGCTATGAAAGAAAGGAACGGGTAGTTCAGAGACGGAAAAGGACATTTGCATGGGAGAGGATGGATGCGGAAATGCTGCCGAGTGTAAGAAAGACCGTTGAACGCTTATATCAGACAGGGGAAGAACGACCCCGGAGGATTACAGTTTTCCTTGTACAAAAAGAGATGGGATTTCCAGATAAGAGATTTGACAAATTGCCGAAATGCAAGGCAGAAATCTTGAAATATCAGGAGACGCAGAAAGAATACTGGGCGCGTCAGGCAGTATGGGCGTATCGGAAACTGTTGCGAGAGGGGCAGCCTGTGAACTGGACAAAAATACGGAGGCTGACCAATATGAGAAATGTGGATTTTCAGGGATGCAAGGCATTTTTGGATAATTATGGAACAAGTGAGGAAGTGAAACATTTGCAGGGATTG
>OGOS01002286.1_pt1 | contig 10589 bp, 10 predicted proteins | sample 1552701 | NCBI WGS metagenome assembly OGOS01 (sample SAMEA2580128, study PRJEB22360) | human gut metagenome | biome: human gut; feature: human-associated habitat; material: faeces | place: Denmark | collected 2008/2010
CGCGAGCGGGCGGGGGGCCAGCGAGTTCGCATTGCCGTCCGCCTGCAGGTTCTGCAGGCCAGGAACCATATACGGTGCCATGGCCTGCGCCGCCTCCTCGCACAGCGGTGCCGTGGCCGCCCAGTCCAGGTACACGTAATCTTCCGGCAGAGCGCTCATCGCAGCTCCTCCTTCCCCTGCACATGTGCCTGCGTTGCCGCCGCGCGCACGGCCGCCATCGCCGCGGCGGAATCGTCCGAACCGAAGCAGGCGCTGCCCATGACGAAGCAGTCCGCGCCTGCCCGGGCCGTGTCGCCCACCGTCGCCTCCTTGATGCCGCCGTCCACTTGGATGACCGGGGCAACGCCGGCCTGGCGGCACAGCTGCGCCAGCCGTTGCGTACGCGGGCCGGATTCCGGAATATACGATTGCCCCGAGAACCCGGGATACACGCTCATCATGAGCACCATGTCCACCTGGGGCAGATACGAGGCAATGTCATCGACGGGCGTATCCGGCTTCAGCGAAAGCGCCGCCTTGATGCCTGCGCCGTGAATCATATTCATGGCCTGGGGAATCTCCGTTTCGGGATGCTCGAATGCCTCGTAATGCACGGTGATGGAATAGGCACCCGCCTCGATGAACCAAGGCAGCTCTCGCAGTGGGTTGTCGATCATCAGGTGCACGTCCACCGGCAGCGGGGCAATGCGGTTCAGATCCTTCACGAACGGCACGCCCATGGTCAGATTCGGCACGAAATGCCCGTCCATGACATCCACGTGTATCCAGTCAGCGCCCGCATCGGCGATCATCTGGATATCGCGCGCCATCTGCATGAAATCCGCCGAAAGGATCGACGGTGCAATCTTCACGTTACCGAACATGTCGGTCTCCCCCTCTCCCCGACGCCTTCCCAGCGTGCGAGGCCTCCAGATCCAATAGAAACTTCTTCGTCTTCACGCCGAAGGAATAGCCTCCAAGCGACCCGTCTGCCGCCACGACGCGATGGCACGGGATGAAGATGGGCAGCGGGTTGCGGTTGTTCGCCTGCCCGACGGCGCGGCTGGCCCCCGGATGGCCGATAGAAGCCGCCACCTGGCCGTACGTGCGCGTCTGGCCATACGGGATGCGCTGCAGCGCCTGCCACACCTGCATCTGGAACGGCGTGCCCTCCGCATGCAGCGGCACGTCGAAAACATGCCGCTTACCCGCGAAGTACTCCTGCAGCTCGTTTGCCGCGCGGTTGCTGAGCTCCGTCGGGCGCTCCGGGCCGGCAAGGTCCGCCTTGCCGAACGCCACGCGTTCGACGGCATCATCCGAAACCTGGATGGTCACCGACCCGAACGGCGTGCGGTACGTGAAATGCGACGAGGCGCCTTCGCCCTGGCTGTGAGATGAGTCGCCCATACCCTACAGCCCGTAGTTCTCTTTCTTCAGCGGGCGCCGCAGCAACGAGAAGCCCGTCTCCCGGGCATCGGCCCCTTCCCAGATGATGGAATGGATGGCCTCCGTGATGGGCATCTCCACGCCGTAGCGGGACGCCAGCGGAAGCAGCGTCTTGCAGGCCAGCGCGCCTTCGGCCACCATATGCGTCTCGTCATCGAAATCGATGAGCGTCTTCCCGTTCGCGAGCATCTCCCCCAGACGGCGGTTGCGCGAATGGCACGACATGCATGTGGCGACCAAGTCGCCCGTGCCGGCAAGGCCCATGCACGTGATGGGATCGGCGCCCATGGCATTCGCCAGGCGGCTCATCTCGGCCTGACCGCGCGTCAACAGCAGAGCCGCCGTGTTGTCGCCGAAGCCCATGCCGTACGAGATGCCCACGGCGATGGCCATGACGTTCTTAGCTGCACCGCAGACCTGGACGCCCGTCACATCCGCGCTCACATAGGCGCGGAAGGCCTCCGTGGAGAACAGCTCCTGGAAGTATTCGGCCGTCGACAGGCTCTTCGAGGCGATCACCGTGCCCGCCGGAACGCCGCGCACCACTTCCTCGGCATGGTTCGGCCCAGACAGGACGGCCAGGCGCTCGGGGCAGCCCATCTCCTGCTCGAACACCTGCGTTGCAAGCAGGCCGCTTTCGTCTTCGATGCCCTTCGTGCAGATGATGACGCGCATATCGCGGGGTGCCACTTCACCGAGCGCCCGTGCAACGCCGCGCATGAGGCGGGACGGCGTGGCCACGACCACGCCCACGGCATTTCGGAGGCAGTCCTCGTACGCAACGGTGGCAACAATGCTATCGGAGAGCGCGACATCGCTCAAATAGCGGGGATTATGGTGCTCGGAGTTGATGCACTCCACCACATCGGGGCGGCGTGCCCAGATGTTCACGTTGTCGCCTTTCGCCGCAAGGTGCTGCGCCAGCGCCGTACCCCAGCTTCCAGCTCCGATAACTCCTACCTTCACGAACCTCATGCCTCCTTCTTGTCGCCGAGGCGACGTTCGGTACCGGTCAGCAATCGATGGATGTTCTGGCGATGCGCCCAGATCACGATGAGGGCAGACAGCGTGCACAGCCCCCAGGCCAGCCAGTCGCCCCAGAAAAAGTACGCGGAAAGGAACGGGCACAGCACGGCGGCGGCAACAGAGCCCAGCGACACGTAGCGCGTTGCCCCAACGAGCACGGCGAACAACGCGATCTCGATGAGCGCTCCGACGGGGCCGAACACGGAGAACAGCGCGCCGACGGCGACGGCGATGCCCTTGCCGCCGTGGAATTTCAGCCACGGGCTGAAGATATGGCCCGTGATGCAGCCGAAAAACGCCACGGCCAACAGGTCGTCGCACGTCAGTAGCGAGCCGGCGAACATGCCGCCACCCGCTGCGGCCATATGACCCACGAGCAGGGCGATCAGACCCGTGACGACGCCCTTTCCGAAATCAAGCAGGAACACAGCGATGCCGCCTTTGCGGCCCAAGGCGCGCATGGCGTTCGTGGTGCCGATGTTGCCCGATCCCACCGTGCGGATATCCGTATGGTAGAACGCCTTTCCGATGACGACGCCCCAGGGGATGGACCCCAGCAGAAATGCCACGACCAGCACAACCACCAGGGCAGCAGGTGAAGCTATTGCCATGCTATTCACGCTTCTTGAATTTCATGAAGATGGGCGTTCCCTCCAAGTCGAACTCCCGGCGGAGCCGGTTTTCGAGATAGCGCTCGTAATTGTCGTCCACCAGGTCGGGATGGTTCACGAAGAACGTGAAGCGCGGCGGCTTGTCGCCCGTCTGGGATACGTACTTCAGCTTCAGGACGCGTTTGCCCTTCGAAGCCGTGTGTCCGAACTCGCGGATGGCGGCAAGCCAGGTGTTCAGGCGGTTCGTGGTGATATGCGTGCAATACGCCGCGTACGCCTTGTCGATGGCGTCCCAGACCTTCAGCACGTTCTTGCCCGTATTCGCCTGGATGGCGATGACGGGGGCATAGCCCACGAACGTGAGGCGGTCGGACACGCGCTCGCGGATGTCCTCCTTCTGCTCGGGGCCCTCCACCAGGTCCCATTTGTTGAGCAGCACCACCATGGCGCAACCGCGTTCGCGCGCATAGCCCGCCACGCGCTGGTCCTGGTCCGTCAGGCCCAGCGAGCCGTCGATGACCAGCAGCGCCACATCGGCGCGGTCGATGGCGCGCAGGCTGCGCACGTATCCGTAATATTCCACGGACTTGTCGATCTTGCCCTTGCGCCGCATGCCGGCCGTATCCACGATGCGGTACCTGCGGCCGTCATGCTCCACCATCGTGTCGATGGCGTCGCGCGTGGTGCCAGCAACGTCGGACACAATGGAGCGATTGCGGTTCGTCAGGATGTTCGTGAGCGACGACTTCCCGGCATTCGGGCGACCGATGATGGCAACGTTGATGGCGTCGTCTTCTTCGTCCTCGAAATCAGCATCCGGAAGCTCTTTGATCTTGTCCACGACCTCGTCCAGCACGTCACCGGTCCCGGTGCCGTGCATGGCCGATACCGGCCAAGGATCGCCCAGGCCCAAACGGTAGAAATCCCACAGCATATGTTCCTGATGCTGCGAGTCGATCTTGTTCACCAGCAGCATGACGGGCGCCTTCGCGCGCTGCAGGATGCGCGCGACCTCTTCGTCTTCGGGCGTGGGGCCCGTCGTGCCATCGCACAGGAATAGGATGACATCCGCCTCGTCGGCGGCCATGAGCGCCTGCTGGCGGATGGATTCCGCGAAGCGGTCGTCGTTGCCAATGTCGATGCCGCCGGTATCCACGAGATTGAACGAGTAGCCGTTCCAATCCGCTTCATGGTAGGTGCGGTCGCGCGTAACGCCGCGCATCTGGTGCACGATGGCGTCATCGCTCTGGGCAATGCGGTTCACCAGTGTAGATTTGCCGACGTTCGGGCGTCCGACGACGGCAACGATAGGCAATGACATAGGGGTTCCTTCGATAATCTAATGAATGCCCTCCCAGTCTACCACGCACGTTTGCGCGGCATGGGCAACGCTACAGTTGTCGCAGGTATTCCACGACTTGCGTGATCTGGTTCTCGGGCGTGCTGGCCCCCGCCGTGACGCCCACGGTCTCGCAGTCCGCGAAGAATGCCGGATCGAGCTCGGCCGACGTCTCGATGTGGACGGTCTTCGGGCACAGCGCGCGACAGATTTCGAACAGGCGCGTGGTGTTCGAGGAGTTGTGGCCGCCGATGACCACGATGGCATCCACCTGGCCCGCCAGCTCGGCCGCCGCCTTCTGGCGCTTCGTGGTGGCGTTGCAGATGGTGTCGCGCACGTTCGCCTGGACGCCGCGCTCCGACAGCTCCTTCAGCACGGAATCGAACAGCTGGCGACTCTGCGTGGTCTGAACGACCACGCCCACGACGTCCGGCAGCCCTTCGGGAAGATCCTCCGCCGATGCGGCCACGACCACGTTGCCGCCGGCCTGCTCCGCATATGCGCGCAGGCCCTCGACCTCGGGGTGCTTCGCGTCGCCCACCACGATGACCGTCCCGCATTCACGGGCCAGCTCGGCGGCCGCCCGCTGCGCGCGGTACACATGCGGGCACGTGGCGTCCACCACCTGCGCCGATGACTCGTCCAGCGCGCGACGGACCTGTGGCCCCACGCCGTGGCTGCGCACGATGACGCGGTCGGCAGTGATGTCGGCGATGGAATCCGCAACCTGCACGCCGGATTCCTGGAGCTTGGCAACGACCACAGGGTTGTGAATCAGCGGCCCCAGCGATTGGACCGTGCCCCCTTCCCGTGCGGCGTCCCGTGCCATGTCCAGGGCGCGCTGCACGCCGTAGCATGCGCCCGCGAACTCCGCTTTGCGTACTGCGACCACGTCAGTCCTCCTTATGCTTGACCACTTTGCCGCGGAACAGCTCCGTGTAATCCGTATCGTTCGGGAACAGGGCCTTCATGTCTACCTCTTCGCGATCGCAGCGGTACGACAGCGCGAAGCACTCGCGCATCACATACCACGTTGCCGCGGCAAGGCGGTCGTGTTTGTCCACGAAATTGAAGTCCGACACGTACAGCTGCTCGCCGTACTCCACGGACACCTTCGGAAAATGGATGAGCTTGCCCTTCTGTTTGATCTTCTCGGCATTGCGACACGTGGCCGGCACCATGGGCACCTTCGCCATGCGCGCCATGAGCGCGCACCCCGCATGCAGCCGCGGCGGGATGTTGCCTTTCCCGCGGCGCGTGCCCTCCGGGAAGATCTGCACCAACTCGCCGTTCTTCATGTACTTCACCGCACGCTTCACGGCGGACAGATCCGCCTCGTCGCGCGTTATCGGGAACCCGCCCACGCCGGAGATCCAGAGCCCGGAAAACCAGTTACCCTTCTCGAACAGCGTATCGCGGGCCACAAAGCGCGCCCATTGGCGCGGGCGCGCGGCCAGGTAGAAGAACACGACGTCCAGAAACGACGTGTGGTTCGCAACGATAAGCGCCCCCTTGCCGCGGAAACGGCGGATGTTCTGCCGGCCGTCCACGCGGTAGCGGAAGCAGATCTTGAACACAAACGCGATGATGACATACGCGATGTTCCCGTAAATGTGGTTGATGTGCGGCTTTCCCCCGATGGAGTCCATCGGGAGGTCCCACATGCCGCGATTCGCCGCCTCGAAGTTCATGCTAACGGGTCATCCTCCCCCGCGCCTCGGTGCAGATACGATCGATGACCTGGTCGATGGCGAGCGCAGTGGTGTCAAGCATCACGGCATCGTCCGCCGGCTTCAGCGGGCTCGTATCACGCGAGGAGTCCTGCTCGTCGCGTGAGATGATGTCAGCCAGAACGGTGTCGTAATCCTCCGCTATGCCGCGCTCGGCATTCTGCTCCACGCGCCGGCGGGCGCGCTCTTCGGCGCTGGCCGTCATGAACACCTTCAGCGCGGCCTGCGGGAACACAACCGTCCCGATGTCGCGTCCCTCGACCACGTAATCGCCCGCGTTACCGATGCTGCGCTGCTGGTCGACCAGCGCCAGGCGCACGGCGGGCACGGACGACACGCGGCTGACGGCACGGTCCACCTCCGGCGTGCGGATGCCGTGCGTGACATCGTCGCCGTCCACAAAGACCTGCTTCGGAATGGGGTCGCCGGCCACATGGCCGAACGATATCCTGCGCTCGCGCGCGAGCTTGCCCAATGCGTCCGCATCGTCTAGCGACGCGCCCTCGCGCAGCGCGCACAGGGCGATGGACCGGTACATGGCGCCGGTATCCAGGCAGGAGAAGCCCAGCTCCTTCGCAACGGCTTGGGACACGGTGGATTTTCCGGCCCCGCTGGGCCCGTCGATTGCAATGATCATGTGGCTTAATGCACCAACCTTTCGAATTGCGTCAGGAACGTGGGGAAGCTGACCGTCACGGCCTCGAAGTCCTTGATGGAAACGGGGGCATTTGCCGTCATGCCCAGCACGGCCCACGTCATGGCCAGGCGATGGTCATGCAGCGAATCGAACTGCACACCGTCGGGGATGCGCAGGTCGGGCTGTCCTTCGATATAGAAGTCATCGCCTTCCGCCCAGGCGTTCACGCCGATCTTGCCCAGCCCGTCGATCATGGCAGCCATGCGATCGGATTCCTTCACGCGCAGCTCCCCGGCATCGCGGAACACGGTGATACCGCGCGCCTTCGCCGCAACCAGCGCCAGCACGGGAATCTCGTCCACCAGGCCGGCGATCTTCGAACCGGGAACCTCCGTCCCGTTCAGCTTCGCGTTGTAGCTGATGGAGATCGTGCCGTAGCGCTCCTTGCCGGACATACCCGTGCCCTGCACGGAAATGTCGGCGCCCATATGCTCCAGCGTGCGCACGAACCCGATGCGCGCCGGGTTCAGGCTGACATCCTCGATCTGCACCTGCGAGCCGGGCTTCAACGCCGCAGCGCACGCCACGAATGCGGCGGAGGACGGATCGCCGGGGACCTTGACCTCGCAGGCATGCAGGACGCTGGGGCCGGTCACGGATGCGGACCGCTCGGCGGCGACGGTTTCCACGCCGTATTCCGGCAGCATGAGTTCCGTATGGTTGCGCGAGGGCGCGGGCTCCACAACCGTGGTGGTGCCGTCCGCGAACAGGCCCGCCAGCAGGATGGCCGTCTTCAGCTGCGCAGAAGCCACGGGCGTGTGGTACGTGAGCGGCTTCAGGTTCGACGTGCCCATCTCCGTCAGCGGCAGCGTGTCGCGGTCTTCCGGCTGGAAGCGCACGCCCATCTTCATCAGCGGAAGCGTGACGCGGCGCATGGGACGTTTCACCAGGGACGCATCGCCCGTGAGCGTGACCTTGATGTCCCACGGCGCCAGAACGCCCATGAGCAGGCGGACCGTCGTGCCGGAGTTGCCGCAGTCGATGGGGCCGTCCGGCTGCTGCGGACCCTTCGCGCCCCAGCCCGTGATGCCGCCCTGAAGGCTGCCGTCCACGGCGCGCTCCAGGTTCACCTGTGCGCCCAGCGCCGTAACGGCCCCGATGGACGACCGCACATCGTCGGAATCCAGGACGCCCTCGACCCGGGACGTGCCCTCGGCCATGGCAGAGAACAGGATGGACCGATGCGAGATGCTCTTGTCGCCGGGAACCCGCGTGCTTCCATCAAGCGGGCCCGCCAGCGGGGAGATGACCGTATACTCATTCGTCGACATGTCGGTACTCCTTTGCACTCAGCGGTTCGATCGAGGTCGGATAGCCCCAATCGTCCAGCGATGCCTTCAGCTGCGCACGGTCCCCTTCGTCCGTCAGGACCAGGGACAGCACGGCGGTGCTGGAGGTGATGTGATCGATATCGATGGACTGGATGTTGCAGCCCAGCTCGCTTGCTGCGGAAACGATGCGCGCCACGGAACCCGGCCGGTTCTCCATGTTGATGCGCGCCTCGTACATGCGCTCGGTGTCGGGAAGCCAGCGCGCCGGGACGGCCTTGCGCACTTCCGACGACTTCTCCAGCAGGCGGTGCAGCTTCGTGCGGTCCCCTTCGTCGCGCGATGCGCGCAGCGCCTCCTGGAACTGCCCGATGATTGCCTGGAAGCGGTCAAGATTCGTCAGGATGGCGTCCGCATTGTCCGTCAGGATGCCGCTCCACAGCCCGGGCGATCCGGCCGCGATGCGCGTGGAATCCTTGAATCCGCCGGCAGCAAGCCGGAAGATGCCGGTGTCGCCTTCGTCCTCCGCATGTTGGTACGCAAGCCTGACCAGCGACGATGCAACGATATGCGGCACATGGCTGACAACCGCGACGGCCTGGTCGTGGTCTTCGCGCGGCATGTTGATGACGCGGGCGCCGATGCCCGTCAGCATTTCGTGCATCTGGGGGTAATACGCCTCGGGTGTGCGGGAATCCGGGCACAGTATCCAGTGCGCGCCGGCGAACAGCCGCGGGTTCGCGCCGTCGATGCCGTTCTTTTCGGATCCGGCCATGGGATGACCGGGGATGTAGCGCTCGGGATACAGCAGGTTGCGTTCCGCCATGTCCACGATGCGCGCCTTCGTGGACGCCGTATCCGTGACGATGTTCGGATAGCCCCAGGCGGCAAGCTTCTTAAGGTAGCCCTCCGCCGCATCGACGGGCACGGCGAGCATGACCAGGTCGCAGATATGGAATGCGGCCTCGCCCTGCGCCTCTCCCGCCCCATCGGGCAGGTTCCCCGTCATGACAAATTCGCGGAACGCGGGATCCTCCGGAGTGGAGCCTCCGCAAATCCAGCCCTCCCGCTTCGCCTTGTCCACGGAGTCCGCCGACACGTCCACGCCAAACACGCGCGCGGAAGAGCGCGACGCCGTGAACGCTGCAGCGAACGAAGCGCCGATGAGCCCCAGCCCGATAACCGTGATGTTCTCTATTGTCTGATTCATGGCACTCATACTAACACGCGCATAGGGGGTCTTTCGGTGTGGCCCGCCGCGACTCGCGATGATTTCACCGCGCCGAACTCAGCTATGCGGTAGTCTAGGCCGAGACAATACCTACGCGACCGGGCGCCGAGCCTACAGGAACGGGATTCGGCGCGAGCGCGGATGGGGAAACGAAAGGATTCGCGATATGGAGCTCTTGGCACCTGCCGGCGGCTGGGAACAACTGCGCGCGGCGCTGCATTTCGGCGCCGATGCCGTATACCTGGGAGGCGCCCGATTCGGCCTGCGCGTGCGGGCGGACAACTTCGGCGGCGGCGACCTGGGCAAAGCCGTGGATCTTGCGCATTCGTACGGCAAGAAGGCGTATGTGACGGCGAATGCGCTCGTGCATCCGGGCGAGCTGCCGGCGCTGAAGGAGCATCTGCACGCCATTGCGGACAGCGGCGCGGATGCGGCGCTGATCAGCGACCTGGGCGCACTCGCGCTTGCCCGCCGGGAGGTGCCGCAGCTTCCGTTGCATATCTCTACGCAGGCATCCGTCACGAATGCGGAGGCGGCACGCGTGTACGCCGATCTGGGCGCCACGCGCATCGTGCTGGCCCGCGAGCTGTCGCTTGAGGAGATAGCGGCGATTCGCCGCGGCCTGGATCCGCATATCCAGCTGGAGGTGTTCGTGCACGGATCCATGTGCATCGCGTATTCCGGCCGCTGCCTGATATCGAACTACCTGGCAGACCGCGACGCGAACCGCGGCAACTGCTCGCAACCCTGCCGTTGGAGCTATGCCCTGGAAGAGGAGCAGCGTCCCGGCGAATACCTGCCGCTGGAGGAGGTGCACGGCCGCTCGTTCGTGCTGAGCTCGGCGGACCTGATGATGCTGGACCATCTGGACGACTTGAAGGCCGCAGGGGCGGACTCGCTGAAGATCGAGGGCCGCGTGAAAAGCGCCTACTACACGGCAACCGTCGTGAACGCCTACCGCCAGGTGCTCGACGGCCGGCCGGCTGCAGAGATGCTGCCGGAACTGGATGCCGTCAGCCACCGCCCGTACCACACCGGGTTCTTCTACGGCGCTCCCCGGCAGGCGCCGCACGGCAAGGAATATTCGCAGACCTGCGATTTCATCGGCATCGTGGACGCATGCACAAAGAACGCGGACGGCACGTACCGCATACGCACCATGCTGCGCAACCGCTTCGCGGCCGGAGAGGCGCTGGAGGCGCTTGCCCCGGGTAAGCCGATCCGCTCTTTTGCGGCAGCGAATATTGAAGACGAGGACGGCT
>OGOS01002291.1_pt1 | contig 10578 bp, 10 predicted proteins | sample 1552701 | NCBI WGS metagenome assembly OGOS01 (sample SAMEA2580128, study PRJEB22360) | human gut metagenome | biome: human gut; feature: human-associated habitat; material: faeces | place: Denmark | collected 2008/2010
TCTGGAGCTGATGAAACAGCTTGCCCAGGAAGGCATGACCATGGTTGTTGTTACACATGAAATGGGATTTGCAAGAGAGGTTGCTGACCGTGTCATGTTTGTGGATGAAGGAAGAGTAAAAGAGCAGGGAACTCCGGAAGAGTTCTTTGCAAATCCTAAGGATGAGCGTTTAAAGGAATTCCTGTCAAAGGTTCTGTAAAAATAAAGAAATATAAAAGAAAAAAGTTCTGTTTTCTTAAGAGACAGAACTTTTTTCTTTAAGAATTGCGAAAGACTATTGCTATTTTTTTATTTATGTATAGTATAGATTGTATGAAGAAAATAAAAACTATAATTCCACTTATTATTACATTTTGTATGAATGCTGTGGTATATTGGGGAGTGCCGCTATTACGGACGGGAATCAAGATTCATAATCTTTCTGGTCCGGCGGATGAAGTGATTCCTTTTATGCCACAGTTTATTATTATTTATTTTGGGTGTTATCTTTTCTGGGTAGTGAACTATTTCATGGCATCGATGCGGGAGGAGAAGGTGAAATACCAGTTTTTTACTGCGGATTTTTATGCGCGGCTGGTATGTATGCTGTGCTTTATTTTTTATCCGACCACGAATACGAGGCCGGTTCTGGCAGGGACGGATATCTGGACGCAGGCAGTACGGTTTCTGTATACAGTTGATAAGCCAATCAATCTGTTTCCGTCCATTCACTGCATGGCAAGCTGGTTCAGCTGTATTGCGGTCAGGAAGAACCGGAAGATTTCCAACTGGTATAAAGCTTTTTCTGTCCTGATGACGGTACTGGTCGTGATATCGACACTGGCGCTTAGGCAGCATGTATGGCAGGATGCAGCAGCAGGAATTCTTCTTGCAGAAGTAACCTGGCAGATCAGCAGACGGACAAATGGATGGCAGATTTATCGGCGTCTGACAGAAAAAATAGCAAATAAACTTGGAAACCGGATAGGAATGAGGAGAGATGGAAAATAAAAAGAAGACGATCTTCAATGTCATATTTTTGCTGGTGGTATTTGCCGGTACAATGTATGGCGTATTTCATGGGGAAGATATTGGTGAGATTGTGAAGATCCTGGGACAGGTCAATGTATTATGGCTGATTCCGGGAGTGATCTGTGTTGTGGTTTTTATCTGGGGAGAATCGATCATTATCTATTATATGATGCGGACACTGAAAATCCGGCTGAAAAAATGGACATGTTTTCTGTTTTCATCGGTTGGATTCTTCTTCAGCTGTATCACACCTTCGGCATCTGGAGGACAGCCGGCACAGATTTATTATATGAAAAAAGAAAAGATACCAATACCGGTTTCGACGCTGGTGCTGATGATCGTTACGATCACTTATAAACTGGTACTGGTGGTTGTCGGATTGTGGCTGGTACTGTTCGGACAGGGATTTATTCATAAATATCTCTGGAGTATCCGGCATGTCTTTTATCTGGGGACAGCTCTGAACGTTTTCTGCGTGACAGCGATGCTGGTGCTGGTGTTCCATCCGCGGCTTGCAAGAGAAATTCTGGTAAAAGGAATGGCACTGCTTGAAAAGCTGCACTTTCTACACCATAAGGAGGCGCGTATTGAAAAGCTGAATGCATCCATGGATCAGTACCGGGATACAGCAGTTTTTCTGAAGGAACACAAGCAGGTGATCGTGAATGTATTTGCGATCACCATGTTCCAGCGGTTTGCGCTGTTTACAGCTACATGGTTTGTATATAAGGCATTTGGGCTTGGAGGTGCAAAAGCAGTCGCAGTCATTACACTGCAGGCGGTCATTGCGGTATCGGTAGATATGCTTCCTCTGCCGGGAGGTATGGGAATCAGTGAAAAATTATTTGCCATGATTTTTATTCCGGTATTCGGAAAACGGCTTCTTTTGCCGGGAATGATCCTGAGCCGTGGGATTGGATATTATACAGAGCTGGGGCTGAGCGCCTTGCTTACGATCGTAGCAAATTTTACAATTGGAAGAAAGAGGGAGATAGAATGTTAGGGGTTTATGATTATACGGTAGTACTTACATATGTCAGTTTGATGGTATCAATTGGAGGAATGATGTTTGCAGTAAACGGGCATCTGCATCTGGGCGTGATGTGTCTTGCAATCTCCGGCCTTTGTGATATGTTTGATGGAAAGATTGCAAGAACAAAAAAGAACCGGACAGAAGTGGAAAAGCGTTTCGGAATCCAGATTGATTCGTTAAGCGATATTGTTTGCTTCGGAGTTGCGCCGGCTGTTCTTTGTTACTGTTTCGGAATGCGCGGTGTGATCGGTGTGGCAATCCTGATGTTTTATGTACTTGCAGGTCTGATCCGTCTTGCGTGGTTCAATGTGATGGAAGAACAGCGTCAGGAAGAAACAGCAGAGAAAAGAGAATGTTATCAGGGGCTCCCGATCACATCCATGGCAATCGCACTTCCGCTTGTGGTTGTATTAAAACCATTTTTAGGTTGTGAATTTATGCTTGCGCTTCATGTGGTCATGCTGGTGGTCGGCATTCTGTTTATCACCAATTTCAAACTGAAAAAGCCGAAAAATGTGACCATGGGTGCGATTGTAGCTGTTGTGGCAATGGCAGTGATCGCTATTCTGGTTCGGCACTATATGCGTTATATGAGCATGATGTAATGAAACCAGGTTATGAGCAGGCAGCAAAGTGAAGGGCAGAGATCTGCCTGACAGCTATATTATCAGGCATGGATAAGGCGGACAGGAGATAGAAAAATGTATTACATGGACAGAGAAGGTCATCGGACAAAAAAGACAACCAGTCAGGATAAGTTTTTAAAATTTGTGTATACCCATACAGCAACCAGGGTACTGATGCGCCCATTTCTTTTACCAGCAGTATCCAGATTGGGTGGGAAGCTGTTGAATACAAAAGTATCCGCTGTTTTTGCCGGACTATTTGCCAGAACTCATGGGATCGATCTGAATAAATATGAAAAACAGAAATTTGATTCCTATAATGATTTCTTTACCAGAAAAATAAAAGCTGAGGAACGCCCGGTTAACAAGGAAGATACCGTACTGATCAGTCCATGTGACGGGAAAGTGAGTGTCTATCCAATTCACGAAAACGGACGATTCTTCATTAAGCATACACCATATACAACCCACAGCCTCATTCGCGATGCAAAGCTTGCCAGACATTATATGGGAGGCTGGGCGGTAGTAATCCGTCTTACAGTAGACGATTACCACAGATATTGCTACGTGGCGGATGGAGAAAAGACCTATCAGAGAAGGATTCCGGGAATTTTTCATACTGTAAATCCGATTGCAAATGATATCTGCCCGATCTACAAAATGAACAGCAGAGAATACTGTCTTGTAAAAAATGAAAAACTCGGCACCGTCCTGATGATGGAAGTCGGTGCACTGATGGTCGGAAAGATCCGGAATTATAAAAAAGAACGCTGCCAGGTAAAACGCGGCGAAGAAAAAGGAAGATTTGAATTCGGAGGTTCAACGGTTGTGCTGCTCCTGGAGCCAGATAAAGTCTTGCCAGACAGTGATCTGATCCGGAACACGTTGCAAGGAGCAGAAACCATTGTGAAGATGGGAGAACGCATAGGGGGAGTTGTCTGTCTTGAAAAAAACAGCTCCATATAAAGAATTGGACTGGTAACATTTGGAAGAATATTAGAAGCTCTTAGATTACAGAAATTTATGCTATTCTGAAAAATCCATCTGTTTGAGCGAAGCGAGTTATGGATTTCTGTAAATGCTCTTAGCAACACGAAGCCTTCCTAGAGAACACCGGACTCCGAAACCGCAGCCGGTCCCAATTGTTTTCTCTCCTTGCGTCCCTTCCCAAAAAAAGGAGGAATTACCCACATGTGTGTTGGATTATCAGCAAAAGTTGTAAAAATCAGTAACGGAACCGCCGTCGTTGACGCAGGCGGTGCAAAAAGAGAGGTTTCATCCAAGCTCTTGGAGAATCTGGAACCAGGTGATTACGTCATGGTCCACGCCGGAGTTGCGATCGCAAAGATCACCGATGAAGATGAAAGCGAGACCGATCAGCTTATGGAGGAACTGCTGTAATGGAAGAACAAAAGAAACGAACAGCCAGAGAGATCATAGAAACTTATGATGGTCCGAAAGTGCGGATCATGGAGGTGTGCGGAACGCATACACACGAGATTTTCAGGATTGGAATCCGTAAACTTCTTCCCAAACAGGTAGAACTGATTTCAGGACCGGGCTGTCCAGTTTGTGTCACACCAGTTAGTTTTATCGATGAGGCGATATACCTTGCATTAGAAAAAGATGTAACGATCTGTACATTTGGCGATCTGGTACGAGTACCTGGAACAAAGATGAGTCTTGCAGGAGCCAGAGAACAAGGTGCGAAGATTCATGTCGTGTATTCACCAGCAGATGCTGAAAAATATGCTAAAGAACATAGTGAAGAACAGGTGACATTTTTATCCGTTGGGTTTGAGACAACGACACCTGCAGGATGCCTTTCGGTTAAACAGGCAAAGGAAGATGGAATTTCCAATTATTCTCTTCTGGTTGCCAATAAGACGATGCCGGGAGCCTACGAGGCACTCAAAGGCAGTGCGGATGTATTTTTATATCCGGGACACGTCAATGCAATTACGGGGACCGAACTTTGTGAGGAACTGGTAAAAGAAGGAGTCAGCGGTGTGGTAGCAGGATTTACGGCAAAAGAACTGCTCACAGCACTTGCGGTGGCACTGGTACGCTTCCAGGAAGGAAAGCCGTTCTTCGTAAACTGCTATCCGAGAGTTGTCACCAGAGAAGGAAGCCGTGAGGCACAGAGGCTGGTGAATGAACTGATGGAAGGATGCGACAGCGAGTGGAGAGGTCTTGGAATCATTCCGGGATCCGGTATGCAGCTGAGAGAAGAATGGGAAGCATACGATGCCAGAAAGAAATACAATATGCCAAAGATCGAAGGAAAACCAAACCCAGCATGCCGTTGTGGGGATGTACTTCAGGGAAAATGCAAACCATCTGATTGCAAAGTATTTGGAAAAGGTTGTACACCACAGCATCCAGTCGGAGCCTGTATGGTATCTGGAGAGGGAGCCTGTTCTGCATACTATCAGTATTCATAATTGTACAAAGAATTACCAGTGTTTAAATAGGAAAGAAGGAAAAAACAACATGGAAAATAAAACAGTAACGATGGCACATGGTGCCGGTGGAAAACAGACATCTGAATTGATCGATGAAGTATTTAAAGCACATTTTGCAAATGATGATCTGACAGCAGATGATGCAGCAGTCTTAGTCCCACCAGCAGGAAAAATGGCAGTATCAACCGATGGATTTATCGTATCACCAGCATTTTTCCCAGGAGGAAATATCGGGAAACTTTCTATCTGTGGAACTGTAAATGACCTTGCATGTATGGGAGCTAAACCATTGTACCTTACCTGTGCTTTTGTGATCGAAGAAGGATATCCAATGGAGAAACTTGAAGAGATCGCTACAGCGATGGAAAAAACAGCAAAAGAAGCCGGAGTGCATATCGTATCAGGAGATACAAAAGTTGCAGGAAAAGGACAGGTTGATGGAGTCTTTATCACAACGACTGGAATGGGCCAGATCGAAGAAGGTGTAACAGTCGGTGGAGAACTGGCAAAACCGGGAGACGCGATCATTGTAACAGGTGATATCGGACGACATGGATGTACAATCTTGTTAGAGAGAGAAGATTTTGGAATTGACGCAGATGTGACGAGCGATTGTGCACCTTTATGGAATACAGTCAAAGCAGTGATGGATACAACACATGATTTGCATGTTATCCGCGATGCGACAAGAGGTGGTGTAGGAACTGTCTTATATGAGATCGCAGGCCAGAGCAATGTAGGAATCCGTTTAAATGCAGAAGCGGTTCCAGTACAGCCAGAAGTAAAAGGAGTTTGCGGCATGCTTGGATTAGAACCATTATATCTGGCATGTGAAGGAAGACTTGTTATCATGGCATCAAAGAAAGAGGCAGAAGCAATCGTGGAAACATTGAAAAAATGTCCATATTCAGCAAATGCAGCAATCATTGGTGAAGTTATGGAAGAAGAAGCTGGAAGAGTTATCATGGAGACAGAGATCGGTACACAGGCATTACTTCCACAGCCGGGAGGAGAGCTTTTACCTAGAATCTGTTAAATAGGAGGAAGATGTAAGTGATCAGGATAGCAGTATATGGAAAAGGTGGAATTGGAAAATCAACGACCGTTTCCAATGTGGCAGCAGCATTGTCAGAAATGGGACTTAAGGTCATGCAGATCGGCTGTGATCCAAAAGCGGATTCTACGATATTACTCTGTCATGGAGAAGCTGTTCCGGCAGTGCTTGATCTATATAATAGGAAAAAACAGGCATTGAAACTTGATGATATGATACGCATTGGTTATAACGGCGTGATCTGTGTGGAAGCTGGAGGACCGACACCGGGACTTGGATGTGCCGGGCGTGGGATCATCACGGCTCTTGAAAAATTAAAAGAGCTTGGTGCATATGATGTATACAAGCCAGATGTGGTTTTATACGATGTATTAGGAGATGTCGTATGCGGCGGATTTTCCATGCCGATGCGAGGCGGTTACGCAGATAAAGTATTTATCATTACATCCGGAGAAAATATGGCAATTCATGCAGCAGCCAATATAGCCATGGCAGTGGATAACTTCAAAAATCGTGGATATGCTGAACTTGGAGGCTTTATTCTAAATCGCAGAGACGTTCCTAGAGAAGAAGAAAAAGTAGAAGAGCTGGCAGATGATTTTCAAACAACAATTGTTGGCACATTATCACATAGTGAGCAGGTAATCTTAGCAGAGGAACAGAAAAAAACATTGCTGGAGTGTTATCCAGAAAGTGAAATGGCAGAGGAATATCGTGTGCTTGCAAGGCAGATATATCGCATATGCGGGGAGGAAATCTAATGTTACGTCGTGTAGGTGAAACCATTGATCCAAAAGATGCGATGGTAAAAATAAAAGATGCATCATTCCCAGCTCCGTTTGCTTCAGAACTTGAATATAATTCTCCAGTGCACGGGAACTGGAATATCGTACACACAGGAATGCAACTTCCAGAATCCATTCAGATCTATGTCTGTGCAGATAACTGTATGCGAGGTGTCGTCCTCACTGCAGCGGAAATGAATGCAGCAGACCGTTTTTCCTTTGTGATCGTAGAGGAGCAAAATATCTTAAATGGGAATCTGGAAGATATTACCATCGAAGGTGTGACAGATGTATTAAAGAAACGAGGCGATCATCCGAAGGCGGTATTATTATTTACAGTATGCCTGCATCATTTTCTGGGATGCGATCTGGAATTTTGTTGGAAGTAATCTTGACTATATTTATAGCGAATTAGAGAAACGTTTCCCTGATATCTGTTTTATTCGCTGCTATATGGACCCAATCATGCAAAAACATGGATTAACTCCAGATCAGAAGCTTCGAAAAGCAATGTATGATCCTCTTATAGAGTGTAAACCATATGATAAAACAGTATCTGTATTGGGAAGTGATTTTGCTCTAGATGAAAGCAGCGATATTAAACGTTTATTAAAGAAATATAATTATAGAATATTTGAGTTGCCAAAATGTAAAAATTGGCAGGATATGATGGAAATGAGCAAGGGAAAACTGTTTATAAACTGCTACCCAGCTGGAAAATACGGAATGGAGACACAGGCAAGGCGTCTTGGACGCGAGTGCTTGTATCTTCCTGGAAGTTTTGATTATGATGAAATAGAAGAACAGTTAAAGAAGCTTACAGATACTCTTGGTTTACCAGAACTTACAGAAGATGAACGAAAACAAGAAAGACAATCATGTGAACAAGCACTTGCCAAAGCAAAAGATTTGATCAAAGATATGCCGATCACATTGGATTATCTATACCATCCAAGACCTCTTGGACTGGCAAAATTGCTCATTACCCATGGTTTTTGTGTAAAATCAGTCTATCTGGATGCGATCAATCCAGAAGAAAAGGACGATTTTATCTGGCTTCAAAAACATGCACCAGAACTTGAGCTCATTGCAACGATCCAAGTAAAGATGCGTGTATTGCCAAGAGGCGGCAGTGAAGAAGTACTTGCGATCGGACAGAAAGCCGCATATTTTAGCAAAAGCCGTCATTTTGTCAATCTTGTACAGGGAGAAGGATTATATGGATTTGATGGAATCAGACGAACGGCCGAACTTATGATGGGTGCATATCTTAAGGAAAAAGATACACAAAAATTAGTAATACAAAAGGGATGGGGGTGCGAGTGCTGCTTATGAGACAATCTTATCGAATTATACCGATTTATACAGCTGACGTGTCAGGCGTGTGTTCTGCATTGTATGAATTAGGTGGCATGACAGTGATGCACGATCCTTCTGGATGCAACTCCACCTACAATACTCATGATGAACTTCGCTGGTACGATCAGGATAGCTTGATTTTTATTTCTGGTCTGACGGAAATCGATGCGATCATGGGAAATGATCAAAAATTTATTGATGATATTGAGCATGCAGCCAAACAACTGCATCCAAAATTTATCGCATTAGCAGGTTCACCAATTCCATTTATGAATGGAACAGATTTCCCTGCAATTGCCCATGTGATCGAGGCAGAAACCGGGATTCCAACATTTTCAGTGCCAACGAATGGCATGAATGATTATGTGTATGGAGCAGGGATCGCATTGGAAGAAATCGCAAAACGTTTTGTAAAAGATCCAGAGAAACAAGATCAAAAAGATTCTACTTCAAAAGCTGTAAATCTGTTAGGAGTAACCCCTCTTGATTTGGGGCCACAGGAAAATGTAGAAATATTAAAACAAAATCTGCAAAAATGCGGATGGGAAGTGATGTCCTCATGGGCAATGGGAGATGACTTAGAAACACTGCAAAGATCAGCACAAGCAGATGTAAATTTAGTTGTATCAGCAGTGGGGCTTCGTGCAGCAAAGATTCTTTGGAAAACATACAAAATTCCTTATGTGATTGGGACACCAAATGAATGGTTGACAGAAGATATTTGTAATGCATTGGAGCTTGCAGTTACAAAGAAGGAAAATCAAAAAGCTGTATATTTACAAAAACGTATGCCCAAGGAAGCCAAGATCACTCTGATCGGAGAGCCTGTCACTATGGGATCACTTGCAGCAGGGATTGAAAAACACTATGGACACTCAACGCGTGTGTTATGCCCATTAAAAGAATGTGAAGCTTTGATTGGAGAGAAGGATAAAGTAGTACTTGGAGAAGAAGCAATGGAAGAAGAACTGAAAAACGCAAAGATCATTGTGGCAGATCCACTGTATAAGCCAATCTGTCCAAAGAATAGCACATTTTATGAACTTGCTCATGTAGCATTTTCAGGAAGAATCTATTTTTAAATGATAAGTGTATTTACAAATATACAGAAAACCATGGAGATCAATCAGATGTTAAAAAGACAAGAACATTTTTTTCAAAGCCAAAAGACAAAGTATTATGAATTTCGAAAGAAAGCACTTTTACGTCTGGAATATGCAATCAAAAAACATGAAAAAGAAATCGAACATGCATTGTATAAAGATTTAGGAAAATCATGCTTTGAGTCCTATATGACAGAGATTGGTATGGTAAAAAGTGAACTTTCTTATATAAAGAAAAATCTGAAAAGATGGATGAAACCAGAACAGGTAAAAACACCACTTGCCCAGTTCCCATCCAAAAGTTTTAAGATCAAAGAACCCCTTGGAAAGGTTCTGATCATTGCACCATGGAATTATCCAATTCTTTTATCCCTGCAACCACTCATTGGAGCGATTGCTGCAGGAAATTGCAGTGTCTTAAAGCCATCGGAACATGCACCGCATTGTGCGAATCTTTTAAAGAAGATGATTGGTGAAGTTTTTCCATCTCATTACGTTGCTGTGATCAATGGAGGTGTAGAGATCAGTGAAAAACTTCTGGAACAGTCATTTGATCATATTTTCTATACTGGAGGAGAACAAGTCGGCAAGATCGTGATGGAAAAAGCATCGAAACATTTAACACCGGTAACCTTAGAATTGGGTGGAAAAAGTCCTTGTATCGTAGAAGAAAGTGCAGATATCAAACTGGCAGCAAAGCGAATTGTTTTTGGAAAATTTCTAAACAGTGGGCAGACATGTGTTGCACCAGATTATATTTTGGTAGATAAAAAAGCAGAAAGTGAGCTGATCTTTTACTTAAAATACTGGATCAACAAAATGATCGGGAAACATCCTTTGTCTAATAAGGATTATCCATCTATGATCAACACAAGACATTATCAGCGGATTATGGATCTTATGAAACATGAAAAGATCGTAGAAGGCGGTTATGGCGATATGAGATTAAAGAAGATCGCACCAACGATTCTTGTGAATGTAAAAGAAAAATCAAATGTTATGCAGGAAGAAATTTTTGGACCAATACTTCCAGTGATGACATATGACAAATTAGCAGATGCGATCATTTATATCAGAGATCATAAGAAACCGTTGGCATTGTATTTATTTACAGAAAATGATAAAGTAGAACAAGATGTACT
>OGOS01002297.1_pt1 | contig 10563 bp, 8 predicted proteins | sample 1552701 | NCBI WGS metagenome assembly OGOS01 (sample SAMEA2580128, study PRJEB22360) | human gut metagenome | biome: human gut; feature: human-associated habitat; material: faeces | place: Denmark | collected 2008/2010
ATCTGATAATTAGCCTTTGTTTCGCTTGCTATTTATTGTTTTCAATGGCAGCCTGCGCCGCAGCCAGTCTTGCGATAGGCACGCGGAACGGTGAGCAGCTCACGTAATCCAGACCTACCTTGTGGCAGAACTTCACGGACATCGGTTCACCACCGTGTTCACCGCAGATACCGCATTTCAGTTCCGGACGTACGGAACGGCCTTTGGCTACTGCCATCTTGATAAGCTGGCCCACACCGTTCTGGTCGAGTACCTGGAACGGGTCTACCTTCAGGATCTTCTTTTCCAGGTAAACCGGCAAGAAGGAAGCGATATCGTCACGAGAGTAACCGAAGGTCATCTGAGTCAGGTCGTTCGTACCGAATGAGAAGTATTCGGCATGTGAAGCAATGCGGTCGGCAGTCAGGGCGGCACGCGGCACTTCAATCATGGTTCCCACCTTGAACGGAATTTCCACGCCTTCTTCCTTGAACAGTTTGGCAGCAGTTTCACGGATCACCTTTTCCTGTGCTTCAAATTCATACAGGATACCAATCAGCGGCACCATGATTTCAGGATGCGGGTCGTAACCTTCCTTCTTCAGTTCGCAGGCAGCACCCAGGATGGCGCGAGTCTGCATTTCAGTAATTTCCGGATACGTATTTCCCAGACGGCAACCACGGTGACCCAGCATCGGGTTGTGTTCGCACAGACTTTCCACGCGCTGGCGGATATATTCTACGGTCACACCCATGGCCTGTGCCATTTCTTCCTGACCTTTCAAATCGTGCGGTACGAATTCATGCAACGGCGGGTCGAGCAGACGTACGTTGACAGGCAGTCCGTCCATGGTCTTGAAGATTTCCTTGAAGTCGGCTTTCTGGTAAGGCAACAGTTTGTCGAGGGCTTTCTTGCGGCCTTCCACGTCCTTGGCCAGAATCATTTCACGCATAGCTACAATCTTTTCGTCGTCGAAGAACATGTGTTCCGTACGGCACAGACCGATACCTACGGCACCGAAGCCACGGGCATCCTGTGCGTTGCGCGGCGTGTCGGCATTGGTACGAACTTTCAGGCGGGCATATTTGTCGCAGAGTTCCATCAGTTCGGCAAAGTTACCCGACAGTTTGGCCGGCTGAGTCGGAATTTCTCCGGCATATACATATCCCTTGGTTCCGTTGATAGAAATATAATCACCTTCTTTCAGTACGACTCCGTCAATTTCTACCGTACGAGCCTTGTAGTCCACGTTGATGGCTCCGGCACCTGATACACAGCACTTACCCATTCCGCGGGCTACTACGGCTGCGTGTGAAGTCATACCTCCACGGGCAGTCAGGATACCTTCTGCAGCCTGCATACCAGCCAGGTCTTCCGGAGAAGTTTCAATACGTACCAATACCACGCGATGGCCGTTGGCATGCCATTCAGCGGCATCTTCGGCAAAGAAGACGATGCGTCCGCAGGCAGCACCCGGAGAAGCCGGCAAACCACGTGTCAGCACGCGGGCACGTGACAGTTCTTCCTTGTCGAATACCGGATGCAGCAGCTCGTCCAGCTTATTGGGTTCGCAGCGCATCAAAGCGGTCTTTTCGTCAATCATGCCCTGATGCAGCATTTCCATGGCGATGCGCACCATAGCGGCACCTGTACGCTTACCGTTACGAGTCTGGAGGAACCAGAGCTTGCCTTCCTGCACGGTAAATTCCATGTCCTGCATATCGTGGTAGTGATTTTCCAGTTTGGTCTGGAGTTCATCAAGTTCCTTGTAGATTTCCGGCATGGCTTCTTCCATAGAAGGATATTTGGCCACACGTTCTGCTTCCGAGATACCCTGCAGTTCGGCCCAGCGCTGAGAACCGATCTTGGTAATCTGCTGCGGAGTACGGATACCGGCTACTACGTCTTCACCCTGCGCATTGATCAGGTATTCACCATTGAACAGGTCTTCACCGGTAGCGGCGTCGCGTGAGAAGCATACACCCGTAGCCGAAGTCTCACCCATGTTACCGAATACCATGGCCTGTACGTTCACGGCTGTTCCCCACTCTGCCGGAATACCTTCCATCTTACGGTAAAGGATGGCGCGTTCGTTCATCCATGAATCGAATACGGCACAGATGGCGCCCCACAACTGTTCGTAGGCAGATGACGGGAATTCCTGTCCGGTCTGTTTCTTCACAGCTTCCTTGAAGCGGACTACCAGGGTCTTCAGGTCGTCCACGTCGAGTTCGTTGTCCAGACGTACGCCCTTAGCCTTCTTCACTTCTTCAATGATGGCTTCAAACGGGTCGATGTCTTCTTTGTTCACGGGTTTCATGCCTAATACCACGTCGCCGTACATCTGTACGAAGCGGCGGTAAGAGTCCCACGCAAAGCGAGGGTTGTTGGTTTTGCGAGCCAGTCCTTCTACTACTTCATCGTTCAGACCCAGGTTCAGAATGGTGTCCATCATCCCCGGCATGGACGCTCTGGCACCCGAACGTACGGAAACAAGCAACGGATTTTCCACATCACCGAACTTCGACTTCATCAGGGCTTCTACTCCCTTGATGGATTTTTCCACATCGTCTTTCAGCAGCGCAACCACTGCGTCTTTTCCTTTTTCAAAATATTCGTTGCAGACTTCGGTTGTTATGGTGAATCCGGGAGGTACAGGCACCCCGATCAGGTTCATCTCGGCCAGGTTCGCGCCCTTGCCACCCAGAAGATTTCTCATGTCAGCTTTTCCTTCAGCTTGTCCGTTTCCAAAAGTATAGACTCTTTTCTTTTCCATGTTTTCTTATATTTGATAAGGTTCAATAATGTTTTTCGTTGGTCAACCGCTGGCAAATCTATATATATTTTATTGAATCCCAAATTTTGTGAAGATATTTTTCGATATATTTTGCAACATAGAGTTTGCAAAATGAACTTCTTCGAAAAACATGGAAGAATATCAGGAAAAATGTATAAATTTGCTCCCAAATTGGTTTTATTGAAAAGAACGTGGCAAGAAAGAAAAAAGAACTGCCTTTACTGGAGAAGGTAACGATAACAGACGTAGCCGCAGAAGGAAAAGCCGTGGCTAAAGTGAACGAGTTGGTAATATTTGTCCCGTATGTAGTGCCGGGCGACGTAGTCGATTTACAGGTGAAGCGCAAGAAGAACCATTACGCCGAAGCGGTGGCGGTAAAGTTCCATGAGAAATCACCCCTGCGCACGGAGCCGTTCTGCAGTCACTTCGGAGTGTGCGGAGGATGCAAATGGCAATGTCTTTCTTACGAGGAACAGCTCAAGTACAAGCAAAAACAAGTGTTCGACAACCTTACCCGCATCGGGAAGGTGGAACTGCCGGAATTCCGTCCTATCTTAGGCTCGGAAAAGACCCGCTTTTACCGTAACAAGCTGGAGTTTACATTCTCCAACAAGCGCTGGCTTACGGAAGAGGAGGTGAAGCAGGATGTAAAGTACGACCAGATGAATGCCGTGGGATTCCACATTCCGGGGGCGTTCGACAAGGTGCTGGCCATCGACAAGTGCTGGTTGCAGGACGACATTTCCAACCAGATCCGCAATGCCGTACGCGACTATGCCTACGCGCACAACTTCCCGTTCTTCAACTTGCGCACGCAGGAAGGACTTCTTCGTAACATCATGATCCGTACCTCGTCTACGGGCGAACTGATGGTGGTGCTGCAGTGCAAGGTGACCGACGACGAAGGCCGCCGCAAGATGGAAGAGATTCTGCAGTTCATGGCCGACAGCTTCCCGCAGATTACTTCGCTCATGTATGTCATCAACAACAAGTGTAACGACACCATCGGCGACCTCGACGTGGAGGTATTCAAGGGCAACGACCACATCTTCGAGGAGATGGAGGGACTGCGCTTCAAGGTGGGACCGAAATCGTTCTATCAGACGAACTCTGAACAGGCCTATAATTTATATAAGGTGGCACGTGAGTTTGCCGGACTTACGGGCAACGAGCTGGTGTACGACCTCTACACGGGTACGGGTACCATCGCCAACTTCGTGGCACGCAAGGCACGCAAGGTGGTGGGCATCGAATATGTGCCCGAAGCCATCGAGGATGCCAAGGTGAACTCGGACCTGAACGGCATCGACAACACGCTGTTCTATGCGGGCGACATGAAGGACATCCTTACCAACGACTTCATTGCGGAACACGGACGTCCGGATGTCATCATCACCGACCCTCCCCGCGCAGGTATGCACAATGACGTAATCGACGTGATTCTGGCTGCCGAGCCGAAACGCATCGTCTACGTGAGCTGCAACCCGGCCACACAGGCACGCGACCTCCAGCTGCTCGACGGCAAGTACAAGGTGACTGCCGTACAGCCTGTCGACATGTTCCCTCACACGCATCACGTGGAAAATGTCGTGCAACTGGAAAGACGCTAAACACTCTCCCCTATCTTCTAACTTTTAACTGACGCAACAAAGTGGCAAGAAATAACTCTGGCAACAACGGCCGACGCCCTATCCCGCGTGCCGCAGCCAAATATACAATCTATCCGGTCAATGAACCGGCGGAACTGATGGAGTTCCTTATGAAGAAGATGGACGGCATCAGCCGCACGCGCGTAAAAGCCTTGCTGGCCAACCGCGTGGTGCTGGTGGACAACAACATCCAGACGCAGTACAACTTTCCCCTGAAGCCGGGCATGAAGGTGCAGGTGAGCCGTGAAAAGAACAAACACGAGTTCCGCCACCCCATGCTGAAGATTCTCTACGAGGATGCCTATCTCATCGTGGTGGAGAAGAAGGAAGGACTGCTGTCCGTAGCTACCGACCACCAGAAGGAGCGTACCGCACAGCACATTCTGAATGAGTACGTGAAGCGCACGCACCGCAGCAACCGCATCTTCGTGGTGCACCGTCTGGACCGCGAAACCTCGGGCATCATGATGTATGCCAAGGATGAGAAGACGCAGCACACGCTCCGCGACAACTGGCACGACATCGTGTACGACCGCCGCTACGTGTCCATCGTCATAGGCGACATGGAGAAAGACCAGGGCACCGTACGCTCCTGGCTCACCGACCGCAAACTGTACGTCAGCTCCTCGCCGGTAGACGACGGAGGCAAGCTCTCCATCACGCACTACCGCACCATCAAGCGGGCCAACGGCTATTCGCTCATGGAGCTGCAACTGGAAACGGGACGCAAGAACCAGATTCGCGTACACATGCAGTCGCTTGGTCATCCGGTGGTGGGCGATGCACGTTACGGCTGCGAAACCGACCCGCTCGGACGTCTGGCACTCCACGCCTTCAAGCTGTGCTTCTACCACCCGCTTACGGGCGAACGGATGGAATTCGAGACTCCCTATCCTGCCCCGTTCAAGAACCTGATGCTGAGAAAATAAAAACAATATATGATAAAAAACCTGATTTTTGATTTCGGAGGGGTCATCGCCCCTATCAGCCGCGAACAGGCGGTGGAAGCGTTCCGCCAGTTAGGAGTGGCTGATGCCGGCCAGCGCCTGGACAAATATCACCAGACGGGAATTTTCCAGGAACTGGAAGAAGGAAAAATTACCCCCGATGAGTTCCAGGAAAAACTGGGACAATTGTGCGGCGGACGCACACCCAGCTGGGAGGAGACGCGCCAGGCATGGCTGGGCTATTTCACCGGACTGGACGAACGCCTGCTCGACTGCCTGAAGGAGCTGCGCAAACGCTACAAGCTCTTCGTGCTGAGCAACACCAATCCTTACGTGATGGACTGGGCCTGCAGTCCGGCATTCTCCTCAAAGGGGAAACCGCTCACCGACTATTTTGACAAGCTCTACCTCTCCTACCAGATTGGAGTGACCAAGCCCGACCGGCAGATTTTCGACTTCCTGATAGCCGATGCCGACATTCTTCCGTCAGAATCGCTCTTCATTGACGACGGAGCCGGCAATGTAAAGGCAGCCCACGAACTGGGTTTCCAGACCTACTGCCCGCATAACGGCGAAGACTGGCGCGATGCGCTGGCTGTCCTGCTTCAGAAAGCCTGACCAGGCACAATAATACATCTCCATAGCGCCCTGCACCGGAAACTTTTCCACCGGCTGCAGGGCTTTTTTATGCGCCAATCCCTACCTCCGATAGGGAAATTCCCCCACAGGAATAGGAAAAATCATTCGTTTGTATGATTTTTTTCGGATACCTTTGTCACATAGAGGAAAACAAACACACAAAGAGTTATGAGAACAAGGGTAAGAAAATTCATATATATGGCGATGCTGGTCGCACTGACACTCGCCTTCCCGTCGTGTAACGTGGAAATGGAACTGGGAAACAACACCCTGGAATATCGTGAACGCACAGCGTATCTCTGCAGCTACGACTGGCAGGACGACTGGTACGACGACTACGGCTTGCATCACTTTCAGGTGCTGCGCTTCTATACCAACGGAACCGGTGAAGACTTTATCCGCATTCAGGATGCCCGCGGACGTTGGGAGGAATATACCTACACCTTCACGTGGGACTGGTACGACGCTTTCTACACCAGCATCCGGCTGAACTACGGCCGAGGCGACTACTCCTACATGGACAATATCCGCCTGGGAGAAGGACGAATGGAATGCCTGCTCGACGGTGCGGCAGTATGCTTCTATAGTTATTAAAAAAAATCAGTAAGAAAAACCGACAGATAAAGCGAACAAAACACGAAATCTGTTTGTTATAGAAATAAATCACCAAAGAATTTCATGTTTTCTTTTTTAAGATAATTAATTTTTTAGTTTATTCGTTCAAAAAAAACGTATCCTGCCGTGAGACAGCGATACGTTTTTTTATGCAATGAACACAAGAGTTCCGCCCGTGGGGTCAGCTCATGCTGCCGCCCACGATGTCCAGCAACTCGTTGGTAATCGCCTGCTGGCGGCTCTTGTTGTAAATCAAGGTCAGTTCCTGAATCAGGTCGTTTGCATTGTCCGTGGCAATCTGCATAGCCATGGTGCGCGCGGCATGTTCCGAAGCCGTGGAGTCAAGCAGCACGGTGTACATCTTCATGCGGAGCACCTTGGGCAGCAGCTCCTCCATCACCTGTTCCGGCGACGGCTCGATGAGGTAATCGGCCTGCATGGTTTCCTGCTCCTCTCCCTTCTCGTCCGCATGACCGGCACTCAGGTCGAGCGGCAAGTAAGTTTCCCGCGTCAATACCTGCGAAGAGGTCGACTTGAAGTGGTTGTAGAGCAGCTCCACCTGCTGAATCTCACCGTTGGCAAACCGTGTCATCAGCTCGGCAGCCAGGTCAGCCGCCTCCTGATAGTTCGGTTTTCCGCTCATGTGCTGATAATCGCCGGCCGCCGTCAGTCCCTCCATCTTCTTCACCGCATCGGCCACCTTACGGCCCACCGGATAAATCAGGATGTTCTCACGGCCCACCTTCGGCTCATACTCTACCACCACCTCGTTCAGGTGACGGATGACATTGGCATTGAATCCGCCGCACAGACTGCTGTTCGAGGCAAACACCACCACGGCCACTTTCTTCACTTCACGTTTCACTGCAAAAGGCGATTCCACGCTCAGCTCCGCGCCCAGGAAATTACTGAGCATGCGGTGCAACCGGCGTTCGTAGGGAAGCATATTTTCAATGGCCTCCTGCGCCTTGTGCAGCTTGGAAGACGCCACCATCTTCATCGCCGAAGTAATCTTCAGCGTGCCGTGGATTGAGTTGATTCTTCCTTTAACTTCTTTCAGTGATGCCATGGGATTTATGCTTTAAATTGTCCGGCTGCGTCTGCGGCCACTTTTTCAATGAGCGACGTAATTTCGTCGGTAATCTTTCCGGAAGCCAGCACGTCGAGCACATCTTTCTGATGGTTGGCACGCAGGTAAGTCAAGAACGCATCCTGGAAGGCACGTACCTTCGAAATAGGAATGTCGCGCATCAGTCCGTGTGTACCACAATACAGAATAGCCACCTGTTCGCCTACCGGCATCGGTGAGTACTGCGGCTGAATCAGCAGCTGGTTGTTCTTACGTCCACGGTCGATGGCCATGGCAGTCACAGAGTCCATGTCGCTGCTGAACTTCGAGAAGGCCTCCAGCTCACGATACTGTGCCTGGTCAATCTTCAGCGTACCGGCCACTTTCTTCATACTCTTTATCTGGGCGCTACCACCTACACGCGATACGGAGATACCCACGTTGATAGCCGGACGGAATCCCTGGTTGAACAAGTCAGTTTCCAGGAAGATCTGACCGTCGGTAATGGAAATCACGTTGGTCGGAATATAGGCAGACACGTCGCCGGCCTGTGTTTCGATAATCGGCAGGGCGGTCAGTGAACCTCCGGCCTTTACCTTGCCCTTCAGGCTGGCTGGCAGGTCGTTCATCTGTTCGGCCACTTCCTGCTGGTTGATAATCTTCGCCGCACGTTCCAGCAGACGAGAGTGCAGGTAGAAGATATCACCCGGATAAGCCTCACGTCCGGACGGACGGCGAAGGATCAATGAGACCTCACGATAGGCAACCGCCTGCTTGGAAAGGTCATCATAAACCACCAGCGCATGACGGCCGGTATCACGGAAATATTCGCCGATAGCAGCCCCTGCAAACGGCGCGTAATACTGTAATGCAGCCGGATCGCCAGCCGTGGCAGCTACCACAACGGTATAATCCATAGCACCATACTCACGGAGCGTATTTACAATAGAAGCCACGGTAGAACCTTTTTGACCGATAGCCACATAAATACAATATACAGGATCCCCTGCCAGGAAGTTGGTACGTTGGTTGATAATCGTATCAATCGCAATGGCCGTCTTTCCTGTCTGACGGTCACCGATAATCAGCTCACGTTGTCCACGCCCAATAGGAATCATGGCATCCACAGCTTTCAGTCCTGTCTGCAACGGCTGGTTGACAGGCTGACGGAAGATTACTCCCGGCGCTTTGCGTTCCAACGGCATTTCATACAAATCACCACCAATTAAGCCTTTACCGTCGAGCGGTTCACCCAGCGGGTCAATGACACGCCCCAACATACCTTCTCCTACGCGGATAGAAGCAATATGCTTGGTACGCTTCACAATAAAGCCTTCCTTGATTCTGTCAGTCGGTCCCAACAACACAGCACCCACGTTGTCCTCTTCAAGGTTCATCACGATAGCCTTAATGCCGTTGTCAAACTCCAGTAACTCGTTAGCCTCGGCATTCCGCAGTCCATAGATACGCACCACACCATCGCTCACCTGAAGCACCGTACCGATTTCGTCAAGCTGCACATGGGTATTAATACCTTCGAGCTGTTTACGCAATATATCGGAAACCTCGCTTACTTTAATATTTTCAGACATTATACAATTCTCCTATTCTTATCAATAAACTGTTGTTTTACTCGCTTCAACTGCGTAGCAATGCTTGCATCCAGTCGATAATCATTAATATCGAAGATGAATCCGCCCTCGATAGACGGATCTACCACAGTCTCCAGTTCCATTTGCGCATGCAGGATATGCGCTGCTGCGGAGCGGATACGGTCTTCCGTCTCCTTGTCCACAGGAACAGCCGTAATCAGTTTGCCTACCCCGATATGCTTTAGTTTCCGGTAAAGATCCAGATACATCAGGCTGATAAACTGTAAATATCCCTCACGCCTGTTTCGCAGTACCAAAGTGATAAATTGGACAAACTCTCTGGTCGATTTACCGTCACCATCGGCAGCCGTACATACCAGCGCCAATTTCTCTTTGGTTGAGATAACAGGGTTATCCAGTGCTTCGCGCAAACCCGGTTGGGCGCAAAAGCAATAAGACAGTGTGAGGAACTCTTGGTAGAGCTTGTCCTCCACTCCTTTCTCCTGTGCGTATTCAATCATCGCTTTGGCATATCGCATTGAGAGTATTCCGACTTCCATTTTCCTTAGTTCTTATTAGGGGTTAATACTTCATCCAGCATACGGTCAATCATGCCCATTTGAGCTTCTTTGTCCTGAAGACTCTTACGGAGCACTTTTTCGGCAATATCGACAGAAAGCACAGCCACCTGACGACGGATGTCGCGGATAGCTTCGTCTTTCTCCACCTGGATTTGTTGTCTCACCGCATCCAGTTCCTTCTGTGCGGCTATCTCGGCTTGCTTACGGGCCTCGTGAACAATCTTGTCACGTTCTTCCATTGCTTCCTTCAAGATGCGTCCTTGTTCCTTGTTGGCGGCAGCCACAAGCGCATCGCCCTCCTGCTTTAGTTTGGAGAGCTGTGCGTTGGCTTCTCTTGCCACCTCCAAGGACTGGTCGATATAGGTTTTACGGCCTTCCACCATCTTGATGATGATGGGGAAACCGTATTTCGCTAATATCACGAACACAACCCCGAATGCGACAAACATCCAGAACAACAGGCCACTATCAGGTAATAGTAATGACATTTCTTGTAATTTAGAATGATGAATATTGATTTACAGTTTGTCGGTATTCCACCTGCTTAGAGGAAGAACACCAACAGACATACTACTACCGCCAACAGGGCCACACCTTCAATCAAGGCGGCGGCAATAATCATGTTCATACGAATATCTCCCGATGCTTCCGGCTGGCGTGCAATGGCTTCCATGGCAGAACTACCAATCTTGCCA
>OGOS01002298.1_pt1 | contig 10561 bp, 12 predicted proteins | sample 1552701 | NCBI WGS metagenome assembly OGOS01 (sample SAMEA2580128, study PRJEB22360) | human gut metagenome | biome: human gut; feature: human-associated habitat; material: faeces | place: Denmark | collected 2008/2010
TGCCTGGCTATACTGAAAGCTATAAACCTGTGTTTTTCTCAACGGCAACAGATTTCAGAGTCATCTTGAAAAATGTAAACTACAACTTAGAGGGTGACACCCAGCAAGTTATCCACCAAGTTACCAACCAAGATGCTGAACTATCAACGGTATCCAAACAGATTTTGGCCTTTTGCACAACACCCAAATCAAAGAAAGAGCTTGCAGCATTATGTGGTTTCAAAGATTTAAGAAACTTCACTGTGAAGCATATTAATCCGCTTTTAGAATCTGGGCAATTAGAAATGACGATTCCCGATAAACCTAAAAGTCGCAATCAAAAATATATTACCGCTCATTCCAAATAACCAAGAAGCAGGGCATAGGGGCTCATCTCCCAGTGTCCTGCTTCTTTTCATTCTAAATTATATGGTTCATTTTACAATGAGCCCTTATTTAAGATTTATTAGATTAGGGTTTTTATGTGAAAAACAAAAAATGGCAGCGCTAAGCGCTACCTTTCATTGGCTAAATTTAGAAATAAAAGAGCTGGTAGTGTATAGCAAAAACTCCTATTTTGACATCATCTGTTACTTATGCTAAACTTGATTTGTAGTGATTATCATAAGTGTTTTCTTATTAACCATTTGTGTTTTAAAATATAATTGAGAAAGGAGTTTTCTGGTTATGAGTATAGAAAAGGTAACAGATTTATCTGCGTGGATGAAAAAAAGAAGAACTGACCTAATGAATTTGACACCGGAGGCTAGGATCTATAAACGTACTCGTGGCAGGGTAAGAACTCCTGAAGAGAAGAAAGCATTGGTTTTGGCTGCTGGTAATGCATGGAATGAATGGATTAAATCCGGCAAATTAGTAAAGACGGATAAGGGATATGAATTATGCAAGATATAGATAAAAATATCATAAAAAAATCCATGAAGAGAATTTATCTGATCCAGTTAATAAGCGAATTTTAATAGCTGCTCTTATATGTTCGTTGGCTAAATAGTTTGCTAATGAATTAGTTATTGTAGGTGGTTCCGCTGTAGAATTTTATACTGCTGCAAGCTACATGACTAAATACATAGATTTCATTGCTAAAGATGATTTCCAAATTGCTAAAATCATGACTTCGTTAGGCTTTTCTATAGGTGAAGGTTATACATGGTTTCATCCTGATACATCTGTTGTAGTTGAATTCCCTAAACCACCTTTACTTGGCGATATAAGTAGAGTGACAGAAGTAAAAACAGAGTACGGTGTTGCTGAAATTATAGGTGTAGAGGATATTATACTGGATAGATTAAAAGGACGGGAGTTTTGGCAGGATAATAACGAAATTCCTGAAATGATGATTTATTCACATTATGAGAGTATTGACTTCGTATATCTACGAAAGCAGGCTGAATATGAATTGGTAAGTGATGTTTTGGAAAAAGCCATAGCTGATGTAGAGGATTATAAAGCTGGAAAATCGCCTTATTTACGTAACAATTTTTATAGTGACAAGGTGGTAGAAGCTAAAATTGTTGATGCACTTGAATATGATGTTCCATTAGATAAGATTATTAGAAGATTGTCTAATGATGCTCAGGTTAAGGGCGTTTCTGTAGATGAAAGGAAAATATATCTCGAAGCTATCATAAAGTCTAGCAAAGAAATTCAAGAACTTCTGTTGGAGAGTTCACTGTGTGATTGATGACCTAGTAACTTTTACCTTAGAGTTTGTAGAATGTAACGAATGTTTTTGTAAAATGACCGATTATTCTAATTGATTTTTGGGATAGTCGGTCAATATTTTTGTATATGATTTTTAGAAAGTGTGCAACTTCTAATTGCAATTTAAGACTAAAAAAAAGAATGTAAACATAAAATTTATTGAAGATGGTGTAGATTGTGGAGAAAAGTGGCAAGTTGAAATATATAGAATTGAGTAAAAGTTATTGGATGACTGAGCTATGTTTTATATAGTATGTAATACGATAGTAAATGAAATTCTAAAAATAAAAACGCTGTGTAGATACACAGCGTTTTTTAATATATCACCTTTATTTTTTTGAAAGTATTTCAGTCAAGGAAAGTTTTCTTTTGGTTTTATCAGATTTATCTAATTGCTTTTTCCATGTTTTTTCAGTTTGTGTACGTAGAAAATCAATTAGCGGATTTAAGTCCTGGTCATTATCCCAAGCTTCTAAGGCTTGAAAATATTCTCTTCTATCTTCTTCATGAATAACAATAGGGGGATGGTTATGGCATACTAAAAAATAATTCATAGCCAATCTTCCTGTTCTTCCATTGCCATCTGCAAATGGGTGAATATTTTCCGTTTTTGCATGGAAAAAAGCAGCAGCAATTAAAGCTTTAGAATCGGGAACATTTTCCATATCGTCTATTAGCTCCTGCATTTCAGCAGGGACATCTTCAGCAAGGGCACCGACTTCATCTTTTCCAGTTACATAATCGCCTAGCTTGTATGTGCCAGGGCGTTCACCTTTTTGCCAGCGTCTGGAATCATAAGTATTCATAGTAAGAATTTTTTGCAGTTTTTTTATAAAAGCTTCTGAAAGTGGTGCGTGTTGACCAAAGCATTGTAAAAAATATTCACTAGCCGTTTTAGCATTACGCAGCTCATATAGCGTTCGTAGATCACCTGTATATGAGGTAACTCCATCAGTTTCAAAAATTTCTCTTGTATCGTGATAAGTTACATTGTCATTTTCAATTTTGCCGGAATTATAGGCAAAGGATATTATATGACCATTAAGAGCTTCAGCTAAATCAGCATCAGTTTTTATATTTTTGTCCTTCCACCACAAAAGAATTTTATCGTACATTTTGGAACCTCCATAAATTCGTTTAATAAGGTATTATTTTAGGAGTTATTTTTTTGAGTCTAAAATTTCTTTAGAGATAATAATTCGTTCTTCTGAGGTGAAGCAGTATTTCCATTCAAGCTCACGAGGATCTTCGACTTTTTCGCTCCAATCTTCTTCTGGGGGAAGTTCTTTTTCAAGTTCAGCTATTTCTTCTTCTGTAAGATTAGCTATAATTTCATCAAGGTTATCAAGTTCATTAATTTGAGTCATAAATACTACCTCCTTGTTTAGTATTTATAATAACATAAATCAATAAAATATCAAGTTATATGCTTATGTGGATGCCTAAACCATCTCTTCATACATAATGTACTACAAAATTTTGTTCTGCGGTCCTTTAAGTCATATACACATACTATTTTACCACAACATTTGCAAGTAAAACTTCTTATTATGGTTCCCTCGGAAGGATAGACTTTGATGCGATTTTTGTTAAAAAGTCTTCTGCATTTTATACAACAATATTTTTGATATGTATATGATTTCTTAAATTTTTTACCACAATAAGGACATATTGCAATAGCATTTTCATACATAGATACTCCTTATATTATTAAACAAGCCCTCTTAATCAAAAGAGGGCTTGTATTAATTATGGATTAGCTTAGTTATCAGAACCACCACAGCTACCATCACCACAACCGCTATCATCAGAGCAGGAAGAATCAGAATCTCCATTGCCTTGATACATAGGATCATTATCAAAATCGGGTTCAATATAGCCAAGTTCATGCCAGGGTGCTGCTTTAAGACGAGCCATAGTTACTTCAGCAGGCGGATATACACGTTCTACAACTTTGTCAACAGCAGTAGTTTCAGTATTAAGTTCTTCAGCCGGTGCAGCCATAACAGAAGCAGTGACGCCAAGTGCCATAATGATAGTAAGCATAAGAGTTTTTTTCATTGTAAATACCTCCATAATTTAAAATCGTTTCAATAAATTTCTTAGCCAAAAAAGTTATTAAATTGTCGTTCTTCATTAGAGGGTAAGAACAAACCCTTTGATAAGATACATAAAACAGTAAACTATATAACCAACTCCCCCTGCGACAATTTTTATTTGCTTTTCGCACATATTTAATAATCGCTTGCAAGGATAAGGCAAGGGGAAAAGCTTGCGAACCTTGCCTTAGACGAAAGCAAGTGATTATAATATGTGCGAGAAAAGCAAGGAAAAGATTTTTATTGTGCCGCAGGCACTGTTTTAAGAGATACTCTAATTTATTGAATCAATCCCAATAACCAGTAGTAGGAAGATAGTGTCTTATAAGTCCTCCTTCTAAAGAGGTCATTTCCAAAAAACCAATTTTTTGAAAAATATCTTTTTGTTTATCACTATCTGGAAATATTGAAAGACATAAGAATTGCCATTCACAATAGTAGTACATGATTTCATTCATATTATCCATTATAAATGTTTCGAATCCAATATTTCGATATTTAGGATGCAAATAAAAATCAGCAATATAGGCAGAAAAATTAGCAAGTTTTTGTGAAGCATATTCTTCAATATCATCAAAGGACTGACGAAAAATATCGTCATAACAAATTTGAGAAAATGCATAAATTTGAGAGTAGTAGTCACGACCAATCAAATCTTCTAACATTTCCTGTATTTCTGCATCACTATTCCAATAGAGATAAGAACTTGGTAGGCACCATAGTTCTATATTAGATATAAGTTCTTTATTATGAGTAAAATTAATATTAACAATTCTTAGTTTGTCACAATATCGATCTCCCGTTAAACCCCATTTGCCATAAACTTTATAACAATAAAAATAATCCGGTACTTGGATATTAATACTTATATTTATAGGGGGAGAATAAGTCGTTTTTGCAACAGAAGTTTTTAACATAAAAGTGCCTCCGAATTAATAATTATAATTTTAGTTTTTTAAAGCTGCCAATTAGAACTCATTTCAATTTCTGTACGTTGTAATTCGTCTATTATCTTAGGTTTATCCATTGGATAATAAATAGGAATTTTTATATCTTTTATTTCTGTAATTCTGCTAATCAGACTATCTTGTTTAGCTCTTATAGTGGTTGCAGTATTTGAATTTGGGGCTTTGGGTATTCTCAAAGATTTTATTTTTTTGAGTAGAGTAGAATTATTAGATTGAGCATATGTAGATATAGTGTCCTTGGTTTTTACTACTTTGGATATTTTTATTTTTTCTCTTTCTACTTTGTACTCTAAAGTTTCAGCTTTAGTATTAAAATTACTTAATCTTACATGCTTCTTCAAATCTTCCCCATAAGAATTAACAAAGCTAGTTTCTGTAAGATTATATTCATTAAAGCTATTATTTTTGGGATCTGGAAGAATGAAATCATACTCCCTATTTTCCAGATTATTTTCAATAGTAAGTTCATATATAGTAGCCTTGCCTTTAGTAAGATCATCATACATTTTTACTGCTTTTGCAGTTTTCTTTCCATTACGATGTTCTATATCAATTATGCAATAGGTATCATTGTTGAACTTACATTTTTGTAATTGGCTTATTGGGAGCACACCTTCTAATTTGATATGATTATTTACCATGTTGGGAATTTTTTCAGCATATATTACTGTATCAGTAGGCATTGATAATAGGCCCGATTTTAATTTCTCATAACGAAGAAGCTTACGTTTTTCAGACATATAGTAACCGTAAGCTTTTTTACGTTCTTTAAAGTAAGATTGGTTTCTACGCTGTAGTATTTCTACAGCTTTTTCTTTCTTTTTCTGCCATAATTCTGTTTTCATAGCTTCCTTGAAGGAGGCTATTTTTTTGCCTAAAACTCGCTGATCATCATATTTACTATTTAATTCGTCTAAAAGAGTTGCGTATGCTTTTCTATCGTAAGAGCTGCCATTTATAACGGCTGTATCGTAGGTCTTTTTTTCAGCAGAAAGAACGCTGATTCTTTCTCTAACAGCAGCGTAGTTGGCATTGGTGGAAGCATATTCGTTATTAAACAATAACTCATATACTTCTTTGTATATTTCATTTTTCTCTAAGATTTTACTATCTATTTTTTCAAGAGTTGCTTTATGGCTATCAACAATTTGTTGTGAGTTTTCAATGTATTCATCTACACGTTCAGCTAAATCAGAAGCAGTAATTACATATGCAGCTGCCTTGTTATCTTCATACTCTTTATTTGAATAGTTTTGCTCCTTTTTCTGCTCACGCAAAACAGCCATACGTTCTTTTTGTATGGCTTTAGCTAACTTTCTAAGCAGAAAGTCTTTTGCAAATAATATTATTTTTTTATCTTCTTCACTTGCATCTTTAGCAGGTTCAACTTCTTCTCCAACATCATGCTTTTCTTCTACTTCTTGAATGGTTTCTTTGATTCGTTCTAAAGTGCGAGGATTTAAATAAGCATTACCAAGATGTGGAGCAGGGGTTCTATTAATCAACTGTGCTTCAAGTAGCTTTCCTTGTTGCAATAATTCAGTGTGTTGGGATTTAAGGGTGCGTTCATCAACGTGGCAATCAAGATTTTTTTCAGCAAATTTGCTATTTACAATATCAGCCCAGGTTTTTCTTAACCGAAAAATGTCTGCAGGTGATTGGAAGTCTCTAGTTGATTTATAACCTCCAGTTAATTCCTGTTCCAAATTGACAGAATAACGCTTGAAATAGAGTTCTGGACCAAGAGGTCTATCTTTTTCAATGATTTTTTCGTTAAACATTAAATGGCAGTGAATATTTCTATGTTCTTTATCAAAAGTTGCGGTTTTATCGTGAATAGCATAGGTATAAGCGTGGTTCTCGCTAATTCCAGTTTGTTGCAACAGTTTTTCAACACAGTCAATGTTGTCTTCTAAAGTAAGTTCTTCTTGTAGTCCAAGCAGAAATTCTCTATATCCACGAGCAGCTGGCGTTCTATTATCTTCACATGCTTGCCAAAATTCTTTGGGAGATTCGGCCCAAGCAGGCATATTTTGAGACTTTGTATATACTAAATCTTCTTCTCTTCCACGCATATTGCTATAGGAACCTTCTCGACAGATATAGTCATAATGCACCCTTGTATTAATCAAATTACCATTTTTGGCTTTTCCATGAGGTATGTTTCTAAATAAGAAATGCATTATACAGTCTCACAATCATAGTATTTTATTTGGGGCTGTGCCCCAATCCCCCTTGCGGCAGAGCCGCCTGTGCTTTGCACCTGTGCCGGAGGCACAACCCGCCCAATGGGGCGGAAAATGGTTGAGCCAAAGGCTCACGCATAGCATTTCTATAGAAATGCGTAAATGCGCATTCACAACTCTCTAGTGACATTCTAACATTTTTTCATCGTGTTATCAAGAAAAGGATATAAAATAATTTAGAATAACGTTATAATTATCATAAATAGCTATTGAATAAAATAATAGATGCTGTATAATATATTTGAAAAACCAGAAAAGGAGCTTAGGTTATGGAGCAAAAGACGTTTTTTCCCAAGGGAAATCCTACTGATCCCTTCGATAAAGATGCCCATGGAAAATTCCAATCCGATTTGATGAATTTAGCTTACGATAAGCATTTAAGCAAAGAGCGAAATATTCTGTTGATTGGGTTATGTGGGCTATGTGTTGCAGCGGTTGTATATATTGCTACAACTGCAAACTATAAGACTTATGTAGTAAGGGTAAATGATACTACTGGACAAATTGAAGCTGGACAGCAGTTAAGAGCTGTTGATTATAGCCCAAGAGAAGCAGAGATAAAATATTTTTTATCTCAATTTGTTCAGAATATCCGCACAGTACCATTAGATCCAATTCTGTATAAGCAAAATTGGCAACAAGCACAACAATATTTAACAACAGCAGCAGCCCAAAAATTAAATGGTTTAATTGCTCATGAAAATCAAGCTGCTAAATTGGGACAGTATACAACTTCTGTCAAAATCAGATCAGTGCAAATGCAGCCAGGTAGTCAACGAACTTACCAAGTACGTTGGAGTGAAGATACATATAGTATTGGTGGAACCAATACAGGTAAACAAGATATTTATGTTGCTTTATTTACCATCGGGATTGAACCACCTACAAATGAAGCTGGATTTTTGGTCAACCCTTTGGGATTAAAAATTGCTGACTTAAACTACGCAAAAGAGACCTCTAACAATAGATAAGGAGCGAGTAGGAAGATGAAGGTAAAGACCTTAGCAGGTATAGTAGCTTTGTGCTCTACGTTGTCACTGTTTCCTTTTAACAATATTTCCTTTGCGGAGCAAATAGAGCAAAAACCTATGTATAGAATTGAAGATGGATATTTAATAGCATCTCAAATAAATTTTGAATATTTTCCAGAGTCTTTGTATAGCATTGATTGTCAAGTTGGTTATATTACCGATATAACACTAAAGCCAGGCGATAGTGTCACACATATTGCTGCTGGTGATACAGCACAATGGATGGTTGATTCCGCAGTTATTGGGAACACTACTCATATTTATGTTAAACCTTTGGTTAAGGATGTTGATACCAATTTTATTATTACGACCAACAAACATGTATATAGACTTCTTTTGAATTCTACAGACTTTTATGTTCCAATCGTAAAATGGAATTTTTCCAAAGAAGATAAAGAAGCTGAATTAGCCATCAAGAGAGCTAGAGAAGCTAGAAATGGAAAGCAATCTAGTAAGCTCAGCGAGATTAAGCGTTTATCTAATTTTAATTATGGCTATGAAATAAAGAGAAAGAAGAATATTGAACCAGAATATTGCCCTTTATCTATATATGATGATGGTGTACGCACATATATTAGAATGCCAAAATCTAATAAATATGACTTACCAGTTCTTTATACAGTAGATAGGGAGAAGAAATTAACACTTGTAAACTATCGGGTTAAAGGAAATCTTTTCATTGCTGACCGTTGCTTTACTCATGGAAGATTAGTATTCGGTAAGAAAATGAGTCTGGATTTTGTTCCTATAGAAAAGGATGGTGATAACAAATGAGTCTATTAGATGATTTGAAAAAGAAAGTTCCTTTTCTTAAAAACACAGAAAAAGACGAAAACCAATTACCGAATGAAGATGTTGGAGAAACAGAACAAGAAGAAATTCAAATTGCAGATGAAGGAACCCCAGAAGATGGTGCAAAAACAGTCAAGGGACAACTTATAAAAGGTATCACTTTTGGTTTGGGAGCATTTGCTGTGGCGATATTAATTAATAATTTGATGGATAAACCAGCAGTGCCAGGTCAAGGTAAAGAAAGCACAGATTTATCTGCTAATACTATTACCGCAAATCCAGCACAAGGTATTCCCGACAACTATGCTGATATTGCAAAATATCAAGCTAGAAATGATAGTCCTAAGCCGATAAAACCTGTAAATGCAGAACGAAATTTAGCTGCTCAGCAAGGTTCCAATAATTATAGTCAAGGAAATTATAGTTATCAGCCAACCAGTACAAATTATGTGGCTAATAATACATATGATGACAGACAAGCTGAACAAGAGAAGGCTAGAATAGCAGCTAGTCCTATTTTGTTTGATGTCAGCAAATTGTCTGGTTATAGTGCAGCAGTAAATAGTGCTAATGCTGGACCAGCACCAATTCAAGAAACAAATGATAGTTATGATAATGGCTTTACTCTTTATGCTGGTACTATAATTCCTGCCACTCTTTTAACTGGTGTAACTAGTGAAGTAAACAATGGTGATGTGGTAGCCCAAGTTAGACAAGATGTGTATGACAGTCTTACTGGTATGCATTTGTTAATTCCCCAAGGCTCCCGACTTATTGGCGTATCTGGTGCAGCTGGTAGCAGAGGTAATAAATGCATTGGTGTAGCATTCAAAAGAATTATTTTCCCTAATGGATTTAGCGTACAATTACCAGATCAAAAGGCAATAGATGGTACTGGTTTCCCAGGATTAAGAGATAAATATGATGATCATTCATCTACTTTGTATCGCTCAGCATTTTTAGGTGCGTTATTGGCTGCAGCTGCACAATCTGCAACTGGTGATTCTAACGGTTATGAAAATCGTAGTCCGGGTGAAGAAGCGGTAAGCGGTGCTGTAGCAGAGGTTTTGGATACAGCTCATACCATTGTTGAAAGAGATGCTAATATGAGTCCTACAATCACCATAAGGCCAGGTGCTCAGTTCAGCGTATTTATTAACGCCGATTTTTCTTTAATGGAATATCTGCATTGATTAGGAGCCTGTTAAATGTTTAGGTTTTTAATAGTAATGTCACCTTTATTTATAGGGTTATGGTGTGCGACACAGTTGTTTGCAAGTTATTGTCAATATGACAAGATGCTTGGCGAACCGTTAGCGTTTGGAATCTATAGTCCATGGAAGTGGTTTGAATGGTATGGTGTATTCTACGAATATGTACCAATGCTTTTCAGAAGTTCTTTGTTACCTATTTTTGGTGGATTGGTTTTATCTATTTTACTTATGTTTTTATTAAAGAAGCCAGAAGTATTAGATAGTCATGGTAGTGCTCGTTGGGCTGAATATAGAGATCTTAAGAAAATGGAACTCTTTAGTAAAAATGGAGTAGTCGTAGGCCTTTATGATGAAAGAGTTTTCGGATATTGTATCATAATCAATTACCAATATCAATATTTATCCGCACCCCACAACCATTTTCATTTTCTCGTATCTCATTTTTACAAATCTTTAACATGAAAGAATTGCAATCTTATCTGTACCATATTTTTCCCCAAATTTATTAGG
>OGOS01002299.1_pt1 | contig 10557 bp, 9 predicted proteins | sample 1552701 | NCBI WGS metagenome assembly OGOS01 (sample SAMEA2580128, study PRJEB22360) | human gut metagenome | biome: human gut; feature: human-associated habitat; material: faeces | place: Denmark | collected 2008/2010
CCATGTACGGATCGGGATCAAACTCCTCGACCGTGTACACGCCCGGCTTGTTCCATGCGAACGCCCGGACGCCGGCAGCAGTTGCCGGCCCGATGCCCGGCAGCGCAAGCAGCTTGTCATAGGCGCGCGGCAGCTTGCCGGCATAGTCTGCCGAGCACTGCTCTGCACAGCGTTTCAGCATCAAGGCGCGGCGGTTGTAACCCAGACCCTGCCAGCTTTCCAGCACGGCACCCGTTTCCGCGGCTGCAAGCGCATCGATGGTCGGGAACCGGTCCAAGAAACGCTCCCAGTAATTCAGAACGCGCTTCACCTGCGTCTGCTGCAACATGACCTCGGATACCAAGACGGCATAAGGGTCGTCGATATGGCGCCACGGCAGCGTACGGTACCGCGCGCGTCCTTCAGCGGCCACCTTCTGCTTGAATGCCGCTATGCGGGCCTCATGGGATGCAGCGGAAGATGCCTGGGATGAAGACGCGTTAGGCAATGGACTCATCCGCACTTGAAGAGGCGCCCGATGCCTTCTTATGCGGCATCGGCCTCATATGCGCCTTCTTGACAGGCTTTGACAGAATCTCGCCCAGCATGCGCCCGGCCGTCTCGCCGTCGCGGCCCATGATGGCGCGGATCAGAGGATGATCGTTGCCCAGCACGAAAAGCTCGCTCAGCGTGATGGCGGAATAGAAGCTCTTCAGCAGACGCTCGGAGGAAAGCCAAACGCGCCGGTAGTCGCAACGGTCGCATTTGTCGCAAACGCCCGTATCCGCAGAGCACAGCGCCATGTTCACATCGCCCTGCACGGCCGTGATGACGTCGTACATGGTTGTAGTAGCGGGATCGACGGCCAGGCGGATGCCGCCCTTCGAACCGCGCGCCGTCTCCAAGAACCCGGCAAGGGCCAAATCGTGCTGGATCCCGCGGGCGAATGCATACGGAATGCTCTCCTCTTCGGAAATTTCGGAGATAGACACGTACTCATCGCCATGGCGGTAGGCCGAACGGAGGATTCGGCACGCATAATCGCAACGACGCGTGATATCCATTACCGGTCCATCCCCTCTCCGTCATAGGTATCCAGCTGGTCCAGATCCCGCGCGAAGTCCGCAACGAGCGCATCTTCGAGCAGCTGATACTCGCGGGATTCGAGCGGTTGGCACGCCGCCAGCTTCTCGTAGATGTTCTGCTCCGTCACGCGGACGTATTCACGCTTCAGAATGCTTTCGCGATAGGCCTGCTCGATGGCATCGCGCGTGCACATGGCAATCTCAAATCGTGACATGTTCGCAGATGCCTGCACCAGTTTCACCACATCGAGTCGGGCCAGCGATTCATGTTCGCGCACGAGCGCGGTCCAAAGACGCGCGCGTTCGGCATACGTGGGCATCTTGATGTCGATGGGTGACAACGGGGAAAGCAGATCGATCATATAGTCTTCCAAGTGCCCCCGCGTCGACGCGGACGCCATGACGACCACATTGGGATTGTCCACCGCCGCGCGGATGAGGGCAATGGCCTTCTGCGCACCGCGGGACAGATGCGGCTGCGTCGCGGCACCGTTCTCATCCGTATCGTCCAGAGGCAGACCCCACATGTCCACATCCTCGAGTATGACGATTCCGCGCTCGCCGCTTTCGGCGAACACGAAGCCGAACTTGTTGCGGATCTGCGGAGAGGCCATGATGCAGAGCACGGCGGCACCCTGAGAATTCGTATCCATGCGGATGCGGATGACCGGTTCATCCAACTCCCCTGCCGTGGCGAACATCATGCGCGCCGCATCTTCGCGCGAAGGCGCACGGAAAAGCAGCGTCTCGAACGACGGAAGGCCGTCGATGCCGTGCCGGCGGTTCAGCTTCTCGATGAAATCCGTGAACGCGCCGTCGCCGGAAAGGCCGTACCCGCGCTGGCGCATCTCCATGACCGCCGCCTCGAAGCCCACCAAGTCATCGTACGTCAGGCGATCGCGATCGGAGTCGTCCTCTTCGGAGGGAATCTCCGGCAGCAAAGCGGCATCGGCGTTGCCGACATCGAACCCCAGGCCCGCAAGCTTCTCCATAAGGCTCTCCTTGACAGAGCCCGAGACGGCGCTTCCGGGGGCATCAAGCTGCGGAGCATCCAGCCCGAGCTGCTTGAGCTTGCGCACGGCAAGCTCTTGGAGACGGGACGAGTATTCGCGCACTTCCGCAGGCGAAAGATGACCCTGCAGCCTGCCGAACACGGCTTCCGCGATAGAGCGGTCGTCAACCTCGCAGGCAAGATTCCAGGCACGATGAAGGCCCTCGACAGCCGGATGGTCATCGGCGAGCTTTCCAATCTGGCTCTGAGCCGCCGTCTCATACGCCGTCAGATACAGCATCATGGCCTCGGTCTTACGGCCCGCCTGCGCCGAGTGATCGGCAAGGTTCAGATACGCACCGAAACCGATGCCGGTATCCCCTGCCGGTTCATGCATTTCATTCCATTCCGGATTGCTTTCAAGCATCCGCTACTCCTTGCGTTAGAGCCCGTGATGCGGGCTGGTTGTTTTCACGCTGATTGTACCCGCCTCACTAGCATTTGCACGCCAGTTCAGGGAATCGACGCAAATAAGTATTACGAAGTTTATTGAGTTGCAATCATTGAAAAACAGGCGCAACATTCCGCCATGCAGGCGCGTCAAACGGCCGATGCATACGCCGACCGCAATGCGGATACGCGACGCATACGGGCGCAGCATGAGCGCTCATCGTAAAGAGCGCACGGCTATTCGCCGATGATCGGCCAGCCTTCTTCCTTCGCGGTACGGCGAAGAAGAGAATCCGGGCCGACGGCATAAGGATGACGGGCCGCATACAGCAAGGGCCGATCCGTGTAATGGTCGCTGTACGCGTAGTCAATCTCCCAATTGCCCACGCCGTAGCGCTCGTTCGCGAATCGGCGAATGGAGGCGACCTTCTCCGGGCCCTCTACCGGAAGACCCTCGACCCGGTCCGTATAGCATCCGCGGGAATCGACGCCCATACGCGTGGAAATCTGGAAATCGAACGGATAGAAGTGCATGACGCGGTCGATGATGGGCTCGAACGTCGCGGAAACAACCATGACCACGCAGCCTTCCCGTTTGCGGGCCACAATGGCCTGCTCCAGTTCGGGACGGAACAGATGGGCGACCTTCTCGTCGTAGAAATCGTGCATGATCTTGTCGGCCTGCGCCTTCGGCATGCCCTTGAACGCATTGAACACCAAACCGCGCACCCAGCTCTGGTTCAGCATGGGCATATGCATCTTGTACGCCAAGCCCCAGAAACCGGCCGCAATGCCGTCGATAAGCTTCAAATCATGGTGCTTCAGCAGATAGAGCGTAAGCAACAGGGGCGATTTCCCCGTAATGCAGGTCCCATCGAAATCGAAAACGGCAAGCCTTACCTTCGGGCGCGCGTTCGGGTTGGGAATACCCTGAGACGATATCCTAACGTTCTCGCTCAACTGAACCCCTATAAAAAAGCGAGAAGCAAAATGCTTCTCGCTATCCATTCAAAAACTGGCGGGAAGTACGAGACTTGAACTCGCGACCTCCGACGTGACAGGCCGGCGCTCTAACCAACTGAGCTAACTCCCCGCGTTTCAGCAAGGAGTACAATATCGGAAGTTCGGGGTCTGCGCAAGCCCTGATTTCGATTTCATTTCAAATTGCTCATTCTCAGAGCTCTCACCTGGTGTTTTCTATTTATGTACAAATTGTGTACGGGTATTTGACGCAAAAAGAAGGGTCCCTGCTTGCTGCAGGGACCCGAAATTGCAACTCAAGAAAGCAGTCGGGTTACGCTAATTCGTCTTCACGGCATTGCTGCCGACTGCGGAGACCACGGACTTCCCAAAATTCGCAACATCCTGCGGCGTGATGCCCGTAGCCTCGGCCGCCGCTTTCAGCACAGACCCGGCGAACGGCGCCACCTTGCGTGCAGCATCCTGCAGGGCATCTTCGGCCTTGCCGCACAGCGATTGCGCGGCGTTCTGGAGATTCTCCTGCACGGAGGCATCGGGAGAGACGCCAAGCGAAGGAGCAATGGACTGCGTCGCATCGGCAGCTTTGCCGGCAAGCTGCGCCATATCGCCATCGGCTTCGAAGTACTCGATAAGCGCACGACCCATTGCCGCCGTGCCGCCGTAGCCGATGCCCGCTTTGATGGCCCAGCCAATGCCGGGGAATAAACCGGCAAGCTGGCGCGCCAGGGCACGGCAGCCGAATGCGCCGCCGACAACCGCCAGCATCTCCCTTGCGCGCGCCAGCGACAGGGGCTGGTTGTAGGCCGCGGCAATCTGCAATAGCATCTTCAGCTGATTCAGAGTCATGATGGGCATATCGGCGCCAGGAAGGATGACCACCAAGCCGATGCCGGCATTCTGAACGGACGTGGCGCGGACGGACTCCAGCGAAAGGGGCCGCCTCACGAACGGGAAGGCGTTCGCAAAAGCCAAGCGCGTGTCCTCGAACACTTCGACGATCCAGGACCCCATCTCGTCGCGCATTCGCTCGGCATCGCCGGCGGAAAGCGCAATGGGCTCCGTGAGCTTCGCCGTCGTATCCGCATCGGAATCCTCCTCGTCGCGGACCGGCGAGACGATGTCTTCCTCCAACAGCGGATACTTCGATTCCTTCGCCAGGTACTTCACCGTGGAAGGCAACGATGTCACGACAAGCGACGGCGTATTGAGCGAGCGTAGATCCGCCGCCAGCATGCCTGTATCCTCGCTCATACCCGCAACAAGGACCGCTATATCCGCCAGAGCGTCCGGCATACGGCCGTCCGTGGGATAGTCCTCCACCAAGACGGTTGCATTCGCCGCCGTCGTCTTGAAAGCGGCGGCGACCATATTCACAAGGTCGTCGGGCGCAGTCGGGTCTAGATACAGGTGGACGCGGATGCTCTTGCTGCGCGCTTCCTCCGTATCCGAAACCGCATCCATCACTGCTTTCACATCGACGGGTGATTTCATAGCGTACCTTCTTTCCCCGGAATGCGCCCGACGCAGGCGGCGCCGCAGTGCACTCCCCTGTTTTCACTATCGACCATTATGCGCCCAAACAGAGCCCACAAGGCCCAGCAGAACGAAGTTGACAATCATGAACGACGAACCGTAGCTCACGAACGGAAGAGGAATACCCGTGATGGGCATCAGACCGCAATCCATACCGATGTTCTCCAGAATCTGGAAGCACCACATGCCTACAACGCACATTACCATGATCATACCGAACAGATCGCCGCTGCCGCGTGCGATGCGCATGCTGTTCAGCAAAAGCGAAAGGTACAGCGCCAGCAGAATCAGGGCACCCACGAAACCGAACTGCTCCGCAAGCACGCAGAACACGAAGTCCGTGGCGGATTCGGGCAGATAGCCAAGCGTCGACTGCGTCGCGTTCATGAAGCCCTTGCCGAACAGGCCGCCGGAGCCGATGGCGATCTTCGCCTGCTGCAGGTTGTATCCGTCGCCCGTGGGGTCGTACGAGGAATCCAGGAAGACCAGCAAGCGAGCCCGCTGGTAGTCCTTCAGGCCCACATCGCTGCCGGCGAGGGAATCCAGCAGCGGGTCCGTTACGAATATGAGAACGACCAGCCCGAACAAGATGCCCACGGTGCCGATGAGATAGCGCGGTGCCGCGCCGCCCACCAGCAGCGCGATGAACGCGATGAACAAGTACACCATGCCGGTGCCCAGGTCGGGCTGCGTCAAGATGCAGATGAACGGCACGCACATGATGGCAAGCGCCTTCAGGTAATCATGTAGGTTGTTCAGCCGGCCGCGATAGCGGGCCACCACGCTCGCATCCATGAGGATGACCGTGATCTTCGCGAATTCGCCGGGCTGGAAGCTAATCGGGCCGATCCTCACCCATGACAGTGCGCCGTTCGATTCGACGCCTATGAGCGGAATATGCGGCATCAAAATGAGCACGATGTTGATAATCATGAACACCGTGACATAGCCGGAAAGCTGGTGATAGTCGAACCGCCACAACAGCACCATCAGCACGGCGCCGATGACAGCGCCGCCGACCTGGCGCGAGAAATTGTAATCCGCGTCGTTGTACGTAGCCGTGAAGGAGATCAGCAAGCCATAGGCAATCACAAGGATGATCGTCAACACGAACGGAACATTGATACCGCGATTATGACGTGAACGCGACACCGTCTGCGGCTTCTTTCCGCGCGGCATGCGAAGCGAATCGATCTGTGCCATCTGGGGCATGCGTGCGTCCTCCTTCCTAATCCGAACGGCTGGCAGACCCGGTCGTTGGCGCCGTCTGCGTATATACGGCCTGGATGCTCTCCATCTTCGTGTTCAGCTTGCCATCGTTGTAACGCAGAGCCGCACGCATGACCTTTGCCGCGGCCGGCGCCGCATACGTGCCGCCGGCCTCGCCTTCCTCGATGATGCACGTAACGACGTATTTCGGATTGTCGTAGGGCGCATAGCAGGCGAACAGCGCGTGGTCGTTCTTATCCGTCTGCTCGGCCGTGCCGGTCTTGCCGGCCACCTTGTACCCCTTCACAATGTCCGTGATGCTGGACGTATTCTGAACGACGCCGATGAGACCTTGTTTCAGCAAGTCCAGGTTCGAGGAATCGATGTCGTCGATCGTGCTCTGCACGCCCAGGTTGTTATCGATGACCACATCGCCGGAAGAATTACGCACCTGCTTCAACAGGTGCGGCTTCACGATGTTGCCCCCGGTGGCAATGGCGCCGTAGGCCACGGCAAGCTCCAACATGGTGCCCTGGACATAGCCCTGACCGATGACCATGTTCGTCATGTCGCCCGGCAGCCACTGCGCTTCCTCGGGCTCGTCCTTGAAATACTCCGCCTTCCATTCGGGCGTGGGAATGCGCCCCGTGGTCTCGCCAGAGATGTCGATGCCGGTAGCCTGCTCGAAGCCGAACTTCTTCACGTAGTCCTGCATGGCATCGTCGCCAATGGTTCCGCGCGCCTCGTAGAAGTCCTTTGCAATCTCGTAGAACACCGTGTCGCATGAGTCGATGATGGCATGCTCAAAATCAAGCGTTCCATGGCCGCCCGTCTTCCAGCACTTCTGAGCATATTGCGAACCGAACCCGGTCCACGTACCGGTGCACGTCCACGTCTTCGTGCTGTTCGCGAACCCGTACTTCAGGCCCGCAAGGCCCGTGAACGATTTGAACGTGGAGGCAAGCGGGTACGCGCCGGCAACGACGCGATTCATGAGCGGGTAATAGCTGCTTTCCGTGTTGAACTGGTTCCAGACATCCTGCGAGATGCCGCCGACGAAGTTGTTCGGGTCGTACGTCGGGTAGTTCGCAAGCGCCAGGATCTCTCCGTTCGTCACGTCCATGCACACAAGCGCACCGGCACGTCCGACGCCGGTGCTGCCGTCCGTGGGATTGATGCATTCGCGCAGCGCCTTGTCGGCCGCCATCTGAACTTGCGCGCGGATGGTCAGGTACAGATCGCTGCCGCGCGTGGGGCTGGTCTCCCCCACCACTTGCTGGACGTCGCCGCTGGAATCAACGATGAGCGTGCGCACGCCATGATCGCCGGCGAGCAGATCGTCGTATTGCTGCTCGATGCCGCTCTGACCAACCTGGTCGCCGGACGACAGCGTTCTGCCCTGCGTGGCATTGTTCAGCTGATCTTCGGAGACGGTACCCGTATACCCCAGAACATGAGCCGCAAGAGCGCCGTAACAGTAATGGCGGACCGTCTGTTCCTGCGTCGTGACGCCCGAGAACGCCTCGGAATGCTCGGAGATGAACGCTGCATCGCGAATGGAAACGTTGCTGGCCACAACGCGCTGGCTCTGCGCGCCATTCGTTGAGTCGTTGATGCGGCTTCGGACCACGCCCACCGGCAAGCCCAGAAGCACGGAGAGGCGCTGCACGACATCGCGGTTGTCCGCCACGTCCGCATCGGCCAGCACGGCAACGGAGGACGTGTTGTCAACGAGCGCCTTGCCGTCCGCGTCGTAGATAACACCGCGCGGCGCCTGCGTCGTGACGCTGGTATAGAGGTTCTGCTGCGCATCTTGCGCATAGGACGCACCCTCGAGGATCTGCAGGCTCCACAGCTTCGTCGTAAGCGAGCCGAACACGGCTGCCAGGAGCACGCCCATAGCCACGAAACGGGTGTGCAGTCCGGATACGCGGTCGCCGGAAGGCGAAGGGCCCCCGGAGACAGACGGCTTCTCATCGGGAATACCGCGCGCGGAATCACGCGTGCCCACGCCGAACGTGCTGATAAGCTGGCCGACGCCGCGGCCGACGGACGGCCGGTTGTCGGTATTGTTCCGCTTGACGCGCAGATAGATAACCACCGCAACGACGACGGCGGCAAGCGTCAATATGCCTGCGATAATTGCAGCTGCCATAGCGAGCGGCCTCAGCTGAACCGAATATTCGCCGCGCCGTTCCCACGACCGGAATTGCCCATACCGCGGAACGGTGCCGAGAAGTGCAGGATGACCAGATACCAGATGATGCTCAGCGTTGCATCATAGAGTGTGCACGGAAGAGCCCGATACAGCATGGCATCCGAGAAGCTTGCCGCACCGGCCCCCACCATGAACAGCGCATAGACCAGATCAACGCCGAACAGCGCGATGAGCAGCACGATGATGCTCATGAGCAGGTTGTCGTTGCCGACGGTCTGGGAGACCATCGTAACGACGAACACGGCTATCAGCAGGCACAGGGACGTCAGTCCCACGGCACTGCTGCCGAGCAAGTCGGCAATGAGGCCCAGTACAAATGCGAGCACGTAATGCGGTGAATCGGAGCGGACCATGGCGAAGGCCACCACGAATGACGTGATGAAGTTCGGGACGGCATTGCCGATCTGCATATTCGATGCAAGTATGATCTGCGCCAAGACGGCGATAGCCGCAAAGACGATGGTCATGCGATGCCGCGAGATGTCCATTGGCTATCCCCTTTCTAATTTGACGAAGACGACGTGCTGCCAGATATGATGCTCGAAGACGACGAACTATCAGAAGACGAGCTGGATGAGGAGCTGTCAGACGACGAGCTACTGCTCGAAGAGGAGCTGCTGACGTTGGAATCCAGGGCGCCTGCCGTTCCCATCTTCTTCACGACCATGACCTCTTCCAGGGCATCGGCATCCTCGTTCGGGGACACCACGATGGTACGGTTCGATTCGCCGTCCGTCTGCTCTACCTTCACGACCGTGCCCACCATCAGGCCGCGCAGATAACTGCCGCCAGAGCCGCTGGTAATGATGACATCGCCGACCTTGACCTTTTTGCTACTATCGACATCCTGCAGATACAGCAGGCCGTCCAAGCTGCCCTTCAGCAGGCCCTGCGCGCGATTCGATTGGACGAGCACGGCAACACCGCTGCGGCTGTCCTGGATCAGGCGGACCTCGCACGTTGCGGGCGTGACAGAGAGCACCTGGCCCACAATGCCCGTAGCGCCGCACACCGGCATGCCGGGCTCGACACCCGAGTCAGACCCCTGATCGAGCGTGATGGTCCTGCTCCATGCATCGTTCGACTTGCCCACCACATGGCACGTAACGCTGTCCATGTTGTAGGAGTCGCTGAGCTTCTGCAGCTGCTCCAGGCGCTGGGCCTCCTGGCGGTACTCCTCCAGTTGGGAAACGTAGTTGCGCAGCTCTTCGTTCTGCTGTTTCAGCTGGCTGAGTGTATTCGCGTCCGCCGAAAGATCCTCGACGCCGGTGCTGGCGGAGTTGCCCGCCGCGCTGATGCCCGCGCCGATGAACTGGAACGGCGCAGATAGCGAGCTGAAACCGTTCTGTATGGTATGGAGCGGCCCATCCTCGCTCTCGCTGGAATACACCGTGGTGCAAACCAGCGAGAGCACGAGGAAGATGATCAGCAGCACATTGGCGCCGATTGGGGACGAGCCCCCTTCGAATCGCAAGGGCATACGGAAGGACCTACTTGGAACGCATCAGCGTCTGGCGAAGCGCGGTGGGCGATTCGAGCACTTTCAGACAGCCCATGACGACATTCGTCAGCGCCGTCTCGCTTACCCAGACGGGAATCTCAAGCTCGTTCGTGAGATAGCGGTCCAAGCCGGACAGCAGTCCGCCGCCGCCGGTGAGCAGGATGCCGTTCTTGATGATGTCCGAAGCCAGGTCGGGATTCGTTTTCTTAAACGTTTCCTTGATATGGATGACCATCTCGTCGATGGTGGGCTTCAGCGCCTGACGGACGTCCTCGGATTGGACGACCACCTCGCGGGGCTGTTCGTTCACCACATCCTGACCGGAGATGACCATATCGCGCTCGCGTCCGTCCTCGAAGGGGAGAATGGAGCCGATCTTAATCTTGATGACCTCGGCCGTACGCTCGCCAATCTTGATGCCCAGCAGATCGCGTAGGTGGAGAGCAATGGCCTCATCCATGCGGTTGCCGGCAATGCGCAGCGAGCTGGATGTGACGATACCACCCAGGGAAACAACTGCGACTTCGGTGGTACCGCCGCCGATATCGACGACCATGGAGCCGGTGGGTTCCGTAACCGGCAAGTCAGCGCCCATGGCGGCGGCCATGGG
>OGOS01002312.1_pt1 | contig 10519 bp, 10 predicted proteins | sample 1552701 | NCBI WGS metagenome assembly OGOS01 (sample SAMEA2580128, study PRJEB22360) | human gut metagenome | biome: human gut; feature: human-associated habitat; material: faeces | place: Denmark | collected 2008/2010
CAGCACGGCACGGCAGCTGCAGCTGGTGAGCGCCGCCGAGGTGCTGCGGCTGGTGTTCTGGATGCTGACCAAGTACGCGGGCATGAGCGGCCTTGCCTTCTGGACGAATATCATGTTCGTGCTGTTGACCTGCGCCCGGGGCTGGGCGGGGCTTACCCTGTATAAGACCCAGGAGGAGACCCTGTGACCCAGCGCCGCAGGACGTCTAAAGCCAAGGCAAAACGCCGCTTTGGCCGCCGGGCCTTTCTGACCGGGGCGGGCGTTGCCGCCTGCGGATTGGCGGGGTGGTATCTGCGGCAAAAGGGCAACGCAGAAAAGACCGCCGCCTCCGGGCAGGATGCACCCCCGGCACCCAACCCCGCCCTGCCCGCCGGGGAGTGGCGGGCGGTGTGGGTGAGCTATCTGGACTGGGCGCTGCTGGATTTCTCCACCGAGGACACCTTCCGCGCCGGGGCGGCGCAGCTGCTGGACAATTGCGCCGGGCTGGGGCTGAACACTGTGTTGGCACAGGTGCGCCCCTTCGGGGATGCGCTGTACCGCAGCAGTTTGTTCCCGTGGAGCCATCTGTGCACCGGGGTGCAGGGCAAGGACCCCGGCTTTGACCCGCTGGATGTCTTTCTGACCGAGGCGCACCGCCGGGGCATCGGGGTGGAGGCGTGGGTCAACCCCTACCGCCTGCGCTCCTCGGCGGCGATGCCGCCGAATCTGGCAGAGAATAATCTGGCAAACACCCACCCGGACTGGCTGTGCACCGCCGGGGAGGGGCTGTACCTGAACCCCGCTGTGCCTGCCGCCGCAGACTATGTGGTGCAGGGGGTGGCAGAGCTTGTGCAGAACTACCCGGTGGACGGCATCCACTTTGACGATTACTTTTACCCCACCACCGATGCCGCCGTGGACGCGGCGCAGTTTGCGGCAAGCGGCGCAGCCGACCTTGCCGCGTGGCGGCGGCAAAATGTTACCGCGCTGGTGGCGAAAGTGTACCGCACCGTAAAGGCGGCAGACCCCACCTTGCGGTTCGGCATCAGTCCGCAGGGCAACCCGGACAACGACCTTGACCAGCAGTACAGCGATGTGACCGCATGGCTGGCGGCGGGCGGGGAGGAAAAGGTCATTGACTACCTCTGCCCACAGGTGTACTGGGGCTACGGCTTTACCTTGCAATCCGGAAGCACCCGCTTTGCCTTTGAAAACATCGTCCCGGCGTGGCTTGCCTACCCCCGGGCGGGGGATGTGGCGCTGTACTTTGGGCTGGGCGCGTACCGGGTGGGCACCGGGGACGGCGGCGCGAACCCGGACAGCGTATCCGGCTGGAGCACCGGCAGCGCGCTTGCGGCACAGGTAAAGGACTTACGGCAGCAGGCGGCGGGCGGCTGGGCACTGTACCGCTACGGCAGTCTGTTCGGGGCGGAGGCACCCGCGCTGGCCGAGGCCGAGTGCGCAGCGCTGCGGGCGCTGAATACGTGAAAATTGTGCAGAAACAGGCGGCAAACCGCACAAAATAAATACAGGTATCTTGTGCAGAGCGGCAAAATGCGGTATACTTACCCTGTATCTGTCCGTTGGCAGAGACGCACGAAAAAGAAAAGTTTCTTTGTTTCTATGAGGAAAGCTATGAAGATGAAAAAACAGCTTTTGGCATTGCTGCTGGCGGCGGTGATGGTGCTTAGCCTGACCGGCTGCAAGGAGACCCTGAAAAAGGTGGCGCAGAAGGTGACAGGCCACTCCGAGGAAGTGCAGGAGGAGGACACCACCCGCTGGGCGGAAGCCACCACCGACCCGCTGATCATTCAGGGCATTGCGGATGCCTCGGCAAAGTATGCCAACGCCACCGCAGACGGCTGCCTGTACGCAGTGTTCAACGGCATCTGGAGCCGCAACACCGGCTACTTTACCGTGCCGGGCGGCAGTTTGAACATTATGGCCTGCGGCACCGCCGAGGGCACCCAGAAGTTCAAGGTTGCACTGTGGAAAAAGGTGGACGGCGGCGCAGAGTATGTGCCGGACAGCACCTACTATATCAAGACCGATGGCACCGACTACCGCTGCACCATTTCCGGGCTGGACCCGGCGGCGCAGTACCGTGTGACCATCTCGTATGATTCCAGCCGGTACTACCTGTACGGCCTGATGAAGGTGGAGGGCATTGCCGGATGACGAACCAGACGAAAAATTCAATGCTGCTGATGCTGTGCGCCCTGATCTGGGGCACAGCTTTTGTGGCGCAGAGCGCCGGCTCCGGCATGGGCGCGTTCTCCTTTCTGGCAGGGCGCAGCTGGATGGCGGTTCTGGTGCTGATCCCCACGGTCAAGGCGTTTGACGCCTTGCACCACCGGCAGGGCAGGCCGGACGGCAAGCCCAAAACGGCGGCAGAGCGCAAGCTGCTGCTGAAAGCCGGGCTTGTGTGCGGCACGCTGCTGTTTCTGGCAAGCGCGGCGCAGCAGCTGGGTATCACGCTGGACCCCTCCACCGCAAAGGCGGGCTTCCTGACCGCCATGTATGTGGTGCTGGTGCCGGTGTTCGGCCTGTTTCTGGGGCGCAAGGGCAGCGCGCAGCTGTGGGTGAGCATGGCCATTGCCGTGGTGGGGCTGTATCTGCTGTGCATGAAGGACGGCTTTGGCAGCATCCAGAGCAGCGACGGGCTGCTGCTTTTGTGTGCGGTGCTGTTCAGCTTCCAGATCATGGCGGTGGATCATTTCTCCCCGCAGATGGACGGCGTGCGCCTGAGCCTTGTGGAGTTTTTTGTGGTGTCGGTGGAAAGCACCGTGGCGGCGCTGCTGTTCGAGCAGCCTGCCATGGCAGAGTTTGTCACCTACGCCGGGCCTATCCTGTACTGCGGCGTGATGTCCAGCGGCGTGGCCTACACCCTGCAGATTCTGGGTCAGCGGGACCTGAATCCCGCCGTGGCCAGCCTGATCATGTGTTTGGAAAGCGTATTCAGCGCCCTGGGCGGCTGGCTGCTGCTGCACCAGAACCTCTCCTTCCGGGAATCTACCGGCTGCGTGCTGCTGTTTGCCGCCGTGGTGCTGGCGCAGCTGCCCCTTGGCCGCCTGATGCGGAGCAAGGCCTGAGATGTCGGCAAAGCCGTGCGCCCAGCTGCGCAGCGTGGAGGGCATTCAGTACGAACTGGTGCGCAAAAAGGTAAAGCAGCTGCATCTGCGGGTGCGCAGCAACGGCACCGTGATGGTAAGCATCCCTTTGACGGCCAGTCTGGAGCAGGCTGACCGTTTTGTGCTGCAAAACGCCCAGTGGATCCGGGATACCCGGGTGAAGAATATCACGAAGCTCAACAAGGACAACGCCGACCTGCCGGACAAGGCCACGGTGCTGGCCTACTTTACCGCCATGAGCGATAAGGTCTACCCGGCCTTTGCCGGGGTACTTGGCGGGCAGAAGCCTATTCTGAAGGTGCGCAGCATGACAAGCTGCTGGGGCGTGTGCTGCCCGGCTAAGCGGCAGATCACCTTTGCCTTGCAGCTGTATAACCAGCCTCCTGCGGCGCAGATCTATGTGGTAGTACACGAGTACTGCCACTTTTTGCAGTTGAACCACAGCCCGGCCTTCTGGGCAGAAGTGGAAAAGCTGCTGCCGGACTGGAAGGCCCGGCGGGAGCTGCTGAAAAGATAATCTATCGTAAAAACGGAGGGAAATTCCCTTGGAAAACGAAAAAAAGACCGGCGATAAATATTCCAAGCTTGCCGGCAATACTTTGATCTTTGCAATCTCCAGCTTTTCGTCCAAGCTGCTTACCCTGATCGTACAGCCCTTTCTGACCTACGCCATGGCGGAGATCTCGGATCTGGGTCTGTCCAAGATCCTGAGCCAGTACGCCAACCTGCTCATCCCCTTTGTGTCTATGGGCATGTCCAACGCCATCATCCGCTTTGGTCTGGACAAGGGCAACAGCGAAAAGCAGGTGTTCACCAACGGCCTGCTCACCATTCTGGGCGGCTTTGGCATTCTGGTGCTGTGCTGGCCCATCACCCAGTTTTTGCCGGATATGGCGCAGTACGGCCTGCTGATCTACATTTATGTGCTCATGAGCTGCCTGCGCACCCTGTGCACTCAGTTCGTGCGCAGCCGCCAGTGGAATAAGCTGGTGGCAGTGGACGGCGTGCTGTGCACCGTGGCGACCATGGCCTTCTATGTGCTGTATCTGGTGGGCTTCAAGTGGGGCGCCAACGGCTACCTGCTGGCCATCATCAGCGGCGACCTGACCAGCGTGCTGTTCTTGCTGTTCACCGGCAAGCTGTGGAACTATGTGGAGCTGAAGGGCGTCAACAAAAAGCTGTGGCGGCAGATGCTCAACTTCTCGCTGCCCATGATCCCGGCGCAGATCAGCTTCTGGATCATCAATGCTTCTGACCTGTTCTTTGTGCGCGAAATGTGCGAAGGGCTGGACGAGCGCACCGGCAACGCATGGAGCGGTCTGCTTTCCACCGGCTACTTCCTGCCCACCATCCTGACCACGCTGGGTCTGATCTTCTACGATGCGTGGCAGCTTTCCGCCGTCACCGAGGAGGAGGAGCGCGCCCGGTTTTTTACCAAGATCTTCCGCACCTATTCCAGCGTGCTGTTCTGCTGCGCGGCGGGCATTATCTGGCTGTGCCGCCCGGTGATGCACGTCATGAAGTCCAACTATTACTACGCATGGCACTTTGTGCCGTTCCTCGTGCTGGCTTCCACCTGCAGCTGCTTCAACCAGTTCATGAACAGCGTGTACGTTGTGACCAAAAAGTCGCAGCGCAGCATGGTCACCATGATGGCAGGCGCCATCAGCAACTGCATCATGAACTACTTCTTCATCAAGTTGTGGGGGCCTGTGGGCGCGACCTATGCGTCCTTCCTTGGCCTTGCGCTGGTGTTCACCCTGCGTGCGGTGGACGCCCGCCGCATGATCGGGATGCGCGTCCACCCGGCGCGGGTGCTGGCAAATGCCGCTGCACTGGTATTTGAAGCTTTTGTGCTGCTGGCAGAGCCGCCGCTGTACGGACTGTGGACAGGGCTGATCACGCTGGTTATCATCCTGTACAACTTTGCGGGCGTATGGGCCATGGCGCGGGTGCTGCTGCCCCGCCTGCTGGGCCGCCGGGGCAAGGCGCTGGTAGCCGCCGTGGACGGCTGGCTGAAGCCGAAAAAGGCGTAAAGCGGGACGATTTGGAATGCGCTCCGCATTTGCTTTGCGCATATTCAGCGGAAAAATTATTTATAAGTTCGGAATACCGGAGCGTCTGCGGACGCTCCGGTATTCCATTTTCACGGGGAAGGACATAAAGGTGAGTAATATATTTTTACAATTTATGGAATATGCTCAAGTTTTTTCCTTCTGCGGATTGACGGCATCCCCCTGAACCCGTATACTATAAATATATCTTGTACAAAAGTGTACAAACAGGATACAGACGAAAGGCGGTGGACATCATTCTCAGACGATCGCTCCCCAAGCTGCGGGAAAAGCTTTTGGAGGCGCTGCAGGCGGTGCTGCCCATTGTGGCCATTGTGCTGGTGCTCTGCTTTACGGTAGCACCGGTATCGCCCAGCATCCTGCTGTGCTTTTTGCTGGGCGCTGCCATGATCGTGGTGGGCATCATGTTCTTTACTCTGGGGGCAGAGATGAGCATGACCCCCATGGGCGAGCGGGTGGGTGCAGTCATCACCCGCAGCCGCAAGCTGCCCCTCATCCTCGTGCTCGGCTTTTTGCTGGGCTTCCTTATCACCATCTCGGAGCCGGACTTGCAGGTGCTGGCAGATCAGGTGCCCTCTATTCCAAGCGGTACGCTGATCCTCTCGGTGGCGGCGGGCGTGGGCCTGTTTCTGGTCTTTGCCTTTCTGCGTATGCTTATCGGCGTTGCGCTGCCGAAGCTGCTGGTGCTGTTCTATGGGCTCATCTTTCTGCTGGCGGCCTTTGTGCCCAAGGAGTTCCTCGCCGTGGCGTTTGACTCCGGCGGCGTGACCACCGGCCCCATGACCGTGCCCTTTATCATGGCGCTGGGCGTGGGCGTTTCTGCCATCCGAGGCGACCGCCATGCGGCAGACGACAGCTTTGGTCTGGTGGCGATGTGTTCCATCGGCCCCATTCTGGCGGTGCTGACGCTGGGTATCGCGTTCCGCGCAGCGGACAGCACCTACATCCCGCCTGTTCTGCCGGAGGTGGCAGACTCGGTGGAGCTGTGGCAGCTGTTCCGGGAGGGTCTGCCCACCTATCTGGCCGAGATCGCCCGCTCGCTGCTGCCCATCGTGCTGATGTTCGGAGCATTTCAGCTGATCGCCCTGCGGCTGGACCGCCGCACGCTGGGGCGCATCGGCGTGGGCCTTGTGTATACCTATATCGGCCTTGTGCTCTTTCTGACCGGCGCAAACGTGGGCTTTATGCCCGCCGGTAACTATCTGGGTCAGGTGCTGACAGGCGGCGGGATGCGCTGGGTGATCATTCCCATCGGAATGCTCATCGGCTACTTCATCGTCAAGGCCGAGCCTGCGGTCTATGTGCTGAACAAGCAGGTGGAAGAGGTGACCGACGGTGCCATCTCGGCGCAGGCCATGGGTCTGGCGCTTTCCGCAGGCGTGTCCATCTCGGTGGGTCTTGCCATGGTGCGGGTGCTGACCGGCATCTCCATCCTGTGGTTCCTTGTGCCGGGCTATGTGTTCGCTATCAGCATCTCCTTTGTGGTGCCCAAGCTGTTCACCGCCATCGCATTCGACGCGGGCGGCGTGGCCTCCGGCCCCATGACGGCCACCTTCCTGCTGCCGCTGGCGCAGGGTGCCTGCGTGGCGGTGGGCGGCAATATCGTCACCGACGCTTTCGGCGTGGTGGCGATGGTCGCCATGACTCCGCTCATCACCGTGCAGATGATGGGTCTGGTGGCACAGCTGCGCACCCGCAAGGCACGGACGGCGCAGCCCGCTGCGGTGCTTGCCACCGTGTTTGCGGATCTGCCGGATGACGCCATTATCGAGCTGTAAAGGAGGCAGAACGTGAGCAGTTTGTTTTTGATGATCACCATCACCGACCGCCGCTCTACCGATGGCTTTTTGCAGCTGTACAAAAGCCACGGCGTAACGGTAAGTATGCGTACCGTTGGTTCCGGCACGGCGGTGCAGGAGACGCTTTCCACCCTTGGGCTGGAAAAGACCGAAAAAGCGGTGCTGCTGGCCGTGGTAACGGCAGAAAGCTGGCAGAAGATCCAGAAGGATCTGCGCCGCAAAATGCAGATCGATGTGCCGGGCACCGGCATTGCGTTCATTGTGCCGCTGAGCAGCATCGGCGGCAAACGGGCGCTGATGTTCCTTACCGAGCACCAGTCCCTTACATGGAAGGAGGAGAGCACCTTGAAGGATACCCGCTACGAACTGCTGCTGGTGGTGGCAAATCAGGGCTACACCGGCTCCATTATGGATGCTGCCCGCACCGCCGGTGCAGGCGGCGGCACGGTGATCCACGCAAAGGGCACCGGCATGGAGGGTGCAGCCGCCTTTCTGGGCGTGGAACTGGTGAACGAAAAGGAGCTGGTGCTCATCGTCAGCCGCACCAGCCAGAAAAACACCATCATGAAGGCCATCATGGAGGGGGCAAACCCCAAGGCGGGCGCCATTGTGTTCTCGCTGCCGGTGACCGATACCGCCGGTCTGCGGCTGATGGAAGAGGACGAGGCTCAGCCGGAAGCTGCCCTGTGACCCCTTAAAAATCGATCCCGATATCCGCATTTATCGCCGAAGGCTTGATAAATGCGGATATTTTCGTTATCATAGTAGAAGATACTTCAACTATAAACAAAGGAAGATGAAGATGACGCAATTAACACGCAAGCAACAGCAGCTCTTCAACGCACTGTCCATCGTGGTGGGCAACGCGATGTATGCGCTGACTGTGGTATTATTCCTGATGCCCTCCGGCCTCATCACCGGCGGTGCCACCGGTATCGCACTGGCGTTTAACAAGGTCACCGGACTGCCGGTGTCTGCAGTACTGTTTGTGGTCAACGTGGCCATGCTGCTGCTGGGCTGGTGGGTGCTGGGACGCCGCTTTGCCCTGAATACTATGGCAAGCACGGTGCTCAGCCCCTTTTTTATGGCGCTGTGGGAGCGCTTGCTGGGCAATCTTGTACTGACCGATGATCTGGTGCTGAACACCGTATTCGCGGGCTTTGGCATCGGCATCTCGCTGGGCATCACCATCCGCGCCGGTGCTTCCACCGGCGGCATGGATATCCCCCCGCTGGTGCTGAACAAGTGGTTCCACCTGCCGGTGTCCAGCACCATGATGGTTTTCGACTTTATCATTCTGGCGGCGCAGGCGGCCTTCAGCCCGGTGCGGCAGTCCCTGTACGGCGTGGTGATGGCCATTATCTACACGGTCGTGCTGGACAAGGTGCTCATGCTGGGCACCACCCGCACCGAGGTAAAGATCATCAGCGCCAAGTCCGACGAGATCTGCGCCGCCATTTTCGCGCAGCTGGACCGCGGCGTGACCATCCTGCACGGCGAGGGCGGATACCTGCGGGAGCCGGAGTCGGTGCTGCTGAGCGTGGTCTCCAACCGGCAGCTGCCAAGGCTGGAAAAGCTGGCGCACACTATCGACCCCACCTGCTTTATGATCGTGAGCCATGTTACCGAGGTGAGCGGACGCGGCTTCTCGCTGGAAAAGGACTATCAGGCGGAGGGGTAAGCGGATTTCCCCAAGGCTCTTGCAAAACTGCCCCGGTTTGGGGTATAGTATAGAGGAACAGTAGGTTATACTGTATCTCACCCAAAACAGAAAGGAAAAGCTATCATGTTTGATATTTTCAATATGCTCAAAAAAGAGGCACACACCGCACCCAAGCAGGTGACCCGCGATACCATCATCGGCGACATTCTGGATATGGACCAGACCACCGCACCCTACTTTATGGAGATCGGGATGCACTGTCTGGGCTGCCCGGCTTCCCGCGGGGAGACCATCGAGGAAGCCTGCGAAGTGCACGGCGTGAACTGCGATGAGCTGCTGGAGAAGCTGAACACCCATCTGGCAGCCAAGAAGGCCTGAGTGCTGCCCACACTGGATGCGCGTCTGACCGCAGCGGCAGAGCTGGTGCGCCCGGGGCAGCCGGTGGCGGACATCGGCTGCGACCACGGCAAGCTGACGGCGGTGCTGGCGGCTTCGGGTAAGTACCCGAAGGTCATCGGGGCAGACCTGCGCCCCGGCCCGCTGGCCAAGGCAAGGCAGACGCTGGAAAATGCAGGTTGTCTGGACCGCGCTGAGCTTCGGCTCGGCGACGGTCTTTCTGTGTTGTCTGCCGGGGAGGTGGGCAGCATTGTGCTGGCGGGCGTGTCGGCACAGACCACTTGGGAGATCATCGAAAAAGCGCCGTGGGTGTCCGCTGTGGGCGGGCCGCGCCTTGTCATGGTGCCCGCCACCCGGCACAGTGAGCTGCGCCGCTGGCTGTGGCAGCACGGCTTTGCCCTTGTGGCCGACCGTCCGGTGCAGGCCGCAGGCCGCTGGTATGCGGTGATGGCGGCAGAGTACACCGGTAAGGTGACCGAGCCCACCTTTACCCAATGTCTGCTGGGGGACACCGCCCGCTGGCCGGAGGGTGCGGGCTACGCCGCGTGGCAGCGGGCAAAGCTGCCCCGGATGCGGCTGGGCGTGCCGGACGGCAGCCCGCTTGCCGCAGAGATGGATGCCATTCTGAAAGAGGGAAACTGAAATGACCACGGTACAGCAGGTATACGAAGGAATGCAGCGGCTTGCCCCGCCGGAACTGGCAGAGCACTGGGATAACCCCGGCCTGCTGGTGGACTGCGGCGGCGCGGTGCGCCGGGTGCTGGTGACGCTGGACATCACCCCGGAGGTGGTGTCAGAAGCTGCGGCAAAGCAGTGCACAGTCATCGTGGCGCACCACCCGGTCATCTTTGACCCGCTCAAGCGGCTGTGTCCCGCCGATGTGCCTTATCAGCTGGTGCAGGCGGGCATTTCCGCCATTTGTATGCACACCAATCTGGATGCCGCCGAGGGCGGCGTGAACGAGGTGCTGGCGGGCATCTTCGGGATGCGGGACTGGGAAGTGTTTGCCGATGGCTGCGGCCGGGTGGGCGAGGTTGAGCCCATCACGGTGCCGGAGCTGGCCCGCAAGGCGCAGGCTGTGCTGGGCGGGCGGTGCAACAGGCCCCGGAGCGGCCCAGCGGTGCAGGTCAAGTTTGCGGATACCGGCAGGACCGTAAAGCGGCTGGCGGTCATCAGCGGCGCGGGCGGAAGCATGTTCGAGGATGCCCTTGCCGTGGGGGCGGACTGTCTGCTGACCGGCGAGGCCAACCACCACGCGGCCATAGATGCCGTGCGTCTGGGGCTGTCGCTGGTGGCGGCGGGGCACTACGCCACCGAGTTCCCGGTGTGTGCAGCCATCGCTGACCGCCTGCGCGCTGCGTTCCCGGAGCTGGAGGTGCGGGTGAGCGGAGAGAACAGAGATCCGTTTACTTATATATAAAGGAGACGGATGAAACCTCTCAGGCGCTTTGCGCCAGCATACGGGTTGCGGCTCCC
>OGOS01002325.1_pt1 | contig 10469 bp, 9 predicted proteins | sample 1552701 | NCBI WGS metagenome assembly OGOS01 (sample SAMEA2580128, study PRJEB22360) | human gut metagenome | biome: human gut; feature: human-associated habitat; material: faeces | place: Denmark | collected 2008/2010
ATCATATTTCGTCTGTACCGTTTTTCTTTTCATAAACCTATAAAATCACGACTTGCGAGAGGGCGCTTATATCTGCCCTTCACAACCCATAAAAGCACCACAAAATCTGCGACACTACGTCCGTTAAACTCCGGTTTACAGAAAGTTAGCATAAACCATAGCGGCAACAACGGTCAGAATACCGGAAACCGCAATGGAAAGGCTGCTCATTGCCCCCTCTATCTCGCCGAGTTCCATCGCTTTTGCAGTTCCTACAGCATGGGAGGCAGAACCAATTGCGATCCCTTTTGCGATAGGTTCTTCAATATGAAAAAGTTTTAATACCGCATCCGCTGTTATGTATCCAAAAATTCCTGTGATGATAATGACCGCAACAGTAATTGTCACATAGCCACCAAGTTCCTCAGAAACTCCCATTCCGATCGCTGTTGTGATAGATTTTGGAAGTAATGTAACATACTGCTGATGATCGAAACGAAAAAGCAAAGCCAGAACCAGAATACATGTCATGCTGGTAAATACCCCGGAAATAATTCCTGCTATGACAGCTTTCAGATTTTTCCTGAGTAACTCAAACTGCTCATACAGAGGAACTGCCAGACAGACAGTCGCCGGTGTCAACAGATAACTTATGTATTTTGCTCCTTCCTGATAATCTGCATAGTCTATATGAAACACCACCAGAAATACCATAACTGCAATTACGGAAATTAAAAGTGGATTAAATATTGCGATTTTTACTTTCTTTTTAAACCATAAACCAAACTCATAGGTCAACAGACTGACTACAACCCCTAAGAAAACGGAATCTGTCAAAAATGATTTCATGTTCTTACTCCTCCTTTTTCTTTCCTTTACGGATCACAAACTGCGTGATGCTTCCGGAAACTCCCATGACGATCACCGTTGAGATCAGCGTAATGACAACCACCTGTATCCAGATTGACTGCAGAGCTCCCCACGAATCAAGAAGTCCTACTCCGGCCGGCACAAACATCAATGGCATGATCTCGATCAGAAAATTACTTGTTTCTTTGATGTCTGACACCTTTAAAATTTTCAATTCCAATGCAAGGAAAAGAAGTACCATGCCATAAATACTCGCCGGTATGGATAGTGGTATGATATATTTTAAAAGTTCACCCAAAAAAGAAACGAACAGAATAATTAAAAGCTGTCTTACATATTTCATGATTTTTCTCCTTTGTTTTTTTTCTGATTTTGTATCATACCACTGCTTATTTTGAATCTCAATACCTATTTTTTATGTTTCTTTTTTAGTCCATCACAGGCTGGGTTATCCAACACCTTCCCATCTGCTGAAAATCTTGAGCCATGACATGGACATTCCCATGTCTGTTCTTCTTTATTCCACTGAAGGACACATCCCATATGACTGCATCTTTTTCCGCCAATCCTTCCAATCCCCACAAGTGCATGACCCAGATTAGAAATTAACTGTGGTTTTAACATATTGCGTGATGGTGAAAAAACAGTAGAATATTCATTGTTTTTTTCCTGTACGAGGTCTGACAAGATCATTGCTGACAGCATGGAACCTGTCATCCCCCATTTTCCAAATCCGGTTGTCACAAATAGATCCGGTGTATTTTTACTGTATGGACCGATGTATGGTCTTTTATCCAGAGACATGCAGTCCTGCGTTGCCCAGAAATAGCGTTCCTTTGCTTCCGGGAAATATTCCTTTGCGATATCGCGCAGTAAATCCCAATTGCTTTTTTCCTTTCCAGACCGGTGACCGCCTCCGCCTATCAGCAGATAGTCTTCGTAATTTCTCAAGGACAATCCGATATTATCTGCTTCAAGATACATACCCTTCAGATTTTTTCCATGCGCACAGGCAAGTACATAAGAACGATTCTGATATAACTTTAAATAATAGGAACCTCTCGTATTAATAAACGGAAAATGTGTCGCAATGATAATTTTCTCTGCTGCGACTGAACCTTTTTCTGTCAATGCAAAATACTCTGTCATCTCACGCACTTCGGAATGTTCATAGATTCTCAGATTTTTGCTGATCCCGGCGGCAAATTTGAGTGGCTGAAACTGCGCCTGCCGCGGAAACCGTATTGCACCCTCCACTTCAAACGGTAACTCCGTGTCCTCCACATAATCAGCCTGAAATCCAAGACTGCCCAATGCCTGTATTTCACTCTCTAACTTCCGACGCTCCCTGACAGAATACAGATAAGAATCCATTTCTTCCATATCACAGTCCAGAAAACGCCCCAGATTTTTATAATTTTCCACCGCTTTTAAATTTGCTTTCAGGAATAGTTCTGCACGCTCCTGTCCCATGGACTGTAATGATTTTTCGTAAATCAATCCGTGCTGCGCTGTAATTTTTGCAGTTGTATGCCCGGTCACGCCCTGACAGATGCGGTCTTTTTCCAACAGACAGTAATCAACACCCGCCTGCTGTAAAAAATAGGCGCACAAAACACCCGCCATACCGCCGCCAATGATCAAAACCTGTGTCCGGATGTCCTTTTCCAAAGTCGGAAACTCCGGCATTTCTATATTTTCCGTCCATAATGAACTCATAAATCCTCCTTGTTTTGCGAAGCAAAATGCGACTGCCCATGCAGGAGCAGAGGATTTAGCCTCCTTGTTTTGCGAAGCAATTTTATGATTAGTATGAATGGATTGTTTCATAATTATTCAATGCGTTCCATTTAGTTTGATTATCAAAATACTATTGACATTCTATTTCATTTCGTCTATTGTTTATAATAGTTTGATTTTCAAAGCATTTTAACAAAATAAATTTTCTGGCTAAACTATTTCATTGTTCAGAACGGATTTCACATTGTTTGAAGTCAAAAATAATATTTTTGAAATGGAGATTATGATGAGTGTACGAATTATAATAGACTCTGCCTCTGATCTGACAAAGGAACAGGCAGATAAATTAGGACTTGATTTTTTACCTTTGAAAACAATTTTTGGTACGGAAGAATATCTGGATGGCATCACATTAAGCCACCAGCAATTTTATGAAAAACTGATTGAGAGTGACTGTATGCCGACCACAAGCCAGATTCCGCCACATGATTTCGAGCAGCTTTATGCAGATGTGAAAGAAAAAAAAGACACAGCAGTTGTCATCACACTTTCCTCCAGGCTTTCCGGTACTTTTCAGAGTGCCAATATTGCATTGGATGGTTATGAAGATTGTATTACGATCGTTGACAGCGAAAATGTATGTCTTGGCGAACAGATTCTTGTGATGTATGCCTGCCGTCTCAGAGATGCCGGTGTTTCTGCCGCTGGAATTGCAGAAGCTCTGGATCAGAAAAAGAAAGATGTCCGCGTTCTGGCGTTATTAGATACCTTAGAATATTTAAAACGCGGCGGACGCATTTCCAAGACTGCCGCTCTTGCCGGAAATCTGCTCTCCATTAAACCGGTGATCACAATTGCCGACGGAGAGGTTGCAGTTCTTGGAAAGGCACGCGGCTCAAAAAACGGTTGCAATATGCTCCGGGAGGAAATTGCAAAATGCAATGGTATTGATTTCTCCATGCCGATTTGTCTCGGTTATACCGGATTAGAAGATTCCCTTCTGCGAAAATACATAGAAGATAACACCGATCTCTGGAAATCTTATGTGGAAGAACTGCCTATCAGTTCCATTGGAAGCACAATCGGAACCCATACGGGTCCCGGCGGAATCTGCGTTGCATTTTTCAGTAAGACAAACTCCTGACCGGAGTTTGTCCTGCGTCATCTTACTCCAATGCCCCTTTTACTTTTTTATGGGAAATACAACGTTCCTCCCGATTGGCAAGTGCCTTTACCCTGCCTTCTAACAGAAGTTCCCTTCCTTTTTCATTTCTTGTATACACACAGTCATAGCCTCCAATATACGGATGCATGCATTTTGCGAAACATTCCGCATCCTCCTTCTTTTTCGAAAAGCAATTTGGAATGGCATAGAAACCGTTCAGTCCTTTCCGACCCTTCTTTTTCACAAGTATGTAACGCTGGTTGTCGATCACATCAAAAAACTCATTGACACACTGCGCAAACAACGCTTTATCCCTGCCGCTTCCACCGGACAGATAAATGATATGGTTATCCGGTCCCGGCGATTCTGCCACTACTTTGCAGTGTGTTTCTTCCAGAAGCTGCTGCTCCTCCAGCGCTTTACGGATTCCATTTCCAAATGCCTTTAATCTTTTTAACGGACTGCCCAGCATGAAAATTTTCGGAAAACGTATCATGATTCCAGTCAGTCCGACAACAATGAAGAAATAGCAGATTCCGGCTAAATGTCCATTTCGGGACGCTCCCGCCACGACACCTGCCCCAATTGCCCCGATCAGGAATAAAATTGCTGACAGGATCATTGTGAGAATCGCATCCCAGAAAACAACACTCGTCACAAACTTGTCTTTCACCTCTGTCTCATCCACAATATCCATTTTGTCATAGATTGCAAGCGCACTGTCCCAACGTTTTTTTAGCATATCGCGCTGTCCCGACATTTTCAGCATTTGTCTGTTAATCCTGTCAATATTTGTTTTATTAAATGGAGTTTTAATAATTGACAGCCGTTTTATTCCATTTTCGATCGTATTTTCCGTGTAATGCAGACCTAGAAAATGTTCCATCCTTCGTTCCAGCATACTGTAATCCTCGCTGATCTGATTGTCGTCTGCCTTCAGCACCTCATCCCACGGTCTCAGGCATACTAAATGCCAGATGTTACTTGTTTTTTCCGGCTGTTCCTTGATCACACGGATAGCGCGCCCACGCATCTGATTACTTAACATAAATGAACCGACAAAGCTTGCAAGGATCAGGGAATTGATGCAAGGAGAATCCCATCCCTCCCCAAGCAGCGATTTTGTGCCAACCAGCACCTGCATATAGCCTTTTGAGAAGACATTGGTTACCGCCCCTGTCAGAAAATGTGCATTTCCAACAGCCGTCACCTTAAGATAATCTGTCTCAGGAAGATTTCCGATCCTGCTGAATGTGACTTTTCCACTCGTTCCGATCTCCTGCTCTAACGCCTCTTTTGCCTCCGCCGGAATGATCACGATCGTCCCGCAAAGCACTCCAAAACGAATTTGTTTGTTTTTCTTTTCATTTTCACGCCGGAGCATTTCAAAAAACGGAAGCACTCCAAGCGAGTTTACGTCATATTCTGTATTTCCAATTGCTTTTTCATATTCTTTCCGGATGTAATCCGTCAAAACAAGCAGCCTTAAATTCTGACCGGATGTCTCATACTCATGGAACACAATGTCCCGTATGCTGTTGCATTTTCCAAGAGAATTTGTGAGCATTTTTTCCACTGCCGCACTTTTCGTCATGACGACTTTTTTCTTCTCTATCAGACCGCTGGATTTTAAATCTGCAATTAACAATTCACGATATGTCTTGTCACACATATATGAATCCACATCATCATACAAAAATCCCTGTAACAGACGCTCCATCCACTGCACGTTCATGGACGGTAATTTTTTTGCTCCCAAAAGTCTCTGTAATCTGGACGGAAATGCAATATTTTTGCTCTGAAGATAAATCAACAGCGATGCCAGATATGCAGGATTATCCAGCAACAGGTCATCCGATAGCTGTCCACTCAGCCCCTTATGGCTTCTCACATATGTGAAAAACTGTGTATCCTGCATAAGCTTCTCTGTCATTGCTTTACTGCGTTCTTCAAAACGTCTGACTTCCTGCTCCTCCTCTTTTGTCGGATAATTGAAGTAAACATAATCCTGATGCGGACAGAGACTTCCCTCTTTTACAAGTTCCGGTATCGTGATCTCCTCATCGATCTCTCCACACATATTCATGTACCGCGTCCACATAGCCGGTGTGGAATCATACGGCGGTGTTGCTGTCAGCGCTATGATTTTAAGGTTATCCACCTGTTTTTTGAATTCTTCTAATGCTTTCCACCATTCACTTCGCAGATGGTGGCATTCATCCAGACAGAGCACTTCGATCCCTGCCTCTTTCATCGCCGCAACCAGATCAAAACCGCTGTAATCTACTTCCTCTGTCTCGTTTTCTGTCAGGCACTCGTCTGTGCCTGTGCCACTCTCCTCACCTGCATCTTCCTGCATTCCCTGAAATCTTGTCATGGCACTGTGCAATGCCTGATAAGTTGCAACCGTGATTGCCTTTGGCTGTTTTAAATTCTGTGAAAGAAAATCTTCCCCCTGCACGCCCTCACATAAAAAAGCTTCCTCAATCCTTGCGATCCACTGCTCCCGGATCGTAATGGACGGAGCTAAAATCAGTGCTTTTCCATTCATCCTGCGGATCAGTTCAATTCCCAATGTCGTTTTCCCGGAACCAGGTGCTGCTACAATATGTATTTTTCCATCTGCCATGTACCTGTCTGCATGTTCTAAAACTCTTGCCTGATAATTCCGCCATGTTCCCTTAAATTCCAAAATTCCTTCGTAATTCATAACTTCTCCTTGCCGTTATTGTGCTATTTAGGCGATCACCTGCGCAATTCTGTTCAGTCTCGCATAAAATTGCGGATAAAAATCCTGCTCCGTGTCATACGGATTTATGTAAAAAGTATTCAGCAAAAACATCGTGATCGTCTTTTTCTGGTTTTCATCTGACATTTCCCCTAAAATACATTCGATTTTCTTCCGGAATGCATGCCAGTCGATCAGATATTGCTGATTTTTCTTAAGTTCCGGTGTATCCAGCCACTTGCAAACCTTCACCTTACTGCGGTTCTCTTTGGCACAGCCATCCAACTGTAAAAAATAGTCCAGTCTGTTCTCCTCGTAAATCCGCCCCAATGGAAAAACACGGCAGATACCCGGTCGAAAGCTGTGAATGCTGCATCTTTTCTCTTTTAAAAACGGACAGACATCTTTGTCTGTCATTTTCAGATTCGGCAATATCATGCCATCTGCCACATGCAGCTCTATCTGCTCCTTTAATAAGTTTTCAAACGTTGTATTCAGATTTTTCGTCAGTTCATAAATATCTAATGGATCAAGGATGATCGACTCCCCCATATCCTCACAGCACGAAGAACAGCCTGCACAATCGTTGCAGGCTGCCCGTACCATATCATTTAATCCATATCTTTTTCCGTCTGAAATTTCTTCCAAGTTCTTATTCATTTGTTAAACCTCGATATAATATTTGTATTTTTATCCCTGCCAGCTGTCCGACGCCATGCGGTCTGCAAGCTGGCTTAATTCGTTGGGATATTTCATAAGCTCACGTTCGGAATTCAGCCGATGCCGCTGTTCGGCATTTTTCTTTCCTGCGATTCCATATTCCAGGGCATTCTCCAAAGCCTGATACTCCCTCTGCGCTTCCCTGTTCAAAGTCTTATGAACACCGGAAACCTGTCGGTTCGTTCCATAGCGGCAGCCATTTCCTCCATGCGCACTCTCGTACTGTCCATTCTCATAAACGTATTCATCGTTCGTGTCATTTTTGTATACAGTCTCTTTTTTATCCGTTGGCGCACCATTGTATGCACTGTTATTTTTTTGTTTTTTACCCATTTCGCTTTTTTCTGGCAAAAAATAATTACATCACAATTTAATAATTATTTTTTATACCATTTCCCTCCTGTTTATTCAGATAGTATTGCACATCTGTTTTCACAGTTAGGGTATCACGTACAAGCATTTTTATTCACAAGCTGCAATGATCGCGTATTTCATTATTATAATCTGCATTTTGATATTGCATAGTCAATTTTTCATCTAATCTTTGTCTGCTTCACGATACACGCAAAATATCAACCGTGTGGGCACTTGCCCCCATCAAGTCCATGCGCTCTGCAACAGACATCTGGTATCTGACGAACAGCTCAAATGTTTCTTCGTCCATCTCCTTTAAGACCGGACGCATATAATTTGCTGCGCCATCAGGTGCTATGATTTTTTCACGCTGTAAGGAAACCGCCTCGTTTATTTTTTCAATGTCCGATAATGTGACATATTCATACAAATCTTTTTCTTTTGACACACAGTGAAAATCTTCTGTCAGCCTGCCATCTCCGAGACACTCTTTTACCATATTTTCCTTAAATCCATACATCAAAACACCATAATCGTTCATCAGATATGCCACAAAAATAAGACCGTTCTTTTTTGTCACACGCTTCGCTTCGCACAACGCTTTTACCTTATCCTCAAATGTATACAGATGATACATCGGTCCTAAAAGCAGTGTCATATCAAATGTTTCATCTGCAAACCGTGACAGTTTCAATGCGTTTCCCTGATATGCCTTCACGCTGCTGCCCTTGGATTTTAAAATTCCAAGATTATACTTCACGAGTTCCACCGCTGTGACATCATAGCCTTCGTTTGCCAGTGCGACCGAATACCGCCCTGTTCCGGCGCCTACGTCAAGGATTTTCGGTTGCTCCATTTCCTTTAAATAGCGATGGATGTATTCCATGGTAATGCGGTATTCCACCTGTCCATGGCGGCGTCCGAGCCTTTTTTCTTCATTAAATTTATTATAATGCTTTTCTAATTCTGTTAATTCTTTTGCCATATCTGTTTCCTTTATTAAAGCAGAGATCAAACATTACAGAAATAAATCGCTTTTATTCCACGCTTCATGCCCTGATCCGCCATTTTTTCAAATCTATTATGCGACAATAGATTTACCCGCATCTGCTCTATTTTTATGCCTTGTAACCATTATATACAACTACCGATTTTCTGACAAGAAAGATTGTTACTGTTCACTCAGCAGTAAAACACTTGCTGCTTTGCTACATAAGAAAGTAATTCAAGAGTGAGCGGTAACGAAAGATTCCAGCTACAGATTTAAAAAACGCAGTCTTTTCTGATTACATAAAACATGCTATAATGTGCAGTTGTGAATGCGTATGACTACCTGTGCTTTTATCTGTAAATATTATTTATTTTTTCATAAATGGAGAAAAAAATGAACCTGTTAAAAAAACAACTTGTAAAAAAAAACTATCACAAAGAGACCTTAAAAATCACCATTGATATGGCATGGCCAGCCATTGTCGAGTCCTTTTTCGTGGCTTTTGCCGGACTGATCGACTCCTTAATGGTCAGCTCGCTCGGCTCCTATGCCGTTGCGGCGGTCGGACTTACCACACAGCCAAAGCTGTTAGGGCTTGCCCTGTTTTTTGCGTTAAATGTTGCAATCTCAGCCCTTGTTGCCCGGAGAAGAGGTGAAAAGAAGCAGGACTCTGCGAATGAGATTCTGCTTACAGCCGTCCTTTTTATCGTGATTGCGGCTATCATCTCAAGCATTGTATTTGTGCTTTTTGCCGGTGCGATCATCGACTTCTGCGGTTCTACGGCAGACACCCACAATGATGCTGTGGTATATTTTCGCATTATTATGGGCGGTATGATCTTCAACTGCATCCAGATGGGAATTAACGCGGCACAGCGCGGTGCGGGAAACACGAAGATCACCATGCGTACCAACGTGACCTCCAACACGATCAATATCCTTTTAAATTATCTGCTGATCAACGGACGCTTTGGTTTTCCTGCCCTTGGCATCCGCGGTGCCGCACTCGCAACCATATCCGGGACCGTAGTTGCCTGCATTATGAGTGTTGCTTCCATTTTCAAAAAAGAGAGTTTTTTGAGTATTCCTTATATATTAGAGCAGCATATCCGCCCGACTTTGTCTGCTTTTCTCAATCTGATCAAAGTTGCTTACAGTGTCTTTTTCGAACAGGTATTAATGCGGATCGGTTTTATGTTAACCGCTATTATGGCTGCCGATCAGGGAACGGATGCTATGGCGGCGCATCAGGTCGGTATGAACATTATGGCACTCTCCTTTGCGTTTGGCGACGGTCTGCAGGCAACGGCAGTTGCTCTGATCGGACGAAGCTTAGGTTCCGGCGATCCGGATCTTGCCAAAGAGTACGGCCGCACCTGTCGTCTCATCGGTGCTGTCATCGCTGTCTGTCTGGTTGCGATCTACTATTTTGGTGCCAGCGGTCTCTACCATCTGTTTTTCACGGAAGACCACATTGTGGCAATTGGAGTCCAGATTATGCATGTCATAATCTTTGTTGTCATTTTCCAGATCTGTCAGGTCATCTACATGGGATGCCTGCGTGGTGCAGGAGACACGCTTTACACAGCAGTTGCATCCATGATCAGCGTCACTTTTATCCGTACCATTATTTCCTATTTTTGCGGTTATGTCCTCGGCTGGGGGATCATCGGTATCTGGATGGGCGTGCTGGGCGATCAGGTTTCCAGATTTATCTTTGCGACCGTGCGCTTCAGGCAGGGCAAGTGGGTGAAGATCAAAATCTGATAACCGGAGTTTAACTAGCGTAGTGTTGCAGATTCTGCGGTGCTTTTATAGGGTGTGAAGGGCAAATATAAGCGCCCTCTCGCAAGTCGTGATTTTATAAGTTTATGAAAAGAAAAACGGTACAGACGAAATATGATGTTCCTGTTCGCCGGGCA
>OGOS01002329.1_pt1 | contig 10451 bp, 10 predicted proteins | sample 1552701 | NCBI WGS metagenome assembly OGOS01 (sample SAMEA2580128, study PRJEB22360) | human gut metagenome | biome: human gut; feature: human-associated habitat; material: faeces | place: Denmark | collected 2008/2010
GTGACAAGCTGGTTTAACTGCTTCTCCAGACGGGTATACTCTGTATAGAGAGCTGCCGTCTGTTCTTTTAGCTGCTGTGCCCGGGATTTGGCGTAGGTATCCAGAATTTCCAGATGTTTTGAGGCATGGAGCAGAGACTGATGCTCATGCTGTCCATGAATATCCAAAAGACAGGCTGCTGCTGCCTTCATCTGACTTACTGTACTTGTCTCACCGTTAATTTTATTGATACTTCTTCCCTCCATAATTTTTCTGGAAAGAAGGACCTGTCCATCCTCCGGATAAATATCAAGTGTTTTCAATGCCTGGGCCACTTTCTCATTCTCTATCTGAAAAAGCAGTTCCACCAGTGCATAGGGCGCATTTTCTCTTATCATGTTCTTTGATGTCTTGGCTCCCAGTATTAGTTGCATGGAACCCAGCAGAATGGATTTTCCGGCACCGGTCTCACCTGTAAGGATATTAAGACCCGGACCAAATTCTACTTCTATTTCTTCTATCAGTGCAAGATTTTTCACATGCAGATGAGCTAACATTTATTGCCTCCATAATCAAGTCATTTGTAATGTTAAAAGTTCAGGATCGTAACTGCAAAGGTATTGAGCAGTTACTCGTGAGATCACTTATTCAATCTGACAAAACTTCTCAGTTTCTCTGCTGCTCCCAGTGCCATGTCTGCAGTCTTTGCAACACACATAATAGTGTCATCACCTGCAATACATCCCAGTATTTCCGGCCATTTCAACGCATCCAGGGCTGCTGCCACGCCCATGGCCATTCCGGAAACGGTTTTGATCACAATGATATTCTGTCCCACATCAATAGAAAGCAGGGTATCTTCCAGTACTCTTGTATATTTTTCTCCAAGACTTCCTGATTCATTATTAATAATTGCATAACGGGACTTTCCGTCCTTTCCTGCCACTTTTGTCAGCTTGAGAGCACGAATATCTCTGGATACAGTCGCCTGTGTCACCTTAAATCCTGCCTCATTAAGTCTGGAGGCCAGCTCTTCCTGTGTATCAATATCATACTGATGAATCAGTTCAATAATTTTCTCATGTCTCGCAACTTTCACCTTATTTCCTCCTGCTGATCAGCTGTCTCTCATCTTCCGGCGCAATACCTCAACAAAACTTAAATGGTTCAGCTTCAGAATCTTTGTCTTTACATCTGCCCGCCGGATCTGAATGCAGTCACCGGTGACCATGGGGATAAATGTATCTCCGTCAAAAGATGCGATTCCCTTTTCACAGTCACAGTGTCTTCCTTTTCCTATCTCTACAGTGATCACATCCTGCGCAGGAAAAATAATGCTTCTTGTATTCAGCGTGTGTGGTGCTATGGGAGTCATGATCGTCATGGCGGCATTGGGCGATACAATAGGTCCTCCCGCTGACAGACTGTATCCGGTAGATCCGGTAGGTGTTGAAATAATAATTCCATCAGCATTATAAGAGTTAAGATAAACATCATTTACATAATTCTTAAACCGGACCACGCGGAGATGACCGTCTCTGCCGATCACAATGTCATTCAATGCAATATCCTGTCCGATCAGTTTTCTGCCGCGGTACACCCTTCCTTCCAGCATCATGCGTTCTTCTACCTCGTAATCATCCGCCATCAGCTGATCCAGAGCACTGTACAGAGAGGTCTGATTCACTTCTGCAAGAAAACCCAGATTTCCCAGATTGATTCCAAGAAGAGGAATTTCCTTATGCACCACATCCCTTGCTGCCTGAAGAAGTGTGCCATCTCCTCCCAGAACAATAATACACTGTGTATCGTCCGGAACCTTATCAGGATCTGTATAATGAAAGGAACCCTCATGTTTCCTTTCTGCCTGCTGTACTTCACAGTTTTTGTGATGTGTTTTCAGATAATCTGCGATTTTTTCTGTGATTTCAAGTTTTTTATCCTTGTCACTGTTTGTAATAATATAAAACCTGTCCATAGTTTCTTCCTGACTCAGCCTTTTTAATCCAACTGTCCATGAGCCTCTGCCACAACAGCTTCTACAGATACCTTCAGGCTGTCGGTAACCCCGGTACCTTCCGGATGTTTTTTCAGATGAAGAAGATATTCGATATTTCCTTCCGGTCCTTTAATTGGCGAAAAAGAAAGATGACATGGCTCCATAAAAATACTCATGGCATAATCGCGCACTTTTTCGATCACTTCCTGATGAACAGCAGGATCTCTTACAACCCCCTTCTTTCCGACTTTCTCTCTCCCCGCCTCAAACTGCGGCTTGATCAGACATACGATCTCACCCTCATCTGTAAGGAGATTTCTTACAGGAAGCAGTACTTTTGTAAGAGAAATAAAGGACACATCAATTGATGAAAAATCTGCCGGTTCTCCCAAATCCTCCGGTACCACATAGCGGATATTGGTTTTCTCCATACAGACTACACGCGGATCGTTACGAAGCTTCCAGTCAAGCTGTCCATATCCTACATCAATGGAATAAACTTTTACTGCCCCGTTCTGTAACATACAATCTGTAAACCCTCCGGTGGACGCACCTACATCCATACAGACCTTACTATCCAATGTGACATCAAAGTTTTTCATAGCTTTTTCAAGTTTCAGCCCACCGCGGCTTACATACGGAAGAGTGTTTCCTCTGACCTCAATCTTTACAGTCTCCGGGAACATGGTTCCCGCCTTATCTTCTTTCTGACCATCAACATATACATCGCCTGCCATGATGAATGCCTTTGCTTTCTCGCGGGATGGTGCAAGGGCACGTTCCATCATAAGCATATCCAAACGTTTCTTCATTGCTCTCTTAATTCCTCACTATCTTCTATTGCCTGTCTGATGTCTTCCACTCCAAGTCCAATCCGGCTGCGCAGGCTTTCTACATTTCCCTGGGGTACGAAACGATCCCAGACAGCTGCCGACAACACTCTTATTTCCGGATGACAGGCTTCCATATAAGCAGACACATGCTCTCCGTATCCGCCGCTTTTCACATTCTCTTCTACTGTCACAAACAGACTGTGATCCTTTGCCAGTTCATCAAGAAGATCCACATCCAGTGGTTTCACAAATCTGGCATTTACAAAAGTAGGATCATAGCCGTCATCTTTCAGTCCTTTACAGATTTTCATGCAGGACGGGATCATACTTCCCACTCCCAGCACAGCGATTTTTTTTCCTTTGCGGATAATCTCACTTCTGCCATATTCCACAGGTGCCTGATATTCCCGAAGCCCCTGATGCGCACTGCCTCTCGGATAGCGGATTGCAATCGGTCCGTCAAAGCTTACCGCAAATGCAAGCATCTCTTCCAGTTCTCTGTCATTCTTCGGTGCCAGAACAGTCATATTCGGCATCATGGACAAATAAGACAGATCAAAGCAGCCCTGATGCGTCTCCCCGTCTGCGCCTACAAGCCCTGCCCTGTCAACAGCAAAAATCACATGAAGCTTCTGCATACATACATCATGCAGGATCTGATCTACAGCACGCTGCAGAAAAGATGAATAGATGGCAACAACAGGAACCAGGCCGCCAAGAGCCAGACCCGCCGCAAAACTCACCGCATGTTCCTCTGCGATTCCCACATCAAAAAATCTGTCCGGAAATCTCCTGGAAAATTCCACAAGTCCGGTTCCATCCGGCATGGCTGCGGTAATAGCTGTCAGTTTTTTATTTTTCTCACCAAGAGAGACCAGTGCTTTGGAAAAAACATCTGTATAACCCGGCACTGTTTTCTTCTGAAGTACCCGGCCTGTTTTAATATCAAAAGGACCTGTTCCATGAAACCTGTCCGGATGGGCACTTGCAGGTTCGTATCCTCTGCCTTTCTTTGTCAGGACATGAACAACTACCGGTCCCTCTACCCGTTTTGCTTCATTAAAGAGTTTCATCATCTGACGCATATTATGACCGTCAACAGGTCCCAGATATGTCAGCCCCATATTTTCAAACAGCATTCCCGGAATAAAAAGCTGCTTGACACTGCTTTTGGTTTTTCTCATAGTATCTACCAGAGCAGTCCCTACCTTCGGAACCTTCTTCAGTGCCTTTGTCACACCCATCTTCATTCCTGTATAAGCTTCTGCAGTTCTCAGTGCACTCAGATAAGTGGACATGCCTCCTACATTTCTGGAAATGGACATATTATTGTCATTTATGATAATAATAAAATTTGTCTTTAACTCTGCAGCATTATTTAATGCCTCATACGCCATTCCTCCGGTGAGAGCACCATCTCCGATCACAGAAACCACATGATGCTTCTGTCCCAGAATATCTCTGGCATGCACATATCCCAGTCCTGCCGAAATTGAATTGGAACTGTGTCCTGCATCATATGCATCACAGGGGCTCTCACTTCTCTTAGGAAAACCGCTTAATCCACCTTCCTGTCGCAGATTCTTAAATTCATCTTTTCTTCCGGTAAGAATCTTATGTGTATATGCCTGATGTCCTACATCCCAGATTAGTTTGTCTTCCGGAAAATCCAGCACATTATGAAGAGCCAGAGTCAGTTCCACTACTCCCAGATTTGAAGCAAGATGTCCGCCTGTCCGACTTACTGACCGGATTAAAAAGTCCCTGATCTCCGCTGCCAGAGGCTCGAAATCTTCCAATGGTATCTTATGGATATCATTGGGTTTCTTAATCTTTTCCAGAATCATTTGTATCCTTCCTTTATTTTCTGCGGTTTATTAATTTTTCAATTAACAAATACAGAAACTCGTTATTTTTATTCAGACTCTTCAGCAGATCGATTGCCTTTTCTGAGAGTTCTTCCACCTGTTCAGCAGCCTTCTCTGTTCCAAAAAGAGTCACATAAGTAACTTTATTATTCTTCTCATCACTGTGTACAGGTTTTCCCAGTTCTTCTGCAGTGCTGGTCACATCCAGAATATCATCCTGAATCTGGAAAGCCAGTCCTATATTTCCGGCAGCTTTCTCCACTGCAGATACTTCCTGCTCATTTGCTCCTGCAAGAATTGCGCCTGTCATCATGGAGGCTTCGATCAATGCTGACGTCTTATTTCTGTAAATATAGTCAAGCATCTCTTTTTCAAGGGGCTTTCCGTCATTTTCCACATCAACACTTTGTCCTCCAAGCATTCCATGAATGCCTGTTTTCTGTGAGACCACTCTCAACGCATGGATTACCCGATCCTGCTCTTTTGTCAGGGCAAATGCCTGAAACATGGTTTCGTATGCGTAATTAAGCAGCGCAACACCGCTTAACACCCCCATGGCTTCCCCATATACCTTATGTGTAGTCAGTCTGCCGCGCCTGTAATCATCATCATCAAGTGCAGGAAGATCGTCATGAATCAGGGAATGAGTATGGATCATCTCCATTCCTGCCATAAACGGTTTTACAACTTCTTCCTTACCATCAAACAGGCGATATGTCTCCCGGATCAACATTGGCCGAAGGCGCTTGCCTCCTGCCAGCATACTGTAATTCATAGCCTGAGCCATTGTTCCGGCGAATCCCGCCTCTGCAGGCAGAAAGCTTCTGATCACTTTCTCTGTTTCTTCCGTTCTCTTTGCTAATTCATCTTGAAAATTCACTAAATGTACCATCCTCATTAAGCTGCAGCATTTTCTTCTCCACTGTATCCAGCTTCCCGCTGCAAAGTTTCAAAAGTTCCATGCCCTGTCTGTACAGTATAAAAGAGTCCTCCAGCGATGTGTCTCTGTTTTCCAGTTTTTCAGCCAGCAGATCCAGTTCTGCAAACATCTCTTCCAGAGGTTTCTCCTCCTGTAACTGCTCACAGTTTTCTTTCTTCGCCATAGATTCTCTCCTCCTTCACCGTACCTGTAACATCTGCTTCTATCGTACCGTCTGTCACAGATATATAAATGGTATCCCCATTTTGTACCTGTTCTACACTTGTCAATGTCTTTTTATATTTATCTGCCACATAAGAATATCCCTGATTCAGTTTCTTTAAAGGGGAAAGTCCTGCAAAACGTTCCAGATAAACAGACAATCTGTGTCTCTCATCCTGAAGTTTCCTGTTCATTCCATTCTGCATGGCATTCTCCATATCTGCCAGACGCTGTCTCTGCTCCCGCAGCCTGTTCTCCGGACTCAGATAAGCAAATTTTGTCTGAAAATGCTCCAGTCTGCTGCGGTACAGATCCATTTTACCACTCATTGCACGATATAACCGCTGCCTGTAAATACTTACTGCTTCAATCACACTTCTGTAATCATCCACCGCAAGCTCTGCCGCGGCAGAAGGAGTAGGAGCTCGCAGATCAGCAACGAAATCAGCAATTGTAAAATCCGTTTCATGACCTACTGCGGAAATAATAGGTGTACTGCACTCAAAAATAGCTCTGGCCACGATTTCTTCATTAAACGCCCAGAGATCTTCAATAGAGCCGCCTCCTCTTCCCACAATGATCACATCCACATCTGTCTTATCAAGCATCTGTATTCCTTTTACAATACTTTCTGCCGCACCCGCCCCCTGTACAAGAGCCGGATATAAAATAATCTGTAAATAGGGATTTCTTCGATAGGAAATATTGCGGATATCCTGAACAGCCGCACCTGTCGGTGCAGTTACCACACCCAGACGTCTGATAAATCTCGGAATGGGCTGCTTGTACTCTGCCGCAAACATGCCCATCTCCTCAAGCTCACGCTTTAGCTGCTCGAATTTGAGATACAGATTGCCCTCTCCGTCAAGCTCTATCTTTTTGGCATAAAGCTGATATGCGCCGGTCTTCTCATACACCTCAACGGAACCTGTCACAATAACCTGGTCCCCCTCCTTCATGTGGAAGGAAAGTCCTGCCGCCCTGCTGCCCGCAAACATGATAGCGTTCATGGCTGCTCCCGCGTCCTTTATTGTGAAATAAATATGACCGCTCGTGTGATACTTGCAGTTGCTCACCTCTCCCTTTATGCTCACCTGTCTGAGCATAAAATCCTGAGCGAACATATTTTTAATATAGCTATTTACTTGCGCTACCGAATATATATTTCTATTTGCCATGTTCAATGCTCTATATCGCTGTTCCTCTTAAGCTATGCAAACTTTGCAAGCACTCCGTTTACAAATGCACCTGACTCATCTGCACCATACTTCTTTGCAAGCTCAACAGCCTCATTTATTGAAACCTTTGTAGGAATATCGTCCTCAAACTTTATCTCATAAACTGCCAATCTGATAATTGCCAGATCAACCTTTGCCATACGATTGGTCTTCCAGCCTGTAGACTTCTCATCGATGAGTGCATCAAGCTCTGCCATATGCTCAATAATCGCACTGCATTTTTCATCAATATACTGTTTTTCCTCGTCTGTAGGATTTGTAAGCTCATCATTTAAAAGCTCCATCTGCTCTGCAAGCTCAGACTTGTCATGAAACTCAACCCTGAAAAGCATCTTAAAAACGTTTTCTCTTATCTTGCTTCTTGTCATTTAAATTCCTCTCGTGAATAGTATTTTATATAAATTAAGGATGTCTGTACGACATCCTTAATTATACTACATTTGTGATCATTTAAAAAGAACTATTTAATTCTCTCCCATATCAACACTTGCTATACGAACATTGATAGTAGCCACAGAAAGCCCTGTCATTGTCTCAATTGCAGACTTAACCTTCTCCTGTACCTTTGTAGAAACCTCAGGGATGCTGTATCCATAAGCAATATTGAGTGCTACATCAACCACTACCTCATTGTCTGCTATCTCAATCTGAATTCCCTTTGAGAGATTCTTCATACCGAGCCTGCTGACAATCTCGTTTGTGATATTGCCTGCCATGGAGCTTACTCCCTCAACCTCAGTAGCAGCAAGACCTGCTATGATAGCTACAACCTCATCTGCTACCTTGATCTCGCCAGACTCATCTGATTTGATATTTATTGTGTTTCTATTCTCTGCCATGTCCATGTTCCTCCTTAACCGGCTATACGGTCTGTCCCTTTGCCACGTAAACCTGGAATGAGTCATTTCCCGTAAGTGATCTATTTCTTGATACGCGAACATTCTTGTCTGTGATCACGTACTCCAGATTGGCGCCATCCTCAATTACCGTATCCTGTAGCAGGATGCAGTTCTTGACCTTTGCATTCTTTCCTATCTTGACGCCTCTTGATAGGATGCTGTTTTCCACGGTACCCTCGATGACACAGCCATCAGCAACCATGACATTCTTGGCTTTTGAGCCATTTATGTATCTTGTAGGGTTATCATCCCTGATCTTTGTATAGATAGAATTGCCACTCTTAAACAATGCTGCCCTGTTATCCTCATCAAGGAGCTTCATATTCTCCTCGAAATAGCTCTTCATATCTGTAATCTGTGAAGCATAGCCTGTGTACTCATATGCCTGGATATTGAGTGAATCAGTGTTTGTAGCCATCAGATCCCTTGTAAAATAAGAATAACCATGTACAAAAGCGTCATCCACTATTCTAATGAGCTTCTCCTTCTCCATGATATAGATATTCATGCCAAAGTTTACCTTGCCCATATCCCTGTCATTGATATATATCTTTTTGATACGTCCATCATCTATATCAAATGTATAGTACATCTCATCATTGTTGCCGTTTGGTCTTAAGAATACCTTCGGTACCTCCTGCTTGCGGTACATTGCAGTGATATCAGCCCCTGTGTTCTTATGTGCCTCAATCAGCTCCCTGAAATCAAAATTGAATACATAGTTGGCATCAGCCATGATAACATACTTCTGAGTGCACTTTCTCAGATAGCCCTTAAGGCTTTCGATTGCCTCAACACGGCCCTCATACACCTTAATCTGCTTCTGTGCATAAGGCGGAACTATATTGATACCACCATTTTTTCTTGCAAGATCAAACTCCTGACCTGAGCCCAGGTGATCCATCAGAGAGTGATAGTTCTTCTTAACTATGAGAGATATATTGTCGATTCCGCTATGTACCATGCTTGAAATCAGGAAATCGCAGAGTCTGTAACGACCTGCAAACGGAATGGAAGCCATAAGTCTCTCGGATACCATCTCAGGAATGAGGGCATCGTAGCTGTTTGCAAAAATAACGGCCAAAGCCTCTTCGTTGTTCATGTTTAGCATTGTTCCTGGCCCTCCTCAACATCATTATATACCATTGCCTTTGGTCCTATAACCGCTCTGTCGCCAATTGTAACTCCCGGTGCAATTGTAGCAACATCACCTGTCACGTCCTCCGCCGGCTTTTCTCCAATAACTGCATCACAGCCTACTGTAACCCCCTCTGCAACTATACAGTGTGTGACCTTAGCGCCTCTTTTTATCACAGTATCACCCATGACAACTGCATCCTCTACCACAGCGCCCTCTTCTACGATGACACCGCCAAAAAGAATTGAATGCTTTACTGTGCCCTTCACTACACAGCCATCGGTAATCATAGAGTCTGTAACCTCTGCGTTGTTGCCAATGAAATGTCCTGTATGGCCACTGTTACGGCTGTATATCTTCCAGTTCTCATCAAACAGGTTGATACCGCTGTGCTCAGGATCAAGCACCTCCATGTTTGCCTCCCAGAGTGCAGGTATTGTTCCTACATCCTTCCAGTAGCCGTTAAAGTGATAAGCATACATCCTACGGTCATCCCTCAAAAGGTTTGGAATGATATTGTTACCGAAATCATTCTCTGAATCCGGATCATTTTCATCCTCGATAAGATACTTCTTAAGTATATCCCAATTGAAGATATAAATACCCATGGATGCAAGATTAGACTTAGGATTCTTTGGTTTCTCCTGAAACTCTGTGATCTTGTCGTCATCATCTGCTACCATGAGACCGAAACGTGATGCATCCTCCCATGGAACCTCCATAACCGCTACAGAAAACTCAGCATTTTTCTCCTTATGGAACTTAAGGAAATCACTGTAATCCTGCTTACAAATCTGATCTCCTGAAAGTATGATAACATACTCAGGATCATATCTCTCGATAAATGCAATATTCTGATAAATCGCATTTGCGGTTCCCTTATACCAGTCAGAGCCGGACGCCTGCTGATACGGCGGAAGAACATGAACGCCGCCATGCAGACGGTCAAGATCCCAAGGCTGTCCGTTTCCAATATATTCGTTTAATACCAACGGCTGATACTGTGTGAGAATACCGACGGTATCAATACCTGAATTCACACAATTTGATAACGGGAAATCGATAATACGATATTTTCCACCGAAAGGTACTGCTGGTTTTGCAAGCTTCTGAGTCAGAGCATAGAGTCGTGAGCCCTGTCCGCCAGCAAGAAGCATTGCAATCATTTCTTTTGCCATTATTAAAATCCCCTCTTTCACTTAGCATACATCTAAATTATACCACGCTTTTCAAAAAAAGCGATGGTTTTTTGTTCAAAAATACTCATTTTATTTTGTTACTTTTCAACAAATTCGCATTTTGTCCTATACTTTATGCCATTTGCTTTTTATTTTTGTGAAAATAAGGTAGAAATTG
>OGOS01002330.1_pt1 | contig 10451 bp, 8 predicted proteins | sample 1552701 | NCBI WGS metagenome assembly OGOS01 (sample SAMEA2580128, study PRJEB22360) | human gut metagenome | biome: human gut; feature: human-associated habitat; material: faeces | place: Denmark | collected 2008/2010
GTGCATTAATCGCGATTGTCTTAAGAAATGTCGATTTTCCAGAAGCGTTAGATCCTGTCAGAAGTACATTATGCTTAGTATTTATAGAGTTGGCTACAGGCTTTGTTATAAGCGGATGATATACATTTCTTACTTCAAGCTGCATATCATTATCCTTCCTGAACTCAGGAACGCACCAGCTGCCAAGCATACATCTGAATGAAGCAACTGATATGGATGCCTCTATAAAACCAAGTGTATCTATAAGCTCATATATATAATCTTCTTTATCATTAAAAAGCTTTATAAGATTATTAAACTTTATAAGGTCAACGTGTGTCAACATTCTTAGGTAATCAAGCAAAATCTCGGCTATAGAACCATCAACATTACCCGTTTCAAGAAGCCATGACCTCTTTGTTATATCTGAAAGCTCCTCTGATATATTCTTTAACTTATCGTTATACTCACCAAGAAAATCAATATTAAGTGCTGTTATCTTTTTCGCACCCATAAGCAGTTTCACAATATGATTAACACATATGAAGTACCTATCAACAGCAGCCTTATATTTATAATACGTTATTATCGAAAATGCGATAGCTGCGATACAAAGCCATATTCCAAGCACCGGGCTTATGGTGCAGGTAAATATAACTGCTGCAAGAATAAAAAGCATTGAAGCATAATGAAGAACGTTGCTTTTTTTCTCAAGTCCTACCACAACATCGCAGTAATCACTTATTGATATATGCTTTGCACGTCCTATCCATACAAATATTTTCTGTATGTCAAGTCTTTTAGCAGCATTTTTATCAAAGTCAGAGGCAAGCTTATCAAGCTTTTTAAGCGACTGGATATCCGCATTGGGACATCTTAACATCTTATATAGATATTCCTGTCCTGCAGATGAATTCGTATTATTCATCATACAAAATACCGCATCCATACCAAGATCATTCCATGTTATATCATCTATAGAGTTCTCATCTTCATTTCTTTTAAAGTAATGTGATATGCACTCATAATCTTCACCGGAATACTTTCTTTGTGACGGTTTTCCCCAGCCATTTTTCAGCTTTTTAATAATTAAATTCTGCTTTCTTCTATTATTCGTAACTGTGACATATACAGCAATAATAATAACAAGTGCAAAAAATACAAGTATCTGTATACTTGTCATATCTGTATAACCCGACTTGTCCATTATACGCCTCCCCCGATATTATACAATCTTGCAGTTTCAAGTGAAAGCTTTATCATATCATCAAAGCCCTCCTGTCTTTCCTCAACCGATAATGACTGTCCATTCATAAGATTATCACTTATAGTAAACATAGCAAGAGCATTCTTTGAAAGGCGGGCGGCATTCATATAAAGTGCCGCTGATTCCATTTCAACAGCAAGCACACCCATATTACTCCACGCCTTATTATATTCTGGATTATCATTATAAAAAACATCTGTTGATACGACATTCCCAACCTCAGCAGCAATACCATAAAGCTTCGACTGCTCATATGCACAGTTTAAAAGCCCGAAATCTGCCACAGGTGCATATGTTCCAGGAAGATTATACTGCTTAGCATAGTTAGAGTCAGTACTTGTACCGATAGCTAACACAATATCCCTTAAGTCAACCTTGTCAGATATACTTCCTGCCGACCCTATTCTTATAATATTATCGACATCATAGTACTTAAATAACTCGTAGCTGTATATGCCCATAGAAGGCATACCCATGCCACTAGCCATAACGGATATATCAACATCCCTGTATACACCTGTATAACCATATATATTTCTTACATTGTTAAACCTGACTACATTATCAAGATAAGTATCAGCTATATACTTCGCCCTTAAAGGATCACCCGGCATTATAACTGTCTTAGCTATATCACCTGTATTCGCTGTGTTATGTGGTGTTGGCATAACATCACCCCTTCCATATCCAAACAAAGGCTGCATCCTGTCAGAAAATCCCACTAAGGCACTCTGAAGCAAACATACAGCCCTCATTATTATTTTACTTTCCAGCGTACTTTATAACTGCGTCAACATCATATCCGCTAAGCTTTTCCCTGCCCTTAAGCCCCTCAAGCTCAATAAGGAATATAATCTTTACAACTTCACCACCAAGCTGTTCAATAAGCTTGATAATAGCTTCTGTTGTTCCACCTGTTGCGATTAAGTCATCTACAATAACAACCTTCTGTCCCGGTACTATGGCATCCTTATGCATCTCGATAGTTGCTGTGCCATATTCAAGCTCATAATCCTGTGAAATAGTTTCACAAGGAAGCTTACCTTTCTTTCTTACAGGAACAAAGCCTTTGCCATTAGCATATGCAACTGGAACTCCGAATATAAATCCTCTTGATTCTGGTCCAACTACAACATCATAATCAACACCTTTAAGCTTTTCATTAATTCCATCTATAGCAAGCTTTAATCCCTCTGGACTCTGGATTACTGTTGTTATATCCCTGAATATAATTCCTTTCTCTGGAAAATCTGGAATACTTCTTACATAATCTTCAACCTTTTTCATATTGTCCTCCTATTTGCCTTTTATTGTGCAAAGTACATTAATTACAACTAATTTTATCAGAATTCTCGCTTACAATCAAGCACTCAGCTACACAATCAGGCAGACAAGTCCCGAATTCTCATTCATAACCTTTTCTATAGTCTCCCCAATCTTATCCATATTATCTTTAGTTATATTATGTGTCTTTTCATATATTCCATCATTAACAATCTGTTCTATCGTCTTTCCAAATATATTAGTATCCCATATGCCGTCCGGATTATCCTTTGCATTATCTTTAATATAATTAATCAGATCCTCTGCCTGGTTTTTAGTTCCGACTATAGGTGCAATCTCAACATTAATCTGTGTCTTTAACATATTCACTGACGGAACTTTAGCCTTAATCTTAACGCCATATTTGTTACCATTTTTTATAACAACTGGTTCTTCTAATTCTATTGCACTTCTTACAGGCGTTACAACACCGAAGCCAGACATATTAACATCAGTTACCGCATCAGATACACTTTCATATTCCTTCTTTCTTAACGCCAGATCTCTTATTGTACTTATAAGCTCATATTCATTTAATATCTTAGTTCCGGTAAGCTCGCTTAAAATGCCATAATAAATATTAGCATCTACAGACATCTTCACACTCACCCTTCCCTCCGAAAGTGACACATCTGTAACATCAAGCTTCTTTATGTATTCATTATCTGCACTATATTTATAATTATCAGCATCTTTTATTGTATTAATGCCTTCTAACACCTCTCCAGCCACCTGCATAAGCTCTTTTTTGAGCCAATGCTCATCAGGAAGCACCTGTGTCCATTCAGGTGCAAAAAAGTCAATCTGTGTCACTGCAAACTGCTTAAGCACCTCTTTAAGAATATTATTAACATCTTCATTCTTTAACTGGTCACAATTAACAGGAATAACAGGAACTTCATAATCAGCCGACATATTAACAGCAAGTTCTTTGGTCTTTGCAGCATAAGGCTTATCACTGTTTAATATTACAACGAACGGCTTATTTATCTTTTTTAATTCATTAATTGTCTTTTTTTCTGCCGCCACATAATTTGTTCTGTCAATTTCTGTAAAAGAACCGTCTGTTGTCACAACAATCCCTATTGTTGAATGGTCATTTATCACTTTCTTAGTCCCAATCTCTGCCGCCTTGGAAAACGCTATTTCCTTAGTGTCCCACGGCGTCTTAACCATTCTCTCTTTTCCATTATCAAGATGCCCATTAGCCCCTTCAACCATAAATCCGACACAATCAACAAGCCTTACCTTCATATTAATTCCCTCAAATGGACTTATAAGTGCTGCTTCACTCGGAATAAATTTAGGCTCAACTGTCATAACTGTAGTTCCACCTGACGACTGTGGGAGTTCGTCCTGTGCCCTCTTTCTTTTATTATCATCTTTCATAGAAGGAAGGACACACAATTCCATAAATCTTTTGATAAAAGTTGACTTACCGGTTCTTACAGGTCCTACAACACCAAAATATATTTCTCCATTGGTTCTTTTCTTAATATCCATATATACATCATACGCTGCACCTGATACAAGCTCTTTTCCATCCATATATCTAACCTCCATATATACGCATATAAATGTATATTCCCTTCAATAAAAAAATATGCCAGACGAACACCTCCATTCCTGCCTGTGTGGCAGAAAATGTACAGCTTTCATCTGACATACATATTAATCACATAACCCTGTAATTATATTCATCGCATAACCTGTAACGAATTAAAAATACATATTCTGTGACGAATTAGAATTTAATTATATTAAACTGTGCCAATGTGTAGAACACAAGAATAATAAGCAATAATACCGGTGCTATATACTTAATCATAACGCGGTATATTTTCTCACGCTTAAAAGCTTCTCCATTCTTGGTAGCTTCTCCAATAATATAGTCAGCACCCGTTGACCAGCCTATCATAAGGCAGGTAAAGAAGGCTACTATAGGAAGCAGAAGACTGTTGCTTATAAAATCGAAGAATGTAAGAAAATCCATTCCAAGTATTGTAATGTGTGACCATACCCCATTACCAAGTGAACAAGGTATTCCAAGGGCAACCGAGAATATAATAACACCAAGGCACGCTTTAATTCTGCTTATATGAAATCTGTCTATAAGCATTGAAACTATTGCTTCCATAACGGATACCGAACTTGTAAGTGCCGCAAAAAACACAAGCACAAAAAACAATCCGCCTATAAATCTTCCAGCAGTCATCTGTGTGAATACCTTAGGAAGCGTTACAAACATAAGTCCTGCACCACTCTGTGATGTTCCAGCTTCACCGCTGAATATATACACTGCCGGAACAACCATCATTCCTGCAAGAATGGCAATTCCTGTATCAAATATCTCTATCTGGTTGACAGATTTTACAATGCTCACCTCATCTTTAGTATATGAACCATAAGTTATCATAATTCCCATTGCAAGACTCATTGAATAGAACATCTGTCCCATAGCTGCACACACCGTCTTAAATGAGAATTTAGAGAAATCCGGCAGAAGGTAATATTTAATTCCTGCTGATGAACCTGGAATTGTAATTACATATATACATATTATAACGGCAAGCACAATTAGTGCTGGCATAAGATAACTGCTCACCTTCTCAATTCCTTTTTCTACACCTGATATTACAATAAGTGATGTAAGCCCAAGGAATATAATAAAGAATATAAGTGGTGCATATTCCCTTCCAATAAAGTTACCAAAAAATGAGTCTTCGGCAGCAGCTATATTCTGTCCTGCCGCAAATACTGTGACATATTTTGTAACCCATCCTCCTATTACACAGTAATATGGCAGAATGATAACCGGTATTATAAATGCAATCGGCCCAATAAATCCAAACTTAGAATCAACCTCTTTATACGCCCTTGTCGGACTTAACTTTGTCTTTCTTCCTATAGCAATCTCTGTTGTCATAAGAGTAAAGCCAAATGTAAGTGCAAGTATAATGTATACAAGAATAAATATTCCTCCGCCATATTGTGCCGCAAGATACGGAAATCTCCACAGATTACCCAGTCCAACAGCACTTCCCGCAGCCGCAAGTACAAATCCTATTTCTCCCGTGAAACTGCCCCTTTTCTTCTTTTCCATTAGTTATTCCAAACCTTTCCTTATAAATCATTTAATGTTTAATATTCAATATTTAATTATACATATTATTAATATATTTTCAATCTTCAAATTCCGCAAGCACATAATATCCTCTGCTTGTCTCTCCGACTTCTTTAACAACTCCATGTCTTGACTTAAGCCTGTCAGGAGTTGAGTAATTGCCTGACATAGCAACTGCTGGCTCAATAGTATAATAATAACTGCTTGGAAGCTTTCCCTCAGTTATCTCAACCTCATCACCCTGCTTAACAAGATTAGGCCTGCTCATTGTAAATTCCATCTGTCTCATAACCAGTCTCCTTTATAAATTGATTTTCTCCAGACATTTTCTCGTATAGTCATCAACCTTTTCCTTAAGATATGTGTTAGCACCATCCTCTATGTCAAAGCCGCTATCCATCATCTCTTTAGCCGCATCTGATGCTTCTTTTAAAGTCTTGGCATCTGTGAATACGTCTGCTATTCCGAAATCAAAATCACCACTCTGTCGTACCCCAAAGAAATCTCCCGGACCACGCTGTTTCAAATCTTCCTCTGCTATCTTAAAACCATCATTGGAATATTGCAGTATATCCAGCCTGTCCTTTATCTTCTTGGATTTATTGCCAGTAACAAATATACAATACGACTGGTACTTTCCTCTTCCGACACGTCCTCTTAACTGATGAAGCTGTGCAAGTCCGAATCTTTCAGCATTTTCAACCATCATAACCGTGCTGTTAGGAACATTTACCCCAACCTCAATAACTGTCGTAGATACAAGCACATCTATCATTCCGCTGGCAAATCTTTCCATAATCTCATTCTTATCGACTGGACGCATTTTACCGTGAAGATACTCAATTCGCACGCCTTTAAGTTCAGCTCTTAACTTATCCGTGTAATCTATTACATTTTCCGCTTCAATATTCTCGCTATCCTCAACCATAGGACATATTACATAGCACTGTCTGCCCTCGCTGACCTGCTTTTTAATAAATGCGTATGCCTTTGGCCTGTATGAATCATCCACAACACAATTCTTTATTGCAAGTCGGTCTGATGGCATTTCATCTATAATAGATATATCCAAATCGCCATATAATATAATCGCAAGAGTTCTTGGAATTGGTGTTGCACTCATTACAATTATATGCGGATTGTTCCCCTTATCTGACAACTGTTTTCTCTGGTTGACACCAAATCTGTGCTGTTCATCTGTTATTACAAGTGCCAGATTATTATATTCAACCTTCTCCTGAATAAGTGCGTGAGTACCAACTACTATATCAATAGTACCATTTTTTATATCATCATACACTTTTCTCCTGGCAGATTGTGTCATAGAACCTGTAAGAAGTCCAACATTAATATCTATACCGGCATTGGCGAACATATTTCTTATAGACTCATACTGCTGCCTGGCAAGTACCTCTGTAGGAACCATCATTGCCCCCTGATACCCTGCAAATGCTGTATTCATAAGTGCAAGCACAGCGACAATCGTCTTACCAGAACCAACATCTCCCTGTATAAGACGACTTGTAAGATGCTTTCCACTCATATTATTCTTAACCTCTTCCCATGTTCTTAGCTGTGCATGAGTAAGCTTAAACGGAAGCTGGTTAATGAACTCTCTTGTCTTTACATTATCAGGGATAACATAGCTATTAGGTATTCTTTCGTTAGAAGCTTTCATATTAAGAGTTGCAAGCACGAACAGAAAAAATTCCTCAAATGCAAGCCTATGCCTTGCAATAATATAATCATCCATACTCTGCGGAAAATGTATATTAACCATCGCATAATTATGCTCTGCAAGATTATACTTTTCCCTTATATATTCAGGTATATATTCCTTTTCCAACCCGATTTTATATTTATCAAGTGCCTGTGTTACTGCTTTTACAACAGTCTTGTTAGATAATCCTTTCGTCAGAGGATATATAGGCATAAGCTGACCTTTAACCTCATTGTACCGAGCCATTGTATACATCTGCGGCTGTTCTAATATATAACTTTCTTTCTTATGGTTCACTTTTCCCCTGAATACATAGTGTGTTCCTATTCTTAATGATGCTTTCAAAAATAGCATATTATACCATACACATTTTATCGCACCGCCTTCTGAATCCTTAATGATAACAGACAGCATTTTAAGCCTTCCATTACCATATATATCAGGGCTTCCAACTACCGTTCCCTCTATAGCAGCAATCTCTGTATCATCATCAATTGAACTAATAAAAACAGGCTCTTCATATACATCGTAATCTCTCGGATACAGCTTTACGAGATCTTCTACTGTGTATACAGAAAGCCTGTTTAGATTGTTAGCAGTTACAGCCCCTACTCCTTTTAATTGAGTAATATCCATACATCTACTCCATATCTGACAGCTTATATGCGTGTCATCATCAATTAAATAAAGGGCTAATATCTTTAATTATTATTCAACAGATACTATATAATAGTATACTGGCTGGCCACCATACTGAAGTTCCACATCAACACCGTCAAACTTCTCTTCTATCTGTGATACAAGTTCGTTGGCATCATCTTCCTTAATATCCTGTCCATAGTATACGCTTATAAGTTCTGAGTCATCATTCACAAATGTATCAAGCATATCTATAAGTGTTGTATTCATATCTGTTCCAACAGCCGCAAGTCCCTTGTCACCAAGTCCAAGGTAATTATTCTTCTTAATCTCTTTGCCGTCAATTGAAGTATCTCTTACAGCATATGTTAATTCACCTGACTGTACAGTTGAAAGTGAATCAAGCATAGCCATCTCGTTCTCTTCTGCACTTCTTGTCATCTCAAAGTTAATCATAGCTGTAATTCCCTGAGGAATTGTCTTTGTTGGAATAACAACAATCTTCTTATCCTCAATAATTGAAGCAGCCTGATTAGAAGCAAGAATAATATTGCCATTGTTAGGAAGAACAAATATAGTATCTGCATTAATCTTCTCTGCGGCATTAAGAATATCCTCTGTTGATGGGTTCATTGTCTGTCCACCCTGTATTACTTCATCAACACCAAGACCCTTGAATATCTCTGCTATACCTTCACCAGCAGCTATTGTAACAAAACCGAAATCTTTCTTAGGTTCCTGTTCCTTCTTCTCCTGCTCGTGCTTCTTCATAGCATCTGCGGCAATAGCTGACTGCATCTCTGACTGTGCCACAACCTTCTGGTTATGTTCTTCTCTCATATTGTCAACCTTCATCTTAGTCAGCTGACCGTATTCAAGCCCCTTTTCAAATGCCTGACCAGGATGGTTAGTATGAACATGAACCTTAACGATATCATCAAGATTAACGCACACAATTGAATCACCGATTGATGAAAGAAATGCCTTAAAGTCCGCCTCTGTCTTTTCATCAAATGACTTTTCAAGCATAATTATAAATTCTGTACAGTAACCAAACTTAATATCTACATCTTCAATGGCAGCACCTTTTCCAGGCATACTAGAACCAGATTTAAACTCAGCATTAGGTTCTGTAATTGTGAAATCTGTAACCTTTCCAGTAAGGGCATCTAACATTCCCCTAAGAACAACTACAAGTCCCTGTCCACCTGAATCTACTACTCCAGCTTCTTTTAATACTGGTAACATCTCTGGTGTCTTAGCAAGCACTTCCTCTGCATAATCAATAATCACTGATAATGCTTCTTCTAAATCTGTCACATTCCCTGCAACCTCTGCCGCTTTATCAGATACACCCTTTGCAACTGTAAGGATTGTTCCTTCCTTTGGCTTCATAACAGCCTTATAAGCTGTCTCTGTCGCTCTCTGTGTTGCAACTGCAAGTGTCTCAACAGTTATCTCACTAACGTGTGACATTTCCTTAGTAAAACCTCTAAGAAGCTGAGAAAGAATAACTCCTGAATTACCTCTTGCTCCTCTTAATGAACCTGTAGAAATAGCTTTAGAAAGACTCTCCATTGTTGGATTGGCAATTGCACTTACCTCTTTCGCCGCTGACATAATTGTAAGAGTCATATTAGTTCCTGTATCACCATCTGGTACTGGAAATACGTTAAGGTCATTAATCCATTCTTTCTTAGACTCAAGGTTTTTAGCTCCTGCAAGAAACATCTTCTGCACAAGTGCTGCATCTATTGTATTAGTTGCCACGATTATCCTCCATTCTGCAATTAAGCATTATAACAATATTTCAATTAATCAATTACTCTTACGCCTTCAACATATATGTTGATTTTCTTAATCTCAAGGCCGGTAAATTCTGACACTTTATACTTAACATTCTCAATAAGATTATCTGCTACTGCAGCAATACTTACACCATAAGATATAATAACATGAAAATCAATCTCAATAAGATTATTCTCATCTATAACCACACTGATTCCTCTTGTAAGGCTGTCTCCTTTAAGAAGCTTAACAAGTCCGTCTTTCATGCTGACAGCAGCCATACCCACAATTCCAAAGCACTCAACTGCTGTAGAACCTGCGTACTGTGCAATAACTTCCGAATCAATCGAAACTTTTCCAAGTTTATTCTCCAAAGTTCCCTTCATAGATAGTCCTCCAATACTGCGGCTTGTATTTGTTAACACCCGTAATACGGATGCAAGTTTCGCGCAGTCAAACTTTACATAAAAATATGTATATAAATAGCACAAATATTATACTATCTTTCTACAGAAAAATAAACACATTTTCGAATTCTTTATTAAACTTTGATTATCAAATGAATGTCCAAAAAATAAAGTGAATCGCGTTTTGCGCAATTCACCTTAATA
>OGOS01002339.1_pt1 | contig 10412 bp, 11 predicted proteins | sample 1552701 | NCBI WGS metagenome assembly OGOS01 (sample SAMEA2580128, study PRJEB22360) | human gut metagenome | biome: human gut; feature: human-associated habitat; material: faeces | place: Denmark | collected 2008/2010
TATACTCTATCATAACATTCTTATTGGGTCAACTTTTTCCAGTCCAAGACAATCTGATACAGCCTTACTTTTAATGCCTCAATATAGCTGTTCAGTTCCGTTGAACTCCGGTCTTTTCCTTTGCTGCGTTCCTTCACATTGTCCCATAACTTCAATGGAACAGAACGTTGAATCCGGACTTCATCCAATTGTCCGTTAATTGTCACCCGCAGAAAAATCGGTGCCTCACCGTTTTTCTTTAGTCTGCTCTTACGGATAAAGAACAGAACTTTCATTGACTCCTGTTTCATACCACTTTATTTACGTTGTAAAATTAGAAAATGAGGAACAGGAAAATCCTACGCAAAAACATGATAATCAATGAAGTATTATACATTTCAGGTGCTTTTTTATTGTCCCTAAAAAAGGACCCTGAATTTGCACCTGACAAACTTCGTAGAACCGCTATATTTTGCTTCCGCCCGGAAACGAAAAAAGCCCTGATTCTGTTGTGAATCAGAGCTTTTCCTAATTTTGCTTTGTAAACTGGCGGTGCGTACGGGACTCGAACCCGTGACCCCATGCGTGACAGGCATGTATTCTAACCAACTGAACTAACGCACCATTAAGTTTTTTCGTTGCTATCTCTCTCGATTGCGTTGCAAAGGTAGTGCTTTTTTTTGAATCTGCAATAGCTTTCCGAAAAAATATTCAAAAAAGTTTTACAGTCCATTTTTTAGAAAGCCACGCATAGAAGCTTCTTACAAAAACCTTGTCAGAAAACTACCATCACAGACAAACTTTTTGTCGCTTTTATTAGGAGATTGTTTATAATTCGTTACTTTTGCAAAAAACTATTTTTCTACAAAAAAAACAGCACTGAATGAAAATTGCAATCATAAAATACAATGCAGGCAACCTCTTTTCGGTAGATTGTGCACTGAAGCGACTGGGTGTGGAACCTGTCATCACCAACGACAAGGAGACACTGCTCAGTGCCGACAAGGTAATTTTTCCGGGAGTGGGCGAAGCACGTACCACCATGGATTACCTGAAAGCTTGCCACATGGATCTTCTCATCAAAGAACTTAAACAACCAGTATTAGGTATTTGCCTGGGGATGCAGCTACTCTGCCGCCATTCGGAAGAAGGTGATGCGGACTGCCTGGGAATCTTCGATGCAGAAGTCAAGCGATTCCAGTCGACCAATCCTGAAGAGAAAGTTCCTCACATGGGATGGAACACATTGTCACATCTCCGCAGCCCGCTCTTTCAAGGTATAAAAGAAGAAGAATTCGTATATTTCGTGCATAGTTTCTATGTGCCGGTCAACGAATTTACAGCGGCTACAACCGACTACATCACCCCTTTCAGTGCAGCCTTGCACAAGGATAATTTCTATGCCACCCAATTTCATCCGGAAAAAAGCGGAAAGGTGGGAGAATGTATCTTGCGCAACTTTTTGAATCTCTAATCCTGAAACATTATATAAAAATATGATAGAACTTATACCTGCCATCGATATCATCGACGGGAAGTGTGTACGACTTTCTCAGGGCGACTATCAGTCAAAAAAGGTTTACAACGAGAATCCGGTGGAAGTGGCCAAGATATTTGAAGCGCATGGCATCCATCGCCTGCATGTGGTCGACCTGGACGGAGCGGCTTCCAAGCATGTGGTAAACTATAAGGTACTGGAAGCACTGGCCGAACAGACTTCGCTGGTCATTGACTTTGGCGGAGGCATCAAAAGCGATGAAGACTTGCACATTGCCTTCGAAAGCGGAGCGCAGATGGTAACGCTGGGCAGCATCGCCGTAAAGGAGCCGGATACGTTCAACCGATGGATGGAGGTATATGGCAGTGAACGGATTATTTTAGGAGCGGATGCCAAAGACGGGAAAATAGCCGTCAACGGATGGCTGGAATGCAGCCGTCTGGAGCTGATGCCGTTCTTGGATGACTATATAAAGAAAGGTGTCGCAAAGGTACTCTGCACAGACATCTCTCGCGACGGTATGCTCAACAGACCATCTTTGGAGCTATACAAGCAAATCATGGAGGCTCACCCCGACCTGCATCTGATAGCCAGCGGAGGCATCAGCGGCATGAAGGACATTGAAGCACTGAACGAAGCAGGTATTCCGGCAGTGGTATTCGGCAAGGCTTTCTATGAAGGGCGTATCACCCTGCAGGAGTTGAAAGCTTTTCTTCCTTAACTCTTAACTCAAGAAACTGATTATGTTAGCAAAAAGAATCATACCCTGTCTTGACATCAAAGACGGACAAACAGTGAAGGGTACCAACTTCGTCAATCTGCGACAAGCGGGCGACCCGGTAGAGCTCGGAAAGGCTTACAGTGAACAAGGAGCCGACGAACTGGTTTATTTGGACATCACTGCCAGCCACGAAGGACGGAAAACGTTTACGGAGCTGGTAAAACGCATCTCTGCAGAAATCAACATTCCTTTCACCGTGGGAGGAGGTATTCATGAACTGAGCGATGTGGAACGTCTGCTAAATGCTGGAGCCGACAAAGTGTCTATCAACTCTTCGGCTATCCGGAACCCGCAGCTCATCGATGACATCGCCCGTCATTTCGGATCACAGGTGTGTGTGGTAGCCATTGATGCCCGACAGACCCCGCGAGGCTGGAAATGTTACCTCAACGGAGGAAGGCTGGAGACCGACCGTTTTCTTATGGAATGGGCGGAAGAAGCCAACAGCCGTGGAGCCGGGGAAATCTTATTTACCAGCATGGACCACGACGGGGTAAAGGAAGGATATGCCAACGAAGCACTGGCTGAGCTGGCTGACCGGCTGACCATTCCGGTCATCGCTTCCGGAGGAGCTGGCAAGAAAGAGGATTTCCGTGATGCGTTTACGTTAGGAAAAGCTAATGCCGCTCTGGCTGCCAGTGTTTTTCACTTCGGTGAAATACCAATTCCCGAATTAAAAGATTACCTTTGCAAAGAAGGTATCGCTGTGCGCAGATAACTATTTCAACTAACTATATTATATAAAGTAAAATTATGGAACTTGATTTTGAAAAAATGAATGGCTTGATTCCGGCCATTATCCAAGATAACTATACACAGAAAGTATTGATGCTGGGATTCATGAACAAGGAAGCCTACGAGAAAACCATGGAAACGGGTAAAGTGACTTTCTTCAGCCGTACCAAAAACCGCTTGTGGACCAAAGGAGAAGAAAGCGGAAACTTTCTGCACGTGGTTTCGGTAAAAGCTGACTGCGACAACGACACACTGCTCATCATGGTACATCCGGAAGGTCCTGTCTGCCACAAGGGTACAGATACTTGCTGGGGAGACAAAAATGAGCAGGACATCATGTTTTTGAAAGAGTTGCAGGATTTCATTGACCGTCGCCGTCAGGAAATGCCGGAGAAATCGTACACCACCAGCTTATTCAATTCGGGAGTCAACAAGATGGCACAAAAGGTGGGTGAAGAAGCTGTGGAAACCATCCTCGAAGCCTGCAACGGAACCGACGAACGCCTGATTTACGAAGGAGCCGACCTGCTTTACCACTTGATTGTACTGCTTACTTACAAAGGCTACCGCATTGAAGACTTGGCCCGTGAATTGAAAGAGCGTCACAGTGCCACCTGGAAAAAACACTAATCACGAGATATGGAAGAACAACCACTCATTTCTTACCAGCACGTAAACGTGAGCCTGCAAGGGCAGGAGATTCTTTCGGATGTAAACCTGGAACTCCGAAAGGGCGAATTTGTCTATCTCATCGGGAAGGTGGGTAGCGGAAAGTCTACTCTCCTGAAAACCATCTACGGTGAGGTGGAGATTGATGACGGAGAAGCATGGGTGCTGGGAAATGCCATGCGTAGCCTGAAACAAAAGGATCTCCCTACCCTTCGCCGGAAACTCGGTATTGTGTTTCAGGACTTTCAGCTATTGACAGACCGTACCGTGCACGAGAACCTGAAATTCGTGCTTAAAGCTACAGGCTGGAAAAACCGTACGGAAATAGAACGGCGAATTGGAGAAGTCTTACAGCAGGTAGGCATGGAAAACAAGGGATATAAAATGCCCAACGAACTTTCCGGTGGAGAGCAGCAACGTATCGTTATCGCCCGGGCCATCCTGAACAAGCCGGAAATCATACTGGCCGACGAGCCGACTGGCAACCTGGACGTGGATACCGGACGCCGCATCGTGGAATTATTGCAGGACATCTGCCGCCAGGGCTCAGCCATTCTGATGACTACGCACAACTTGAACTTGCTTTCGGAATATCCCGGAAAAGTGTACAAATGCGAACATCACCGGCTTACGGAAACGACAAATTCATAAAAAAGACAAAGGAGTAAAAGGATTTTTGCCAAAATGACCTCAAAATAGGGTTTTTATTATTACATTTGCTCCCGAAATTAATTAATTATAGAACATTTAAAATTCGAAACGTAAAATGAAAGTTTTAAAGTTTGGAGGTACATCTGTGGGTTCTGCACAAAGAATGAAAGATGTGGCCAAATTAATCACTGACGGCGAACAGAAAATTGTAGTCCTGTCTGCCATGTCAGGTACGACTAACACATTAGTTGAAATTTCGGATTATCTGTACAAGAAAAATCCAGAAGGTGCAAATGAAATCATCAATAGACTGGAAGCAAAATATAAACAGCACATTGATGAATTGTATTCTACCGAAGAATATAAACAGAAAACACTGGATTTTGTAAAATCTGTATTCGATTACATTCGTTCTTATACGAAAGACATATTTACTTTATTTGAAGAAAAAGTCATCCTGGCTCAGGGAGAAATCATCTCTACCAACATGGTGACCAATTACTTGTGCGAACAGGGCGTAAACGCCACATTGATTCCGGCATTGGAATACATGCGTACCGACAAGAACAGCGAACCGGACCTGACTTACATCCGCGAAAAGCTGTCGGCACAACTGGAAGCTAACCCGGATTATGAAATCTATATTACTCAGGGATTTATCTGCCGCAACGCGTACGGTGAAATCGACAACCTGCAACGTGGAGGAAGTGACTACACTGCTTCTCTGATTGGGGCCGCCATCAATGCCTCTGAAATCCAGATCTGGACAGATATCGACGGTATGCACGACAACGACCCGCGTGTGGTAGACAAGACTTCTCCGGTACGTCAGCTTCACTTTGAAGAAGCAGCTGAACTGGCTTACTTCGGTGCGAAGATTCTGCATCCTACTTGTATCCAGCCGGCTAAATATGCCAACATTCCGGTACGTTTGCTGAACACCATGGAACCAACCGCTCCGGGTACACTGATTTCTAACGATACGGAAAAAGGTAAAATCAAAGCAGTAGCTGCCAAAGGCAACATCACGGCTATCAAGATCAAGTCAAGCCGTATGCTGCTGGCTCACGGTTTCCTCCGCAAGGTGTTCGAAATCTTTGAAAGCTACCAAACTCCTATTGATATGGTATGTACTTCAGAAGTGGGTGTATCAATGTCGATTGACAACACGAAACACCTGAACGAAATCGTAAACGACCTGAAGAAATACGGTACGGTAACGGTAGACCATGACATGTGTATCGTTTGTGTAGTTGGTGACCTGGAATGGGAAAACGTAGGTTTCGAAGCAAAAGCACTAGATGCAATGCGTGAGATTCCAGTACGTATGATTTCATTCGGCGGAAGTAACTACAACATTTCTTTCCTGATTCGTGAATCAGACAAGAAACAGGCTCTGCAATCTTTGAGCAACGTGCTTTTCAATGGTAACCAGAAATAAAAGCAACCTTTTATAAAAGCTAAAGGCGGAGGATACGGTCAGTAAAAACCGCATCACCGCCTTTTTTATTCTTCTAATATAATAACAATCACAACTAAACTCGTTTTATGAAAGCTAATTTTCCAATAGAACAATTCCGGAAACTGGAAACTCCATTTTATTATTATGATACGAATCTGCTCCGTGAAACTTTGAACAAAATCAAGGAAGAAGCAGGAAAATACAATAAATTCTGTGTGCATTATGCAGTAAAGGCAAATGCCAATCCGAAAGTGCTGGGAATTATCCGTGAAAGCGGACTAGGTGCCGATTGCGTGAGTGGAGGAGAAATCCAAGCGTCCATCAAAGCCGGTTTCCCGGCTAGCAAGATTGTATATGCCGGAGTAGGAAAAACAGACAAGGAAATCAATTTGGGACTGGACTATGATATTTTCTGCTTCAACGTAGAGTCTATCCCGGAACTGGAAGTTATCAATGAGTTGGCCGCCGCAAAGAACAAGATTGCCCGTGTGGCTTTCCGTATCAATCCGGATGTAGGCGCTCATACGCATGCCAACATCACTACCGGACTGGCAGAAAACAAATTCGGTATCAGCATACAGGATATGGACCGCGTGATTGACTTGGCCCTTGAAATGAAAAACGTGAAGTTCGTGGGCTTGCACTTCCACATCGGCTCACAGATTCTGGATATGGGTGACTTTGTGGCACTCTGCAACCGCGTGAATGAGTTACAGGAAAAGCTTTTTGCTCGCCAGATTATCGTGGAACATATCAACGTGGGAGGTGGCTTAGGCATTGATTATGCACACCCTAACCGCCAGCCGATTCCTGACTTTGCAGAATATTTCGCGACTTACCACAAACACCTGCACCTGCGCCCGCAACAAACGCTTCATTTTGAATTAGGACGTGCTGTAGTGGGACAATGCGGAAGTCTCATCACCAAGGTGACTTACGTGAAACAAGGTACCAACAAGCAATTTGCCATTGTAGACGGAGGTATGACCGACCTGATTCGACCGGCTTTATATCAGGCTTATCATAAGATTGAAAACCTGACCTCGGAAGAACCTGTAGAAACATACGATGTGGTAGGTCCGATTTGTGAATCATCCGATGTCTTTGGAAAGGCTATCGACCTGAACAAAGTACATCGTGGCGACCTGATTGCCCTGCGTTCTGCCGGTGCTTATGGCGAAATTATGGCTTCAGGATACAACTGTCGCCCGCTTCCGCAAGGATACACCTCGGACGAGTTGGTATAAACAACAAGCGAAACATCATTTATTATTGAACAACTCAAAGGTAAATTTGCATCCCACGGAGGTAAATTTACCTTTTTCATTTCCGATAAAGACACCCACATCAAACAAGTGGGTAGCAAACCCGTAACCGAATTCCAGGTAAGGATTCAGATGAGGCATAAAAAGGATACCCGTATAAATACGTTCCTTCTGTACGAACGACAACAGACGAGTGACCGGATATAAGAGTATGAAAGGTGCCTCAAAAGTCAGATTTCCTCGTATGTAGTGACTGGAAGCATTATACCAGCGACCGTCCAGCATCTGAAACGTACCTCCAATATCGTCATTCCATCCCTGAGGAAGATTCAAGTTGGCAAAATGCGCATAATCCACAAAGTACATATCCGACTGGTTAGTAAACATTCCAGCCCCCACATGATAAGCCAGTGAACGCACATTTTTCAAACGAATGACCTGCTCTACAGAGCCTTCAATTCGTTCGTAGGTACCGGAGTTCTTTAAGACTTTGATACCCCGTTCATAATCCAGCATAAAGGTAGGAAAGAAGGAACCGACATTTATCTTTCGGTTACCGTTCATATAGTAATACATACCCGGTGTCCATTCCAAACGAATACGAGGAGCAAAACTATTATAATTGGAACGTACACGCGCTTCTACCTCCGGTGAACTTTTTGTATATCGCCAATGCATGGCCAAACCTGTGCCCAGCTTTAAGCCGTTACACAGCTCTATATTATGCGATACATCCACATATACATCCTTAAAGTAATCCAGTTCCAGTCCATCGAACGTAAAGGCACTGTCCGGAATCTGCTCCAGCTGATCAAGCACAACACTACTGTAAATACGGTTACCATTTCCTCCATGTATCTCAATGGACCCCAGCTTTCGAGGGTTGTAAATATATTCCACATCTGCCTTGGCATAAAATTCTTTCTTTGTAAAATTATAACCAATCTGAGGAACAATACGCAACAGGCGCCCGTCATGGAAAAGCTTGTTGTACTTAAACACCTGTCGATAGGATATTCCGTTCCGGTGGCTATAACTCACTAATAAGGGATTGATAATCGGAGAGCAGTTAATGCTTCCCACTTTAGAGATGTCAATGTCATAACTGCTGATCAAGGCATCCCCCAACTGGCCCAAGAATACCATGTTCTTCTTCAGTTTCGTAGGCTCTGCCTTTATCGTATCGGCCTCCCGTTTCAATCGCCGCTCATCTGCCGAACGGTAAAGCGAATCCTCATAAGCAGACAAAGGAATCGGACGGATGCGGTTGAACGAGTCACGCTCCACCACAAGCCGGCTAGTATCACACGACAAGATATAAGAATTCGACAGATTATGGTCGTTCGTTTTCTTGACAATCCATTCCTCCCCCGGCTTACGATAAACGACCGATGAATACTTCATCCACCCCGTGTACTTCATCTCCAGATGATTCTTCAGGAACTTGAAGTTCAAGTCAAGATTCAACAGTACCGGAAGATATTTCGTATCGTCCTCCTCTCCCATTTGCATGCTCAGTTGGAACCTTACCAGGTCATAACGTCCCTTGAGATTCATTCTTCGGATAGTCCAGTCGGCTGATGAAAGCCACAGAAAACCTTCCACCAACTGCGTGCTCCGATAACGAGGTACGACACGAATGCAATACAATTCTCCCCCCAGCCGGTGTTCTACCCTTTCAAGCAAATAATGATAATGCACCTGGGCCTTTCTGTTCAACGGTGAAAGTATCCTGTTGTCCATCAGCGAAGGAGCATAAATATTGAACTTCATGTAGTCCATAATGTCGAATATCTGCCCTCTGGTGCTGGGGAAAGTCGTAGATATTGCCCTGACCTTTCGGTCATAAATGGCAGGAGCCGTATATTGCAGTTCACTGATAGACTCATGAAAATAATCATTAATTCCCTTCTCCAGGCGAAACATGGAAGGTACATACTTGATAATCCGGTTTTGCTTGTGTACTTTCAAATGACCTTTCAGATACAAATCGCCCTTGTATCCCTTCACTTCATGCGAATAAATGGAAGCAGAATGAAACATATGCTCCATAATAGAATCGGCAACGACAGGCTTTTTCGGAAGAGCTGGAGCATTGTCGCGAGCCATTCCTTGTCGCGGAAAGCCGCTGAGCAGACACACCATCAGCAAGCCCCACAAAGCTACATATAAGCCTTTCAATTTTCGCATATTCATGGCAAATATATAACAAACCACTTATCTGAAGCCATTTTTATGAAGAAAAAAAAGAATATTTTCAATTTTTCTTTGTACCTTTGTGCTAAATAACATGGTTTTGGAACATTTTATGGTAAAAAAGGAATTAACAGAAGCTGAGATTGCCGAAAGTATACCAGATTTATGGCAACCATTAACACAGCAACAACGCGAACTGTTGGCACAAAACTTTACGATTCAGAAATACAAAAAGAACGAAACGATTTATTGCGAAGGTGAAACACCAGAGAATTTAATGTGTTTGCTGAACGGAAAGGTAAAAATCTACAAGGATGGCGTAGGAGGACGCAGCCAAATTATCCGAGTTGTAAAGGACAAAGAATATTTTGCCTATCGTGCCTATTTTGCGGAAGAGAACTTTGTGACCGCAGCTGCTGCCTTTGAACCATGTACCATGTGTCTGATTCCTATGCCTATCATCGTACAGTTGATTATGGAAAATACGGAGCTTGCTATGTTTTTCATCAAACAATTGTCGAAAGACTTGGGAATTTCGGATGAAAGAACTGTCAACCTGACCCAAAAACACATTCGGGGACGTCTAGCCGAATCATTGCTCTTCCTGAAAGATACTTACGGCATGGAGGAAGACCAGTGCACACTAAGCATCTATCTCTCCAGAGAGGATTTGGCCAATCTTTCTAACATGACCACTTCCAATGCCATCCGAACTTTATCAAATTTTGCCGCCGAAAAACTGATTATCATCGACGGACGAAAAATAAAGCTCATTGACGAAGAGAAATTAAAGAAGATAAGCAAGATTGGATAAACTTTTGTGGATAAACATCCCATGTTTGTTCATTCATCAAGTGATATTGTTTCTACAACAAAAGAAACAATATCACTTTTTTTATGTCTCTAAATCCCAATACCTGCGTATTCAATTCCTTATATAAAAACTTGCTAAATTCATTTTACGAACGTACTTTTGTGTCAAAATATCATTTATATTACATTTATACTGACATGGGAAATACCACACACAAAGAAGAAACCCACAAAACTCTTCTCGCCCGGATGCGACAAAGACTGAAAGAACGAAAATGCCGGGTGATGCGCCTCATCGAGTTGAAACGTCGAGGATGTAAATTAAACTGTGTCAGCAAAGAAAAGAAATAAAATATTAACTTT
>OGOS01002346.1_pt1 | contig 10392 bp, 4 predicted proteins | sample 1552701 | NCBI WGS metagenome assembly OGOS01 (sample SAMEA2580128, study PRJEB22360) | human gut metagenome | biome: human gut; feature: human-associated habitat; material: faeces | place: Denmark | collected 2008/2010
GATTATCAGGACATTATCTATTATGCCGCCCCTAAGAAAAAAGAGGGACCGAAGAGCTTGGATGAGGTAGATCCTGAGTTGTTGAAAACATTCGATAAACTGGGTATTCCTTTGGAAGAACAGAAGCATTTAAGCGGAATGGCGGTAGATGCCGTGATGGATAGTGTTTCCGTGAAGACTACTTTCAAGGAGAATCTCGCAGAGAAGGGGATTATTTTCTGTTCGTTCAGCGAGGCTGTACAACATCATCCGGACTTGGTGCAGAAGTATTTGGGCAGCGTGGTTGGTTATCGTGATAATTTCTTCGCCGCCTTGAATTCGGCCGTGTTCTCGGACGGTTCGTTTGTTTATATACCGAAGGGCGTACGTTGCCCGATGGAGCTGAGTACGTATTTCCGTATCAATGCCGCTAATACCGGACAGTTCGAGCGTACCTTGATTGTCGCTGACGATGAGGCGTATGTAAGTTATCTGGAAGGATGTACGGCGCCGATGCGTGACGAGAACCAATTGCATGCCGCTATCGTGGAGATCGTGGCGAACGAGCGTGCTGAGGTGAAGTATTCTACCGTACAGAACTGGTATCCGGGTGATAAGGAAGGTAAAGGCGGTATCTATAACTTCGTGACGAAACGAGGTTTGTGCAAAGGTGAGGGTAGCAAGATCTCTTGGACGCAAGTAGAGACCGGTTCGGCGATCACTTGGAAATATCCGAGCTGTATCTTGGCGGGTGATAACTCGGTAGGTGAGTTTTACTCGGTTGCCGTGACCAATAATTACCAACAGGCCGATACGGGTACGAAGATGATCCATCTGGGTAAGAATACGAAAAGTACGATCGTATCCAAGGGTATCTCTGCCGGTCATAGCCAGAATAGCTATCGGGGATTGGTAAAGGTGTCCGCCCGTGCGGAAGGCGCCCGTAACCATAGCCAATGCGATAGTTTGTTACTAAGCTCTACTTGTGGAGCTCATACGTTCCCTTACGCTGATATTCAGAATGAGACGGCGATCGTGGAGCATGAGGCTACGACGAGTAAGATCAGCGAGGAGCAATTGTTCTACTGCCAGCAACGGGGTATCTCGGTAGAAGAGGCTGTCGGTTTGATCGTGAATGGATATGCCCGTGAGGTAATGAATAAGTTACCGATGGAGTTCGCCGTCGAGGCTCAGAAATTACTAACGATCTCGCTGGAAGGCAGCGTAGGATAGAATAATTTTCAATTTTCAACTTTCGATTTTCAACTATCAATAGTATCCTTCATTCTGCGCCTCTTCGGCAGATGGCTTCGGAGACAGGCGGTCGATATGGTTTTGCGGAATCGGACGTAGTTTGTGATATTCCTTTATGTTCGGAGCGGCATCCGGATTAAACTCCTTCACACGCTCGTACAACGTTTCCGTACGCACCAAGTCTTCCCAGCGGTTCATCTCGCCGTATGTTTCACGGGCACGTTCATCCAGCATAAAACCGATAAAATCGTCACTGATCTCTGCCGGCGTCACCAGCATCGACTTTTCAGTCGAACCGGCCAGGTTAGCCATATCGCCACCATCAATCTGCCACCATTCCTGCGGCTTGGCTTCTCCTTCCTTATAGGCGGCACGTTTACGGACGACGTTGATCAGCGAAGCCGCTTTCTCGAAATCACCCTTTCTGCCATAAGCTTCGGCAGCTATCAGATACGTCTCACCCAGGCGCATACGGACAAAATTACGTCCTCCCGGTTCGTAGTTCATATCCGGACGTTGCGTATCGAGCCATTTCTTCAGGCAAGGGAAAAAGTGGTTCGTGTTTTCATCAATCGGAATCAATGTATAAGGCGCCTTTGCGATGTCCAATTGCATCTGGCGGTCTTTCGCTTTGTCGATCACAGCTCCTTTATAATCCTTCGCTCCATAGTATTTCGGGATAAAGTAAGCCGCCGTATCTCCTAAAGCGAACTTTGGTTTGCCAACCAGTTCGGCAGGCGTTTCATAAAGCAAATCACCCGTCTCCTCTCCATTTTCATTTACGTAATAATATTTGTCTTTCCAGACAGGGATGGAAGATTCTTTATTCGCATAGAACACCCAACTGAACATCTTATACATACGGGAGTCATTCAGGTGGTCGAACAACTCGGTTTGCAAATAAGGAGTCGGCCGCATACGTTTCCAAGCACGCCCTTGCTGAAGGTCGCGTTGCAAGCCCGGCAATTTTTCGTAAGTCGGAACCCAATACAGGTGCATCTTGTTTCCTTCCGAACCGTTAAACAACACATCGTTTGTAAACTCGACACCCCAGATTGTTTCAGAAGACACCTTCTGTCTGTCCTGATCGAATGTCATTGAATAATCCGAATCCAAGGTGAACTTTCCGGAGTTGATAACCGCTTCGGCAAAATAAGCCGTACTATCCATATCGGTCGGTTGCTGTCCGCGTTGATCCTTCACGGCACTCCCCCTTGTCAGATAAACTTTCGACAACAAATTAGCCGCCGACCATTTGGTTGCACGACCACGATCCGCCTGCATGGCCACATCGGGCAACACTTCATAAGCCTGACGCAAATCGCTAATAATAAACGCATACACATCCGCCACCGAAGCACGTTTGAAGTCGGTCTTGATTTCAGAAACGTTTCCTTCCGTCAATAAAGGAATACGTCCAAATTGCTGAACCAGATCAAAATAGAAATAGGCACGCATGAAACGAAGTTCACCTTCACGCGCCGCTTTCTCGGTATCGGCCATATCTCCCACTTTCGGCAGATACATCAAAGCCGTATTGGCCCGTGTAATACCTTTATAAGCATTTTCCCAAAATTCATACAACATACCGAAAGAAGAGTTCAACTGATTGCTGTATTTATTGAAAGCATCCTTATTACCGCCATCGGCCCCTTCCCAGACATAATCCACGCCATACTCGCTCAGGCAATAATAACGCTCGCCACCGACATACCAGCGCATGGTCGAATAAACGCCGTTCACAGCAGTTTCTATACCAGTCTTTGTTTCCAAATAATCGTACGACACCCCGCTGACCACCTTTTCATTCAGGAAAGATTCACACGACACGCTGGCCGCTGCCACTAAAGACAGCAAACCATATTTTATTATATTTTTCATACTATCGTCTATTTATCATGTTAGTTATTATCAAAAGCTCAGGTTCACACCAAACAGATACGTCCTCGGCATCGGCTCATTGAAGTCGCCTCCACTTTCAGGGTCCGTACCTGAATAGCCTGTAAAGACATACGCATTCTGTACGGTTGCATACACGCGCAACTTCTGAATGCCGACAGTCTGCAACAATGTCTTCGGCAAGGTATAGCCCAACGTCACCTGCCCGATTCTCAAGAACGAAGCGTCTTCCTTATAAAGGGAAGAAATGTAGTTCGGATTCTCGAAGTCGATATTCGGGCGCGGAGCCTCATTACTGTGGTTACTGATCGGATTGCCGTTTTCATCCTCGCCGATAATACGCCAGTAATTCACTTTCGCACCGTTATAACGCCCGTTCAAGCTCCATCCCCTATCGAAAGATTTTGTCTGCCCGAAAGCACCATTCAGGAAGAAACTGAAATCAAAATCCTTATAATTAAAATAATTACTCATGCTCAACGTCACGGTAGGATTCTCATGACCGAGAATAAAGCGGTCTTCGGAAGTGATCTTATAGTCGCCATTGCGATCGACAATCTTGATATCGCCAGGTTTAAAGACGCCTCCCCACTTTTCGAGTTCGGCTGCATCTTCCAGTTGCCAGATACCATCGGCCTTATAATCATAGAATACTTTCACGGGTTGGCCGATAAACCATTTATTTCCTTCGTCGTCGACTTTCCCGTTATAGAGTTCCACGATCTCCTCCTTGTTGACGGAGAACATGAAGTCGGTCGTCCATTTGAAATCTTTCGTATCGATATTGACCGTATTCAAGGTTACTTCCAGACCTTTGTTGCGGATCTGCCCGATATTGGTCGTCACATTGCCAAAACCGGAAACAATCGGCAACTGGCGGTCCATCAAGAGGTCGTTCGTATTCTGAAGATACAAATCCACGCTCCCCCCTATCCGGCCGTTCAAGAAACCGAAATCGATACCGGTGTTCCATTGTTCGGTCTTTTCCCATGACAGGTTCGGGTTCGGCATCTCTTTCTGGTAGAAGGCCAGCACACCGTTCGAACCATAGCTGTAACGACCGTATTCGAGGCTACCCTGTGTCTTATAAGGATCGATGGCCGTATTGCCGGTGATACCCCAACCCAGGCGGAGCTTCAAATTACTCAGACAGTCGACATCTTTTAGAAACGATTCTTCCTTGACACGCCATGCAAGGGCAGCGGAGGGGAACAACACCCATTTATGCCCCGGCGCCAAACGGGAAGAACCGTCGTAACGGGCAGACACCGTCAGCAGATAGCGGTCTTTGTAGTTATAATTCACACGTCCCATGAAAGAAGCCAGATTCCAACGCTGATAATCGCTCGATACGGACTCGATCGTCTGAGCCGAACCGACATTGTTCCAAGTCTGGTTCTCGTAAGGCAGGTCTTTCACCTTGATTTCCGACTTCTCGTATGTTTCCTGCTGGATAGACTGCAAGAAAGTCAAACCCAAAGTATGATCTTTTTTGAAGGTCTTGTTATAGAACAACAGATTTTCCCACGTGTACATACGACGGTTATCACGAGCATTGACAGCACGCGCCGGACTACCGGAACGATCCGAACTCAACGCCCCGTAGAACTCGTTGCCGTACCACGGACCGATGTCAATACCAACATTCGAACGGTATTTAATATCGAACGGAAGCGTAACATCCAGATAATAACTTCCCAGGAAACGGTCTTTCTTTATCTCCTTCTTCATATTGTCCAAATTCAAGAACTGGTTCCAAAGCTGGGGGTCATTTCCCGGACGGGATGTAATCAAACGGCCGTCCGTATCATAGATATCAGCCAAAGGATACACGTTTTTCACATCACTATACAAGTTACTCCCGTTATTTCTGTCGACATGGGAAAAAGAGGTCGAACCACCGACTTTGACAAATCTGTTCAACGTCCAGTCAAAATTGACACGGACCGAATAGCGGCGATAATCCTGCCCTTTCACAATTCCGTCCTGTCCGAAATAAGTCGCGGAAGCCAGCATCTTCAATTTTTCCGTTCCGCCTCGCACACTGACTTCGTGGTTATGGATCGGAGCCGCCCGCAACACCTCATCTGTCCAGCTATTGTAAGGCAAACGTTCAGGACACCAATTTCCAGCTTCGTCATAGGCTTGTTCTATCTTCCCGATCACGTTTGGGTCCGCATTGAAGTAACCGATCTTCCGGTCCCAGTCCAATGTAGGGACGAGCGGGTAGGGAGTCGTCTTCGATGTCGCCCGGTTTGCTTCACGTACCAGATCTACCCATTCAGCCCCATCAAACATTTCTATTTTACGGGCGGCCTGTTGTACACCCATATAGCCGTTATAATCAATCTGGACTCTTCCCTCCTTTCCTTTTTTAGTTGTCACCAGGATCACGCCATTGGCTCCACGCGAACCGTAGATGGCCGTTGCGGAAGCATCTTTCAAGACCTCGACCGATTCGATATCCGAAGGGCTCAATTCGTTTAATCCGACAACAATCGGAATACCGTCGACTACATATAACGGTTCGTTCGTCGCCTTCAACGAGCGGTTCCCACGAACACGTATGCTCGCCTCTTCACCAGGCTTCGCGCTTGTTTGTATAATCGTTACACCCGCAGCTCTCCCCTGCATCGCCTGCACGGCGCTCAACGAAGCTGTTTCCTTCAACTTCTCCCCCTTCACGGAGGCTACCGAACCGGTCAAGTCCCGCTTCTTGGCCACACCGTAGCCGACAACCACGACTTCGTCCAAGTTCTGCAAGTCCTCTTTCAATGTGATAATCACACTCCCTTGTCCTTTGTAAGCATAGTCTTGCGGCTGATACCCGATGTAGGAAACAGACAACGTAACAACCGGTTTAGAGATGGAAAAAGAGAATTTGTCGGTAAGGGAACCATTCGTAGTCCCTTTCTCGACTACGTTCGCCCCGATGATAGGCTCACCGGTCACATCCTTGACAACGCCGGAAACCATATGCTGGGCATAGGAAAGCGTGGTCGTGCACACAAAAAACAAAAAGACTAACATGGGCAGATGCAGCCTTTTAAACGTTTTCGTTTTGTTCATAATAATAAAGAATTAAATTATCCGGCAATTCCCGAACCGGATGATTTTTTCATAAAAAGAGGCGTGGGAACTGTTGATATACCTGATATTGAGGCCTTCGACTGCCCGACCAGTGATATAAACAACAGCCCACGCCCTTCTATTCTTGAAGACATACCCATGCCAGGCATGAATATATATAACAAGGAAGGTACGTGAGCGTTCAGTTGCCTATTATCCTCTGGTCTGAAAGTGTCGAAGTTTCAATATCCGGATAATATCTTTTAAACGCTTCTTGTAATCAATAAAATGCAGGGACCTGCAACGCCATGCAAGTGTACGGACACAAATATAGAGAGAAGAAACTATACAGGCAAACAAAAGTAAGTATTTCTCGTTTTTCTTACGAACAGGCTATATTTAGAGGATAGCAATCATATTACTATTGCAAAACCATGCAACCTATAAACATTTGACCTTTGTCGAATACGTTTTTGCCCTTAGTCAAAAGGGCTTTCGACCTTAGTCAAAAACCTTTTCGACCAAGGCCGAAAACTAAAGAAGTTAGCAAAAACGACATAAATATCCATATCATTGCATATTATACAATATCAAATACCACTTTAGGACGGGACAGTTTGTCTATTGTTTACATTTATGAATAACCTATAACAGGATTTTTTAATACACAGTCAACCTATTTCAGGACGAGACAGGGTGAAGCCAGAAAACGTCTCTCCGCCGAAAGGTTTCATCTGATCAATCTTTTCCCCAATCCGAAGGTTTTGCGCCCATTTGGAGGACAAGCGTTCCACCGGCCGCCAGATCATCGTGCGTCAGGTAACATTTATCATACTTCTTCCCGTTGAGTGTCGCACTTTGGATGTAGATATTCTCCGGACTGTTGTCACGGGCCTCGATCACAAAAGAGCCACCGGCAGCATAAGCCGGGTCCAGACGAAACTCCACCCGATCGAATACCGGACTGGTGATCTCATAGCGGCCATCGCCCGGACATATCGGATGTATGCCGGCAGCCGCCAACACATACCAAGCCGACATCTGCCCGACATCTTCGTTTCCTACCAAGCCGGTCACTTTGTCGTGATAAGCGTTCCGGCAAATGTCGCGTGTCCATTTCTGGGTAAGTGAAGGCATCCCTAACCTGTTGAACAGGAAAGGCACATGATGGACCGGTTCATTGGCATGGTTATAATAGTCATTCCAGAGATAGTCGCCCGGTGTTTTCTCAAACATATCCGTCAGGTCGGCCAAAACCTTTTCACGGCCTCCCATCAGGCGGATCATCCCCTCGACATCGTGCGGCACGAACCATCCTTGCTGGTAAGGATTGGATTCCACGCAACCATAGCCCTCTTGCAAACGTCCTTTTTCAGGCAAAGAAGAAAAGACGCCTTTCTCATTACGCGGACGGAACCATCCCGATTCGGGATCGAAGATAGTTGCATACGACAGGGCACGCTTGTCAAAATGAGCCCGGTCGCCCTCTTTCCCCAACCACTCGGCCAAACGGGCCATGCACCAATCCGTATAATCGTATTCCAGCGTGCAGGATATATTGCCGGGCGTATAGCCGTCGTCATTATTGCCAAAGCGCCGGGAGGTGTTCAGAGCATAGCGGTATGCTTTCTCCACGTCATAATCCCGAATGCCTTTCCGGTAAGCATCACACAAAACCGAAATGGCGGGATTGCCCACCATGCAGCCGGAGTAAGCATTCAAGAGCTCCCACCGTTCAAGATATTCGTTACCACTCTGGTCGGCTATCTCCACAAGCGAGTTGACAAGATCGTTCACCATCTCCGGGTTGATGATGGCCGAAATGCCGATCTGCTTTTTGATGAAGTCCAGCTCATGGCTGTAGGAGGGGTTGCGCACACGGGCAATGGCGTGGCAGTGGCCCGCCTTTTTGGCAAACATGCAGCAAAGCAGGTTCAGTTCGTCCGAGCCGGTGACCGCAATGAACACGTCCGCATCCTCAATGCCCGCCTCAGACAGGGTGGTGATGGACGAGCCATTGCCTACAATGCCCAGCACGTCGTAGCTTTCGGTCAGGTGCTCCACGCGCGCTTTGTTGGTGTCCACCACAGTCACGTTGTGGCCTTCCTCGCTGAGCTGGCGCGCCAGAGCCGTGCCGACCTTGCCGCCGCCCACCAGAATGATCTTCATAACAAGTCCTTTCTCCTTTGGCAGCCCCTTTTTCCGGGGCATACAAGTACAGTGTAGTATACCATATCCCGATGCAAAGTTCTACCGTTTGTCCCGCAAATACAGCGAATTGCTTAAAAAGCGACAGTTCTTTTGTGCAAGATGGCCTGTTCTCAGCGTGAAAGCGCAAAAAGGGACTGCCACACAGCTTTGTGCAGCAGTCCCCTTGGGACGAAACGATTTAGAATGCCCACCGCGTACGCTTTGGGCATCCTCAGCGGAAAAAATATTGTTATAAGAGCAAGGTCGGTCAGCCTGCGAGCTGCCCGGCATTGCATTTTCACAGAAAAACAGGTCTCCCCTGCCGTCCGGTCTCAGTACCGCTCTATGCCGTCCTTGGTGACAAGTGCGTACACCAGCGGGGCTTCCTCCGGCTTTTCAGTGCCGTACACAAGGCCGCTGCGGTACTCGGCTGCGGCAGCTTCAAACTTGTCCGCAACGCCGTAGAAGGTGGCAAGGCTTTCGCCCTTATGGACGTAGTCACCGCGCTTTTTGTGCAGGGTGATACCGGCGGCAAAGTCCAGCGGATCGCCCTTTTTCTGGCGGCCTGCGCCCAGCAGCACGCTGGCAGAACCGATCTTTTCCGCATCGTTGGCCACAATGTAGCCGTCCTGCTCGGCCAGCAGCTCGTATCTGGCGGCGGGCTGTGCAAACAGGCTGTAATCGTCCAGCACCCGGATGTCGCCGCCCTGCGCGGCAAACATTTCCTTGCACTTGGCAAAGGCAGAGCCGTCCGCAATGACAGCCTCGGCCATAGCGCGGCAGTGGGCGGCATCGCCCTTGCCTGCCAGTACCAGCATGTTGGCCGCCAATTGCAGGCACACCTCGGTCAGGTCTGCCGGGCCGTGGCCCTTGAGCACGTCCATGCTCTCCATCACTTCCAGACTGTTGCCGATGTTGTGCCCCAGCGGGGTGTCCATATCGGTGATCATGGCAGCTACCCGGCGGCCATGGTGGGTGCCAATGGCGACCATCAGCTGTGCCAGCTCAATGCTCTGGTCAACAGTTTTCATAAAAGCACCGGTGCCGGTGGTGACGTCCAGCAGAATGGCGTCCGAACCGGAGGCCAGCTTTTTGGACATGATGCTGGAGGCGATCAGCGGGATGCAGCTGACGGTAGCGGTAACGTCCCGCAGAGCGTACATCTTTTTATCCGCCACAGCGATACCCTCGCTCTGGCCGATGACCGACAGACCGATCTGGTTCACCTGTGCAAAAAACTCCTCCTGCGAGAGGGCAGTTTTTGTGCCGGGCACGCTTTCCATTTTATCAATGGTGCCGCCGGTGTGGCCGAGACCCCGGCCGCTCATTTTGGCGATCTTCACCCCGCAGGCCGCCACGATGGGCGCGATGACCAGCGTGGTCTTGTCGCCCACACCGCCGGTGGAGTGCTTGTCCACCTTGATGCCCGGAATGGGCGAAAGGTCTACCATCACACCGCTGTGCGCCATCACATCGGTCAGCTCAGCGGTCTCCGCGTTGGTCATGCCGCGCAGATACACCGCCATCATCCATGCGGCCATCTGGTAGTCAGCCACTTCCCCGCTGACAAAGCCATTGACGATGGCCTCCAGTTCCTCCCGGGTGTGGGTGCCGCCATCCCGCTTTTTTGCGATCAGATCATAAATACGCATCGTTTCACGCTCCTGTTCTTATTGTTTTTGGGGCGTTTTATGCCCGGATCTCCTGCCATACGCTCTTGCCGTCCAGCGTGGAGGCGTCCACTTCCAGATATTCGCAGATGGTCTGGGCGATGGTGCCGAAGCACAGCTTAGTGCCCAGATCCGTCCCCGCCTTCACACCCTTGCCGCAGACCAGATACGGCACATACTCGCGGGTATGGTCGGTAGTCTTGGTGTAAGAGGGGTCGCAGCCGTGGTCGGCGGTGATCATGAGCAGGTCGCCCTCCCGCATCCCCGGCAGGAAATCAGCCAGAAAACGGTCGAACTCCGTAGCGGCGGCAGCGTAGCCTGCCACATCGCG
>OGOS01002351.1_pt1 | contig 10380 bp, 9 predicted proteins | sample 1552701 | NCBI WGS metagenome assembly OGOS01 (sample SAMEA2580128, study PRJEB22360) | human gut metagenome | biome: human gut; feature: human-associated habitat; material: faeces | place: Denmark | collected 2008/2010
TCATATTATTGGATACACAGGAACAGTCAACACAGACGAATTAGAAACTTATAACAAAGGTAAAAAAGAAGAAGATAAAGATTACTATTCCAGTGATGAAACAGTTGGAAAAGCAGGTATAGAAAAACAGTTTGAGAAGTATCTGCACGGAGACAGCGGAAGCAAGACATTGGTTGTCAATAATGTGGGAAAAATCGTAGAAACTACGAAGACAGTGAAATCCGGGACAGGAAATAATATTACATTATCTATAGACAGTGATCTGCAGGAATATGTATACAATCTTCTTGAGAAAAAGATCGCAGGAATCGTATTATCCAAGCTCACAAGTTCTGACAGTGCAGGAAATGACCGTGAGAATATTATGATACCGATCAAGAAAGTATATTATTCATTTATTGGAAATAGTGTGATCGATCTTGAGGATCTGAATGGTAATGATGCAACATCTTACGAAAAGAAGATGTACAAAAAGATTCAGAGGCTTGAAGATGCCGCGATCAAAACATCAAAGAATCTGGTATTGAATGAAAAGAAAGCTTATAAGGATGAAAGTGATGAGAAACAGGCATATTCATCTTATGTATATAGTTTGTTATCAAGTAAGAAGATTCTCTTAAGCAGCTCTATTGATACGACAGATAAAACATACCAGAGATGGAAAGATGAGAAAATCAGTTTAAGCGAATTCTTAAGATATGCGGTGAATAAAGAATGGATAGATATTTCATCTTTGAATATCAACAGTAAGTATAATGATACAGAAGAGATCATGAAAGCACTGGCAGCATATGTTGAAGATGCATTGATTGAGGCAGATGATTTCGATATGACGGTTTGTGAACAGAGTATCATGAAGGGTAAATTAAGTGGAAGAGAAGTATGTATTCTGCTTTATGAACAGGGAGTCCTTAAGAAGAAAGGCGACAGTGATTATTCTGCCTTGAAATCTGGATCTTTAAACAGTTATGATTTTATCCGTAAGAAATTAAAAAGTTTGCAGATCACACCGGCACAGCTTGGAATGGATCCATGTTCTGGCTCTGTTGTTATTACAGACTCTAAGACTGGAAAGGTAAAAGCATTGGTAAGTTATCCAGGATATGATAGTAATCGTTTATCAAATGGAACAGATTCCGGATATTACAGACAGCTGGCTAATTCAGCATCAACGCCGTTATATGACCAGGCATTAAAACACAAAACAGCACCAGGATCTACATTTAAACCATTATCAGCACTAGCAGGTCTGAATGAAAAAGTTATTACAACGAGCACAGTGATCAACTGTACAGGTTTGTATGATAAGATCACGCCACCAGCAAAATGCTGGAAGTATCCGGATCGTCATGGACCAAGAACTGTATCTACAGCGATAGAAGCATCTTGTAATTATTTCTTTTATGAAGTAGGATATAGATTAGGAAACAAATCAGGTTCATACAGCAGTAAGGAAGGATTAAAATATCTGGAAAAATACGCAACAGATCTTGGACTGAATAAGAAGTCTGGAATTGAACTTGATGAGTCATCTCCACAGGTTTCTGATGAGACTTCTGTACGTTCTGCCATTGGACAGGGACGTAACAGTTTCACACCAAGTCAGATTTCTAATTATGTGACAACGTTATCAAACAGAGGTACAGTATATAATCTTAGTATCATGGATAAGATCACAGACGATAATGGAAAGACGATTAAGAAGTATGGTGTCAAGAAAGTCAGACAGCTCCATTATGATACGAAGTACTGGAATGCGGTACAGACAGGAATGAGAGGTGTAGTGAATGGAAATGACAGTTCTGTAAGTAGTATTTTCAAAGGAATGAAAGTAAAGGTTGCAGGAAAGACTGGTACTGCACAGGAGAATAAGAAACGTCCAAACCATGCACTGTTTATTTCTTATGGACCATATGAGAAACCAGAGATCACGACGACAGTAGTTATTCCGTTTGGATATACTTCATCCAATGCTGCATCTACGGCAAAGGATATTTATGAGTATTATTTTGCAAATGATAAGACAAAGGCGAAGATGGAGAAGAATAATAAATCAGTCACAGAAACCAATGTAGGTACTGCGGGAGACTAAGAAAAGAAGAGAGGAATCGTATGAATCATCCGGTATTGTTAAAAGGAAACAGCATTGGGCTTACCATGGTGCTTGATCCTGAGATGAAGTTTGAACAGCTCAAAGCTGCTATTTGTGAGAAGTTTATACAGGCAAAAGATTTCTTTAACGGACAGACCCAGATCGCATTGAAGATCGAAGGTCGGAAACTCACATCCCAACAGCTTGAAGAAGTTTTAGGGATTATTGCCGAAAAGACAACATTGACGATCGCATATGTCATAGAAGATGATAAGATCATGGAGACATCATTTAAAGAGGCATTAAAGAAACTTGAGGAGAAGGAACAGAAAAGATCGCAATCTCTGATCGATGAGAGAAGAAAGGGAGATGGACAGTTTTACCGAGGAACCTTAAGGTCTGGACAGAGTCTTGAATCTGATGGAAGTGTTGTTGTTGTCGGAGATGTCAATCCTGGAGCATCAGTCAGCGCGAAAGGAAATGTTGTTGTTCTTGGTTGTGCTAAGGGATATCTAAGTGCAGGAAGCGGTGGAGATGATCATGCATTTGTTGCGGCATTGGACATGCAGCCCATGCAGATACGCATTGGAAAGCATATAGCAAGAAGTGCAGATGGAGAACCGGAGAAGAAGAAAAAATTCTTTGGAAGATCCAAGAACAGTGATAATCAACCGATGGAAGCACAGATTGCATTTGTTGAAGAAGGAAATATTTATATCGAGCCCATATCTAAAGCGCTCTTAAATGAAATCATAGTATAGTTAATGGAGGAAAATAAAATGAGTGAAGTTATTGTAATCACATCTGGAAAAGGTGGCGTTGGAAAGACAACAACCACTGCCAATGTGGGAACAGGATTAGCGAAAGAAGGAAAGAAAGTTGTATTGATTGATACAGATATCGGACTTCGTAATCTGGATGTTGTCATGGGGCTTGAAAATAGGATCGTATATAATTTGGTTGATGTTGTGGAAGGAAATTGCAGAATTAAGCAGGCAATGATCAAAGATAAGAAATATCCAAACCTTTTCTTATTACCATCTGCTCAGACAAGAGATAAGACATCTGTAACACCAGAACAGATGGCAAAACTTGTAGAGGAATTAAAAGATGAATTTGATTATATCATTCTAGACTGCCCGGCTGGAATTGAGCAGGGATTTAAGAATGCGATCGCTGCAGCTGACAGAGCATTGATCGTTACAACTCCGGAGGTATCCGCAATCCGTGATGCAGACCGTATCATTGGTTTATTAGAGGCAAATGACATACATAAGATTGATCTTGTGATCAACAGAATTCGTATGGATATGGTAGAAAGAGGAGATATGCTCTCAAAAGACGATGTGCTTGATATTCTTGCAGTTGACCTGATCGGAATCGTTCCAGATGATGAGAATATCGTTATTTCCACAAACCAGGGAGAGCCGCTGGTTGGAAGCAATACACCAGCAGGAAAAGCTTATAAAAATATTTGTGACCGCGTGATGGGCAAAGAAGTCCCATTTATGGAAATTACAGGACCAACTTTCTTCCAGAGACTTGCACATGTATTTAAAAAGTAGAGGGGAGATAAAAGATGGGTTTTTTTGATAATTTTTTTAAGAAAAAGAGTTCAGGAGAAGTAGCAAAGGACCGTTTGAAATTGCTGCTTGTTTCAGATCGATCAAATTGCTCTCCTGAGACGATGGAACTGATCAAAAATGACATCATTAAGGTAATCTCCAAATATATGGAGATCGACCCGGACGGATTGGACATTCAGATTACACAAAACAGCGAAGAATCCGAAGGACCGGCATTATATGCCAATATTCCGATTCGCGAGCTTAGAAAATAACATTGGAGAAAGAACATGCTGCGAAATTATCGATTGCAAAATTACAATTTCAAACTCTTATTTAATGTACTTGTACTGATGGCAATGGGACTTTTATTTATTCATAGTGCAAATCCTTCATTCGTTGTAAAACAGGCACTTGGTATTACAATGGGACTTGGTATTATTATTGTAGTATCACTGATTGATTTTCAGGTATTTACAAGAAATGCAGAAATATTGTATATTTTTAATGTAATCATGCTGATCGGCGTCAAGTTATTTGGAAAAGATGTGAATGGAGCAAAGAGGTGGTTTTCCCTTGGACCATTGGGAACATTTCAGCCATCAGAACTTAGTAAAGTGATCATGATTATTGTGATTGCAGCATTCCTTGTCAAACATCAGGATGATCTTAACGAACCTAAGATCCTTGGAAAGCTTGCATTAGTATGTGCAGTACCGCTTCTTTTAATCTTGAAGCAGCCAAGTCTTTCCTCAACACTCGATATTTGTTTTATCATTCTTGGAATGATATTTATGGCAGGATTGTCTTCTAAACTGATCGTTCGTGTATTGATCATTGGAGTACCACTTTTAGCAATCTTTTTATGGTACGTCCAGACGCCTGGACAGGTTTTACTAGAGCCGCATCAGATGGCCAGGATCATGTCATTTTTACATCCAGAGAATTATGCAGATTCAACAGCTCTTCAGACAAGCAATTCAATTATGGCAATCGGATCTGGAGGATTATTTGGAAAAGGTTTTGGAAGTAATACAATATCGAATGTATCAGCCAGCGATGTAAATTTGGTATCCGAGAATCAGACAGACTTTATTTTCTCAGTGATCGGAGAAGAATTTGGATTTGTTGGATGCGTGATCTTGATCGTTATATTTGCATGCCTTGTATATCAATGTATGAATGTGGCGAAGAAATCAGGAAATCTGATCGGTACTTATGTTGCTGTGGGAGTTGCCTGCTATATGGGATTTCAGTCATTTATCAACATAGCCGTTGCGACAGGAACCATGCCGAATACAGGACAGCCACTTCCGTTTATCAGTTATGGGTTAAGCTCGTTGATGTCGGCATCAATTGCGATCGGAATGGTACTTAACATATATTTACAAAGAAAAAGACACTAGGAGGTTCTATTTATGAATGTAGGATTAGTTGCCCATGATGGGAAAAAGAACTTGATGCAGAATTTGTGTATTGCATATCAGGATATTTTAAAAAAGCATAAATTATATGCAACAAGTACGACCGGACAGATGATCGAAGATGTTGCCAATTTAAAGATTCATAAACTTCTTGCGGGACATTTTGGCGGAATGCAGCAGATGGGAAGCAAGATATCCAACAATGAAATAGACCTTTTGATTTTTTTACAGGATCCGTCAAATAAGAAGAGAACACCGGATTTTTATAATGTTTTAAATCTCTGTGACCAGTATAATATTCCATGTGCTACGAATCTTCCAACTGCGGAAGTATTGATCCTTGCACTGGATCGAGGAGATTTGGATTGGAGGAATATGTATAAATAGACTGTCAGGAGACGGTCTTTTTTTACAAAGATTATGAAGATGAAGAAAATAATATGTATGATTATGTCGATCATGATGGTAGCAATGTCAGGGTGCCAGTCATCCAGCGCAGCATCACTTGATTATGAACAGCATTATAAAACAACAGGAACAGCAATGAAAGAATCAGCATTGTCAGACCGCTGGGAATCTAAAGGCTCTAAAGTAGCAGTTGTATCAAAGAAGAAGGCAGAGAATGAGGATTATCCAGATGCCAAAGAAGTACTTCTTGTGAATAATACAAAGAATAAAGTATTAGTAAGCCAGAAAGTATTTGATCAGGCATATCCAGCAAGTACAACAAAGATCATGACAGCACTTCTCACACTGGAGAATTTAGATTTAAATAAAGTTGTTACGATCAAACATGATATTACATTCCCAGATGGTGCAGCAGTGGCAGTTCATCTAAAAAAGGGAGACAAGATCACAGTAGAAGCACTACTCAATGCCCTGATCATTATGTCAGCAAATGATGCGGCAGTAGCATTAGGAGAAGAAGTCTCTGGAAATCTGACAAGCTTTGTAAAATTAATGAATAAGCGTGCTAAAGAATTAGGTGCAACAAATACACATTTTGCAAACCCAAATGGTTTACATTTAGCCAATCATTATTCTACAGCATATGATTTATACCTGATTTTTAAGGAAGTAGCGAAACACAATGAATTTTTCAATATTGCGGGGAGATCAAGCAGTAGAATTGAATATACAGGCTCTAAAGGACAGTTGAAAGTCTATGATATGGCATCTACAAACCAGTATATTGCAGGTACTTATACATTACCAAGTAATGTATACATGATTGGTGGGAAGACAGGTACAACAACACAGGCAGGTTCTTGTCTGATTCTGCTTACAAAGAATAAAGACGGAGAAGAGTTTATTTCAGTGGTATTAAAAGGAGCAACAAAATCAGCACTTTACCATACAATGACAGATATTTTATCAAAGGAAAACTAAAATGGAACGATATAAAACTTACAGTGGACATTTAAAACAAATATATGGAGAAAAAGTATATAAGCTGCCGGTAAATCTTCCAGTGACTTGTCCGAATCGTATGGATGGAGATGGGTGTAGTTTTTGCGGAGGGGTTGGAACAGGCTTTGAAGCAATGAATTGTGAAACCTCTGTAAGTGAACAGTTATTAACAACAAAAGAAAAGATAGCCAAGCGATACAAAGCAAAAAAATTTATTGCGTATTTTCAAAATTATACGAACACATTTCTTCCAGTAAAACAGTTAGAAGAATATATGATCGAAGCAGCCAGGATGGAAGATATTGTTGGAATTTCAATATCAACAAGGCCAGACTGCATTACAAGAGACTATCTTGACTGTATGAAGAATGTTTCAGACACATATGGTGTGAAAATATCAATAGAATATGGACTTCAGACAGTAAATTATAAGACTTTGGAGAAGATCAACAGAGGACACAGTCTTGCAGAATATCTGGATGCGGTTTTAATGACAGCGCCTTATGGATTTGAAATTTGTACACATATCATATTGAATCTTCCAGGTGATGATATGAGAGATGTTATAGAGACGGCAAAGATCCTGTCAGTACTTCCGGTACAGATCGTAAAACTACATTCATTATATGTGCCGAAAGGTTCCAGACTGTACAAAGAATTTGAGGAAGGCAAGGTCAGTATGTGTTCCGCAGAAGAATATTTGGAAAGACTTGTAACTTTTATCAGTTATGTTAGAAGTGATATGGTGATCGAACGACTATTCAGCCGTGTACCAAAAGAAGATGCGTCATTTTCAAATTGGGGAATCAGCTGGTGGAAATTAAGAGACCAGTTTGATGCGATAATGGAGGAGAGAAATTTTACACAGGGGTGTAAGGCAGACTATCAAAACGGAGCAGCACTCAGGCGATGGAGGATTTGTTAAATGGCAAAAAAACGACAACGAAAAATAAAAATGCGCTGGAATATTGGAATGATCATATTTGCGGTAATTTTTGTTTATATCGTGATCAATGTCATAATATTTATGGGCAAGAAAAAACTGAGTGTATATAAAGTTACCGAAGATAAGATTACAAACACATTATCATTGACGGGAATTGCAGTCAGGGATGAACAGTTATTAAAGACATCACAGTCTGGATACATTACATATTATGTAGAAGAAGGAAAGCGGGTCAAGAAAGATGGAACTGTTTTTACTGTAGACAAGGACAAGAAAGTTCAGGAAACATTTGCAGAAAAAGTAGAAGAGTTGCAAAAGACGACAAATGCGATGGATGATGATGAGGTATCACGTAAGATCAATGAGTATCAGTCCGTTTACAATGACAATAATTTTTCAGAAGTATATGATTTAAAATACGATCTTAAGAATGCTATTTTAAATATCAATGAAGATGCAATGAAGAAAGTGATCGCATCAGTACAGGATGCGATGGGGACAGAAAGTTTTCAGACACAGAAAAGTACTTCAAGTGGTGTGGTAGAATTTTATTCGGATAAATTTGATGGGAAAAAAGTAAGTGATATCAATGCATCAGACTTTGATCAGACAAGATATCGAAAACAAAAATATAATACAGCAGATAAAGTAAAAAAGAATAAAGTTGTTGCAAGGATCAATAAGAGTGAAAAATGGCAGATTGTTGTTCCATTAAAAGAAGAAGAGTACAAGATGCTCAAAGACAAAAAAGAAGTATCAATACGATTTATGCAAGATCAGAATAAAGCAACAGCAACAGTAGAAACCATCAAAAAAGGTAAAAATTATTTTGGATATCTAAAATTAAATGATTATGCGGTTCGTTATTTGAGTGAACGTTATCTTGAGATTGACATTACTTTAGATTCTTATAAAGGGTTAAAGATTCCAAATACATCAATTGTTAAGAAAAAGTTTTATCAGGTTCCGGTCAAATACCTTACAAAAGGTGATAATAGTACGACGGAACAGTTTGCCGTACGAAGCACTAGTAAGAATGGTGAGGTAACGGTAGAACAAAAAACGTATACCATTTATGGCAGAAGTGAAAAATACTGTTATCTGGCTCCTGATGAAGTAGGGGAGAATGTTGTATTGCAGGCAATGGACTCTAATCAGACATTTTTGATCGAGAAGAAGAAGACATTGCAAGGGGTATATTGCACAAATCGTGGTTATGCAGATTTTAAACCGATCGATATTCTGACACAGAAAGATGATTACTCGATCATAGCCAATGATACGAATCAGGGAGTCAGTGCATATGACTTTATCGTATTGGATGGAACGACGATCAAGGAAAATCAGATTATTTATTAAATGACATTATCAATCAACAGAAAGAAGGAAGAAATATGCTGATAGAACGTTATAATGAAGTGAAAGAACATGTGAAAGAAGCTTGCGAACGCGTGGGACGAGATCCAAGAGAGGTTACAGTCATTGCCGTCAGCAAAACAAAGCCATTAGAGATGGTGGAAGAGTTAAGAAAAGAAAAAGTTCTGGATTTTGGAGAAAACAAAGTACAGGAGATCAGAGATAAGTATGCAAATATCAGCTGGCCGGTAAGATGGCATCTGATCGGACATTTGCAGACAAATAAGATCAAATATATTGTAGATAAGGTAGCATTGATCCATTCTGTGGATTCTGTAAAACTGGCACAGGCAATTGATAAAGAAGCAGTAAAACACAATGTTAAAGAGGTTCCAATTCTTATTCAGGTTAACTTTGCACATGAAGATACTAAATTTGGATTAGATCCAAAGGACGTAGAAGATGTGATCAAAGAAATCTCAAAACTTGAACATGTAAAGATCAAGGGATTGATGCAGATTGCACCATTTGTTGATGATCCCGAAGATAACCGTAAATATTTTCGTGCGATGAAACAATTATCTGTTGACATCAAGAACAAAAACTTTGATAATGTAGATATGAGTATACTTTCCATGGGTATGACGAATGATTATGAGATCGCAGTAGAAGAAGGAGCGACAATGATCAGAGTTGGTACAGCAATTTTTGGAGAGCGCAATTATAACATATAGCGGAGGAAGATCGATGAAAGGTACAGTTGACAAACTGCTGAACTTTATGAAGCTGACAGAAGATGAAGAATACGATGAAGAGTATGAAGAATACGAAGATGAAGAAGAGGAAGAACCAGAGAAAGTAGGTTTTTCATTTTTTAAGAAGAAAGAAAAGGAACCGGTGGAAGAATCTGAAGAAGAAGTAAGCCAGCCTTTTGATCATGTATTAAGCAGGGAAGAGAAGAAGAAAAGGTTTACAAGTACTGGAAGCAAGGTGGTATCCATGAATGGAAGAGGAGTAGAAGTCTACGTTATCAAACCACAGGATTTTGCAGAAGCGCAGACAGCGGCAGATCTTTTAAAGAAAGGAAGAACTGTTGTGATCAATTTAGAAGGTGTGGAACTTACAGTTGCACAAAGAAGCATTGATTTTATTGGTGGAGCAACTTATGCGATCAATGGTTCCCTGCAGGCAGTATCCAACAACATTTTTATTGCAGCACCAGACAGTATTGAAGTCAGTGGAGACCTGAAAAGTGAGATTATGAATGAAAATACGATCTCACCACAATTAAAGTAAACATGAAAGAAGAAGAATTATTAAAGAAACGACTTTTGGAACTGGCACAAAAATCATACAGCCAGAATGTTTATACACATACACATTTTTTAAATGAATACGAACAGAGTATTTATCAAGATATGAAGAAAGAACTTGATTATGCACATCCACAGCTTGTTGGAGGACATGAACACTTTACAAGAGCTGTGGTACTGTTTGGTTCGAAAGAATTATTTGGTTATGAGGGTGAGATTCCATTGGCATGTGCCAGGATCTCACCTGTTTTTGATAAGTTTGCAGAAACATTAA
>OGOS01002354.1_pt1 | contig 10373 bp, 9 predicted proteins | sample 1552701 | NCBI WGS metagenome assembly OGOS01 (sample SAMEA2580128, study PRJEB22360) | human gut metagenome | biome: human gut; feature: human-associated habitat; material: faeces | place: Denmark | collected 2008/2010
CGGTAACATGGACTGTGGATGAATCTGCAGGTGAAAGTGCGATTGGATATGTCACAGTAACCGGTAAATTAACCGAATTAAATAATAAAGAATTTTCTTATCAGGTAGTTTGCTGCCCAAATAATCTGGTATATTTTGCAGATTGCTATACAAACGGAGATAATACTTCTTTATTATTTAACAAACTGGATGCAAGTGCATCAGGACTTCTTAATACCGTATCTGATCAGAAATATGGTGATGAAAGAAGAACTGAAATTAGGGATGCTTCTGTTGATATGGAAGATGAAGACTTAATTCCAGTGGAAGATGTAATTATCACATTAACTGAGTCTGGATATATTAAGCGTCAGCTTGTAGATACATATCGTGCTCAAAATCGCGGTGGTCGTGGAATCAAATCATTGACATTAAATGAAGAGGATTCTATCGATACTATGATTTCGATGTCGACACATGATTTCTTGTTGTTGTTTACAGATAAGGGTCGTGTATATCGATTAAAAGGATACAATGTTCCAAGTGGATCTAGAACATCTAAAGGTATTCCAATTGTGAATTTAATGACTTTGGAAAAAGGTGAAAAAGTTAATGTTCTTGTAGCTGTTCCTAAGGATGATGAAAGTGAAACATTATTATTCGTTACAAAGAATGGTATTGTGAAACGTACATCTGTATCTGAATTTGAAAATATCAATCGTAATGGTAAGATTGCGATTAGTTTAAAACCAGATGATGAATTGCGTTTTGTGAAATTAACTACAGGACAAGATGAAGTAATTATCTCTGGATCAAATGGTAAAGCTGTTCGATTCAATGAAGATCAAGTTCGTATCATGGGACGTAGTGCAAGCGGTGTATTAGGATTCAATTGTGATGGCAGTGAAGTTGTAGGTGCTGCACTATCAAGTGAAGGAGACACAGTTCTTGTTGTTTCTGAAAATGGATATGGTAAGCGTAGTAAGTTCGAAGATTATCGTTTGACTTCTCGTGGTAAAAAAGGTGTTAGCACAATTAATATCACAGAAAAGACAGGTAAGCTAATGTGTATGCGTGCGGTTACTGGTAAAGAAGATGCGATGATTGTTGCGAGTGATGGAATCATGATCCGTGTAGCTTTAGAGAATGTAGGAATCTACGGAAGAAATACACAAGGTGTAAGATTGATCAACTTAAATGGAGATGCGAAAGTAACGCGTATGACATTGGTAGATCATGAAGAGCCTGAAGCAGAATCAGAAGAAAACACAGAAGAATAAAGCATGCAAGGAGTAAAATTATGATTTTACTCCTTTTTCATATGATAAATCAGATAGAAATAATCCAAATATATAATGTAGACAAAAAAAGAGTGAAAAATGTAAATATAATAGATATGCAAATTCTCACTGTTTGCGGTGAAAAATAATCAGTGGAATGAATAAGTCGCAAATATAATCTGCAATTTTGATGTATACAAAATGGAAAGTTGTAGACAAGATAGAACTGTAGATATAATTGCTTTCGTATATATGATCTTTGTCGCTGCATGTATTTATATTTCTGGTCATGAAAATATTATAGGTTCTTTATGTACTGTAGCTGTTTTTGTGATATCTGTAATTGGCTTATAATTATTTGTATTATACAGAAACATCAAAACGAATTTTTGCCTTCTTTTCTCTACTAGGCTTACCATTATTCATTTAGTTTTACTGTTTATAGGAATGGATTACAGATGGATTTCTTATATTTTGATACTTTATATCGTCGTAACATTAAATATGATTTGTAGATAAGTAGAATCATATGATAAATCCGATTTAATGTGGCTATTTCACAGAATAAGCGGTTGACTTTAGCTTTGTATTAATGGTATAAATGTGTTGAAAACAAAGATAAGGATAAGTAGATTATTCCATATATTAATTAGAGACAGTATGGCTGGTGAAAATACTGATATGAATAATTGAATAGCACCTTAGAGTGATCGAATGAAACTAGTAGTTTGATCCGGTACATACCGTTATCATGTTAAGAGATCATATATGTATATATATGGTAAAAAGGGTGGCAACGCGAGACATCGTCCCTTTATGGGTGCGAGTGTCTCTTTTTTTATGCATGATTGGGACGATAACCTGATCAAATAATTGCCCGGCAGGTTATAGTCTTTTTACGTGTAATTGTATTACCTTTGCATTATGGGAAAGAATAAATTAGCAAAGTTTGACGACATGGCGAGCTATCCCCATGTGTTCCAATATCCGTTTGCAACCCTTCAAGAGAAAGGATTCGAGCTAAAGGGGCACTGGCACGAACAGTTCTTTAAGAACGACAATCCGATCGTGCTTGAATTAGGCTGCGGAAAAGGAGAATATACGGTAGGTTTGGGAAAGTTATTTCCCAACAAAAATTTTATAGGAGTCGATATCAAGGGAGCCCGTATGTGGACAGGGGCGAAAGAATCGCTTGAGGCAGGTATGACGAACGTTGCCTTCCTCAGGACCAGTATCGAACTGATCGCCCATTTCTTTGCTGCCGGAGAGGTGGCCGAGATCTGGCTCACCTTCCCTGACCCGCAGATGAAGAAAGCGAACAAACGCCTTACCTCCACTCGCTTCATGAAGATGTACCGCGAGATACTGGCGGGAGATGGCATCATACATCTGAAAACAGACAGCAACTTCATGTACACCTACACCTGCGAGATGGTAAAAGCAAATCGCTATCCCGTACTGTTCAGCAACGACGATTTGTATCATTCGGGGCTGACAGACAACATTCTTTCTATCAAGACCTATTATGAACAGCAGTGGTTGGACCGCGGGTTAACCATCAAATACATCAAGTTTGTCTGTGAAGAACGGGATGAACTGGTAGAACCGGAAGTGGAAATCGAATACGATCCGTATCGCAGTTTCAACCGGAGCAAACGGAGTGCGTTGGCTTCCGGCAAATAATTCATAAATCATAAATTATAAATCATACATCATGACACTCTATCCAAAGCTAATCATGGACGCACTGGCAAAGGTGCGTTACCCCGGCACAGGAAAAGACCTTGTGACAATGGGTATGGTAGAAGATAATATCCGGATCGACGGTAACAAAGTAAGCTTCTCGCTCCTTTTCGAAAAACCGAACGATCCGTTTATCAAATCGGTGGTAAAAGCTGCCGAGACGGCTATCCTTACTTACGTAGGAGAAGAAGTGGACATCAAGGGTAATATCACGGTTGACGCCAAGCAGGCGGCCCGTCCTGAACCAGACAAGCTGCTGCCGGAGGTAAAAAATATCATCGCCGTATCTTCCGGCAAGGGTGGCGTAGGCAAAAGTACAGTAGCGGCCAACTTGGCGGTAGCGCTGGCTTTGCAGGGTCACAAGGTCGGTTTGCTGGATGCCGATATCTTCGGTCCTTCACAGCCTAAGATGTTCAATGTAGAAGAAGCCCGTCCCTATATGGTGGAGGTGGGAGGTCGCGAACTGATCGAACCGGCTGCCAACTACGGCGTGAAGCTACTGTCCATCGGTTTCTTCGTCAATAAGGAAGACGCCGTCCTTTGGCGCGGCGCAATGGCAAGCAATGCCTTGAAACAGTTGATCGGCGACGCCAACTGGGGAGATTTGGACTATTTCCTGATCGACCTGCCACCGGGAACAAGTGATATCCACCTGACGATGGTACAGACATTGGCCATCACCGGCGCCATCGTTGTCAGCACACCGCAAGAAGTGGCGTTGGCAGATGCCCGCAAAGGGATCAGTATGTTTACAGGTGAGAAGATCAACGTACCAGTATTGGGACTGGTCGAGAACATGTCCTGGTTCACGCCTGCCGAGCTGCCAGAAAACAAATACTACCTGTTCGGCAAAGAAGGAGGCAAACGTCTGGCGGAAGAACTGAATATCCCGTTGCTAGGACAAATCCCCATCGTACAAAGCATCTGCGAAGGTGGAGACAGCGGAAAGCCAGTCGCCCTCAATCCGGACAGCATCACTGGCCAGGCATTCCAGAAGTTAGCCGAAAATGTCGTGAAACAGATCGATTACCGTAACGAACACTTGGATCCGACAAAGAGGGTTGTTGTTACCAAGAAGTAATAAGAGAGTAAGTAGGATGTGTCAAAAAGAAAGAGAAATCAATCCCTTGCCGGGGGATTAATCCCCCGGCAAAAGAGAGAGATAAATTTTGACACATCACCAAGAAATTGGACACAATCCTATCTTCTTATTATAAAGTATACCGTCTTAGGAAAGCGACCGTCCGATGTATTTCGGGATACATGATGATGTCTTCGCCAATGAAGGGAACCTCTTTGCGATAGGCTTTCAGGAATTTCTCCAAGACAGGGGAAGTACGCGCCGGACGGCGGAACTCGATACCTTGTGCCGCATTCATCAGCTCGATCGCCAAGATATGATCCAAGTTGTCCATTATCTTAAAGAGCTTCGTCGCTGCATTGGCCCCCATACTCACATGGTCTTCCTGCCCGTTGCTGGACACGATCGAGTCGCTGCTGGCGGCATAACAGTACATCTTGTTCTGGCTCACCATGCTGGCTGCCGCATATTGCGGGATCATAAAACCGGAATTCAGTCCGGGATTGGCAACCAGAAATTCAGGCAATCCCCGAAGGCCCATGATCAACTGCGCGACACGGCGTTCGGAAATATTACCCAACTCAGCCAAAGCAATCGCAAGGAAATCGTATGAGATAGCCAACGGCTGGCCATGGAAATTACCTCCGGAGATGATCTTGTCCTCGTCGGGAAAGATCGTCGGGTTGTCCGTCACGGAATTGATCTCGGTAAGCAATACGCCGGAGACATACCGGATCGCATCTTTCGTCGCCCCGTGTACCTGCGGGATGCAACGGAACGAATACGGGTCCTGCACATGCTCCTTCTTCCGGTTGATCAGTTCGCTGCCCTCCAGAATGCGGCGGAAAGCATCACCCGTCTCGATCTGTCCGGGATGCGGACGCATCTGCTGGATGCAATCCATAAAAGGATCGATCCGCCCGTCGAAGGCTTCGAGCGACAAGGCTGCAATCAGGTCCGCCCGCTTCGACACGGCAAAAGCACGCATCAGGGCAAACACGCCGTTGGCACTCATAAACTGCGTACCGTTCAGCAACGCCAATCCCTCTTTACTCATCAGGCGCACCGGCTTCCAGGCAAACTCGTCCAGGACACTGATTGCCTCCCTCTTCTTCCCTTTATAATACACATCTCCCACTCCGATAAGCGGAAGGAAAAGATTCGCCAACGGAGCCAGGTCGCCCGACGCCCCAAGTGAACCCCGGTCATAGACGATCGGGAGCACGTCATTATTAAAGAAATCAAGGATACGCTGCACCGTTATCACCTGCACGCCACTATGCCCCAGCGACAAAGCATGCGCTTTCAACAGCATCATCAGGCGGACAATCACCGGGCTCACCTCATCCCCCACGCTACAGGCATGGCTTTTCACCAGATTCTCCTGCAAGGTGCTGAGTTCATCCGGCGAGATATTCTTATTACACAAGGAACCAAAGCCTGTCGTGATGCCGTAAAGCGGCTCGCTCTGTGTCTCGATCTTCCGGTCCAGATAATCGCGGCAACGCTGGATGCGTTCCTTCACTTCCGGGGTCAGTTCCAGCTTCATATTTCCGGTCAGTATCTCTTCGATACGTTCGAACGTCAGCGGTTCCGCCCCCACATAATGTACATTTCCCATAACTTTCAATTTTCAACTTTCAATTGCTCATGCGTCCAATCCAGCAACTTCTTCTCTATCCGGATCGCTTCGGATTCGAGGAAATCCGCTTTCTCCGACATCCGTTTGACAAACGCTTCATCCTTTATGGATATAAGATTGATACGGACATTCAACAAAGCCCCCAACACACAGGTACGAGCCGCCATCATCGCCACACAGGCATCGGTCACGGCATTCCGGTTTCCTTTATGCGCCACATATATAATAGTCTCCATCACCGAGGCAATCTCTTCGGCCACTTCCATCGGGACCATAGCCGCCTGTTTCGTCGCATCCTGGATCACCCGGCTGCGCTCGGCTTTTTCCTCCTCCGTTTCCTTCGGGAGTTTAAAGGCGGCAAACACACGGTCGTACGCTTCGCTATCGCGGTCTATATCCCGGATCAGCCGTTCACGGATGATAGCTGCCTCCGTCGCGATTGTCCGCATCTGGCCTTCCACATCGGCATATTTCTTCTTACCGATCGTCAGGTTTGCCACCATCTCGGTTAACGCTGTCGCAATGGCCCCGTTCAGAGCCGAGATACTTCCGCCCCCCGGAACAGGCGCGCTACCCGCCGTTTCGGCAAGAAATCCTTTGATTGTCAAATCTACAAGCATTGTGTCTATTATTTAAGATTAAACATTTTATCTTCATCCCGTCAAACGATATAAAGCACGCCGTCTTTGATAACCGTGTCCACGATATTCATTCCTATATGATAAGGAAGGAACTTATAAGAAGGGAATTTCAACAAGACCAAGTCCGCCTTCTTTCCGACATCGATGCTACCGACCTTCTTTTCCCGCCCTAACGCTGCCGCTCCGTTGATCGTAAGAGCGGTCAGGGCTTCTTCGGGAGTAAGTTTCATCTGGATGCAAGCCAGGGCGAACAACAAGGGGATCGAACTAGAGAAGCAACTGCCGGGATTCAGGTCGGAAGCCAGTGCCACGGCGCAACCGGCATCTATCATCCGGCGTCCCGGAGCATAAGGTTCATTTAGCGAGAAAGCGGTAAGCGGAAGCAAAGTCGCGATCGTCCCCGAACGTGCCAGGCGTTTGATGCCGGTATCGGAGATATGCAATAGATGGTCGGCACTTACGGCTTTCAGGCGGGCTGCCAATTCGGCTCCTCCGAAAGAAACGATCTCATCGGCATGAAGTTTAAGTTTGAAACGCTGGCTGCGAGCTGCTTTCAACAAACGTTCGCTTTGTTCGACCGAGAAAACGCCTTGTTCGCAAAAGACATCGCAGAAGGTTACCGAATGTTCTGCACGCACATGGGGCAACACTCCTTCTATTATGTAATCGACATATGCGTCCGTACGCCCGGCAAACTCCGGCGGGACAGCATGTGCACCGAGGAAAGTAGAGACCACATCCAACGGGTGTTCGTCGTTCAACTCCTTCATGACACGAAGCTGGATCAGCTCGGTCGCCAAGTCAAGACCGTAACCACTCTTTCCTTCGACAGTAGTCACGCCCATATCCATCATAGCGTCGAGACGGTCGTATGCATCGCCGTACAGGTCATCATAGCTGGCGTTCCGGGTCGCATTCATCGTATTGACGATCCCGCCTCCCCTTTCCATGATCGACATATAGCTGTCTCCTTTCATCCGCCAAGAGAACTCCTCCTCGCGGTAACCACCGAAGACGAAGTGTGTATGGCTATCCACAAACCCTGGCAGAAGCGCACGTCCGGAAGCGTCTACTTCCAGATAATCTCCGACATCCACTTGCCGGAGGACCTCTTCGGTCGGTCCCACATGCGTGATAATACCATCCGATACAGCAACCGCCCCGTCCTCGATTATCCCGACATCGGACATAGCCTTCCCCTTCTTCGCTTCAAAACCAGAACAAGTCACCACCTGCGATGCATTCCGTATCAATATCTTTTCGTCTTCCATCGTCTATCCCATTATCCTGGTTTCCAATACCTGATCTATTGAAAAGTCTTCCAGTCCCAAATAGTAAGAAGCCGTATCAATCAATGCCTCCATCGGAACCAACCCAATAATCTCGCTTCCGACGACTGGGACACCATAGCGACGTGCCTCAATGCGTATCAGTTCGAAAGCGCGGTAAAGGGCTGTACGGGTGTAATCGGTCATATTGATCGAAACCTGCACGATGCCGCGTTCTTTCAGTTCCACTCCCATCGCCTTGCAGTAGCGGAGCCCGCCACCTATGAAGCGGATCTTTTTGGCGATACTGCTCGCGATCTCCAGGTTTGCCGTGCCCAAATTGACGTTATAAGCCACCAGCGGCATACGGGCGCCGATCGCCACTGTCCCTGCCGATGGATGCCGTTCGGCAGGCCCGAAGTCAGGGTTCCATTCCGGCTGCTTGATCTTTGCTTCCATACCCTCAAACTCACCTTTGCGGATCGCCGCCAAGTTCTCTCGGTGTGGAGCCGAAGCCGACTTCTCATACAGGAAAACCGGTACTCGATAGAGAGCGGCCACCTTCTCGCCCACTTCTTTGGAGAGCGCAATCGCCTCATCCATCGTACACCCTCTGATCGGGATAAAAGGAACGACATCGACCGCTCCCATCCGCGGATGCTGCCCGGAGTGTTTCGTGAGGTCTATCAGTTCCACCGCCTGTCCGATGGCTTCGAGCAAAGCGTCCTTCAAAGCTTCCGGTTCACCGACTACCGTTACGACCAGTCGGTTATGATCTTCGTCATTACTGTAATCCAACAGCTTTACACCGGCTTTGGCACGAAATTTATCTACTATCTTTTCTATTTTCGCTAAATCCCTTCCCTCACTGAAATTGGGGACACATTCCATTATCTTATTCCATGTACTCATACTTTGCGTTTTAAAGAGGTACGTATACTATTTTGAATTAAATCTTCTTTCGGAATAAAAGGCAACGTGATATGATACCAGTCGCCATAGCTTTCGTTAAAGGCCGCGCTGGTGGACATGGCATTCGGATTCCGGGCCCAGGAACGGCGTGCCACTCCTCCCATCACATCCCAGAGCATGGCGGAACGAAGGATTTCGTCCACCCGTTCGCTTCCATCCAGCACCATACCGAAACCGCCGTTTATCGCTTTCCCGATACCGACTCCGCCGCCATTATGAAGGGCAACAAGGCTCATACCCCGTGCCGCATTTCCGGCAAAACACTGGACAGCCATATCAGCCATGACGTTACTTCCATCATGAATATTGGACGTTTCGCGGAAAGGCGAATCCGTCCCGCTCACATCATGATGGTCGCGTCCGAGCATGATCGGCCCGACTTCACCATCCCGCACCATGCGGTTGAAGCGGAGCGCGATATTCAATCTTCCTTCCGCATCCTGGTAGAGAATGCGCGCCTCGGTACCGACAACAAGCCGGTTTGTCTCGGCATCGCGAATCCAGTTGAAGTTATCCCTGTCCTGCCCGCGCCGGTTCGGATCGATGCAATCCATAGCTGCCTGGTCGGTCTTTACCAGATCTTCATGTTTCCCGCTCAGGCATACCCAGCGGAAAGGCCCGTAACCATAGTCGAAAAGTTCCGGCCCCATAATGTCCTCGACATAGGAAGGCCAGATGAAACCGTCTTTCTCATCGACTCCGTTCCGGGAAATTTCCTTTACACCGGCATCGTAGATGGCTTTCATAAACGAGTTTCCGTAGTCGAAGAAGTAAGTGCCGCGAGCCACAAGCTTCTTGATTACCTCGAAATGACGGTGCAGAGATTGATCGACCAACGAGCAGAACCGATCCATATCGTGAGAAAGAAGTTCCGTACGCTCGGCAAAGGAGATGCCGGCAGGACAGTAACCACCTTCATAGACGGCATGGCAGGAGGTCTGGTCGCTCAGCAGATCGATCCGGATCGCCTGCTCCTCGGCATACTCCAACAAGTCTACTATATTGCCATGATAAGCGATCGAAATCGGTTCTCTTGCCAGCATAGCCTCCTGCGCCATACGGAATGCCTCTGCCTTATCTTCGGTCACATGCTGAACCCAACCTTGCGAATGGCGGGTCTGGATGCGGGAACTGTCCACTTCTGCTATAATACTGGCAGCACCGGCTATAACGGCCGCTTTCGGTTGTGCCCCACTCATCCCTCCGAGACCGGAGGAGACAAAGAGATGCCCGCGCAAATCCTGATCCTGAGGAATGCCTAATTTCTTCCGCCCGGCATTCAATAAGGTATTGAACGTCCCGTGCACAATTCCCTGCGGACCGATATACATCCAGCCGCCGGCGGTCATCTGTCCGTAATTAGCGACACCCATCTGGGCGGCTATATGCCAGTCTTTCTGGTTGTCGAACAAGCCGACCATCATGGAATTGGTAATAATCACACGGGGTGCATCCGGCTTGGAACGGAACAGTCCTAACGGATGTCCGGACTCAATCACAAGTGTCTGCTCATTCGTCAGTATTTCGAGATATTGCTTGATCAGCCTGTATTGCATCCAGTTCTGGCAAACCTGCCCGGTTTCGCCATACGTGACCAGTTCGTATGGATAGAGGGCGATATCGAAACTGAGATTGTTGTCAATCATCACCTGGAAAGCCTTTCCCTCCAGGCATTGTCCCTTATATTGGTCGACCGGCTTAGCTTTCAAGTCTCCTTCCGGCCGATAACGGTATCCGTAAATGCGGCCGCGGGGCATCAACTCTTCC
>OGOS01002365.1_pt1 | contig 10341 bp, 10 predicted proteins | sample 1552701 | NCBI WGS metagenome assembly OGOS01 (sample SAMEA2580128, study PRJEB22360) | human gut metagenome | biome: human gut; feature: human-associated habitat; material: faeces | place: Denmark | collected 2008/2010
AACGTTCAAGGTTGTTTTGTTATTCAGTTATCAAGGTTTTGTGTCGTTCTTTTTTTGTGACACAACTTCTTTATTCTATCATACTCAGAAGTCTTTGTCAAGAACTTTTTTAATTTATTTTTTAATGTTTTGTTGCTTTTCTTGAGCAACTCGTACATTTTATCATATTCCCATTCATCTGTCAAGCACTTTTTTATTTTTCTTCTTTATTTTCCAAATAAGAGTGAAAAATATTACGGAGAAGGAGGGATTTGAACCCTCGCACCGCGCGAACGATCTACACCCTTAGCAGGGGCGCCTCTTCAGCCACTTGAGTACTTCTCCATAATGCCTAAATAAATGAAAATATTCAATTCCGTTGCACAGTAATGCACAACGCTTTATTATATTATCAAAAAGACTGACTAAAGTCAAGTCTTTTTTTAATTATTTTTTCCATTTTTCTTTTGCAGTCTCATAAAGGTTATTTCCATCTTTATCTATAACTACAATAACAGGCAGATTCTCGATTTCTAATTTACGGATTGCCTCTGTGCCAAGATCATCGTAAGCAACTACATCTGCTTTTTTAATACATTTAGAAAGTAATGCACCTGCTCCACCTACCGCTGCAAAGTATACTGCACCATTTCTCTTCATGGCCTCTATAACTTCCGGAGAACGCTTTCCTTTTCCTACCATGCCCTTTAATCCCTTATCAAGCATTTCTGGAGTATACTTATCCATACGACTGCTTGTAGTCGGACCTGCAGAACCGATAATCTGTCCTTCTCTTGCCGGACTTGGTCCAAGATAATACAGAACATTCCCATTGAGCTCTATTGGTAATGCTTCCCCTTTATGCATACTTTCATACATTCTTTTATGTGCTGCATCTCTGGCAGTATAAATAATTCCAGACAGGTATACATAGTCCCCTGCCTTTAAAGTATTAATATCTTCTTCAGAAAGTGGAACCTGAATTGTTCTATTCATAACTGTATACCTCCCCTTATAAACTTCTTACTGCGTGACGATTTACATGACAGCACATATTAACAGCAACAGGCAGACCTGCAATATGTGTAGGATACGTATTAATATTTACAGCTAATGCCGTAACAGTTCCTCCAAGTCCCGCTGCACCAATTCCAAGAGCATTGACTCTTTTAAGGACATCCTCTTCCATTGCTTTTATAGAAGGAAGATCAGAATGTGTTCCTACAGGTCTTGTCAATGCCTGCTTCGCCATGAGAGCTGCTTTTTCAAAGGTGCCGCCAATACCAACACCAACTACAACAGGGGGGCATGCATTAGGCCCTGCATCCTGTACAGCAGATACAATAGCATTCACTGCGCCTTCCATACCATCTGCCGGCTTAAGCATAAATACTCTGCTCATATTTTCGCTTCCAAATCCCTTCGGTGCTACGGTAAACTTAATATTTTCTCCTGGAACGATACTGTAATGAATAACCGCAGGTGTATTATCTTTTGTATTTTCTCTGATAAAAGGATCATTTACTACTGACTTACGCAGATATCCTTCTACATATCCGTCATGTACACCTTTATTGATAGCATCTGCGAGAGAACCTCCCTCAATATGTACATCCTGTCCTACTTCCGCAAAAACGACAGCCATTCCAGTATCCTGACAGATTGGTATCTGTTCTTCTCCCGCAATAGCAAGATTCTCTTTCAACTGATTAAGAATCTGGCAGCCAAGAGGATTCTCCTCCTGGTCTGCCGCTTTATACAAAGCATTCTTCATATCATCGGAAAGATAGTAATTAGCTTCTATACACATTTCTTTTATGTTTCTGGAAATTTCGTCTACATGAATTGAACGCATCTTTTTACCTCTTATATTCAATGACATAACAACTGTGAAAAGCATTCTTATTGATCATTAAGAAAGCTTCTTTATACTTCTTCCTGTGTTGCTTCTTCCTCTGTGGATTGAGGCTCTGCTTCATCCTCTTCTACTTCTGCAAAATCCTCTTCCTCTTCAAATCTGACTTTTGCAACGCTGGCAACTTTAATACTGCTTTCTGAATCAATATTAATAAGTTTTACACCGGAGGTATTTCTGCCAATAACAGAAATCGAATCACTCTTCATCCGAATCACAATACCTTCTGTAGTAATCAGCATAATTTCTTCTTCCGGCTTAATTGTCTTCACACCGACAACATATCCTGTCTTGTCGGTGATCTTATAACATCTTAAACCTTTTCCGCCACGATGCTGTACGGTAAATTCATCAAGAGGTGTTCGTTTACCCATACCTTTTTCAGATACGATCAATAAATCATCACCTTCAGAACGAATCTGCATTCCAACAACTTCATCTGTATCACCAAGATTCATTCCGATCACACCCATAGAAACTCTTCCGGTTTCTCGTACATCCTGGAGTTTAAATCGGATACACTGTCCCTCTTTTGATACAAGGAAAATATCCTCATTCTCATCTGTCTGCTTTACTTCAATCAGTTCATCGCCTTCTCGCAGGGAGATTGCTGCCAGACCGTTCTTTCGAATATTCTTATACTCATCAAATCCTGTTTTCTTTACAAGACCGTTTCTTGTAGCCATAACGAGGTAATGCTGTTTACCGTCTTCTAATAACGGGATGATCGCTGTAATCTTTTCTTCCGGCTGAAGCTGAAGAAGATTGATAATATTCACTCCTCTTGCCGTTCTTCCTGATTCCGGAATCTCGTATCCTTTGAGACGATATACACGACCTTTATTGGTAAAGAACATAATATAATTATGGGTACTTGTCATAAATAAATCTTCGATATGATCTTCATCAATGACATTCATACCACGTATTCCCTTACCACCACGATTCTGACTGTGGAAGTTATCCGGTGTCATACGCTTAATATATCCCAGTTTGGAGAAAGTAATAATCGCATCTTTTCTTGGAATCAATGCCTCATCACTTAAATCTTCCATATCCATCTCGATGGATGTTCTTCTGTCATCACCATATTTATCACGAATAAGAAGTATTTCTTCTCGGATTACTCCTAAAAGAACCTTTTCATCTGCAAGAATCGCTTCTAATTCCGCAATCTTTTTCTCAAGTTCATTATATTCGTTCTGAAGCTTTTCTCTCTCTAAACCTGTCAATGCACGAAGACGCATATCTACAATTGCCTGTGCCTGTGCCTGTGAGAATTCAAAACGTCTCATCAGATTATCTCTTGCTTCAGAAACATTCTTAGAGGCACGTATGATTTCTATCACTTCGTCAATATGGTCTAATGCTTTTAAAAGACCTTCTAAAATATGCGCTCTTTCTTTGGCTTTATTCAGCTCATATTTCGTTCTTCTTGTGACAACATCCTTCTGATGATCCAGATAATGTACAAGCATTTCTTTTAAGTTAAGAACCTTTGGCTGATTATCTACAAGCGCAAGCATGATGACTCCAAAAGTATCCTGAAGCTGTGTATGTTTAAATAACTGCTTTAATAATACATTGGCATTCACATCTTTACGTGTCTCGATACAGATCCGCATACCGCTTCTGTCTGATTCATCACGTAATTCTGTGATTCCGTCAATTCTCTTTTCCTTTACTAAATCAGCAATTTTCTCAATTAAACGTGCCTTATTTACCATGTATGGAAGTTCTGTTACGATAATTCTCTGCTTTCCATTCTTCATTGGCTCAATATTTGTCACCGCACGTACTTTAATCTTGCCTCTTCCCGTACGGTAGGCCTGGTCAATACCCTTTCGTCCAAGAATAGCTGCCCCTGTCGGGAAGTCCGGTCCTTTTACGATTTCTAAAAGCTCATCAATATCCGTCTCTCTGTCTTCCTGTACCTGATTATCAATAATCTTTACGACACCGTCGATCGTTTCTCTTAAGTTATGCGGCGGGATATTCGTTGCCATACCTACGGCAATTCCCTGTGCTCCATTTACAAGAAGATTTGGAAACCTTGATGGAAGAATACTTGGTTCTTTTTCTGTCTCATCAAAGTTCGGTACAAAATCAACCGTATCTTTGTAAATGTCCGCTGTCATTTCCATGGAAATCTTAGATAATCTTGCCTCTGTATAACGCATGGCAGCCGCGCCATCACCGTCCACAGAACCAAAGTTTCCATGACCATCCACTAATGGATAACGGGTAGACCAGTCCTGTGCAAGATTAACTAATGCACCATAAATAGAACTGTCACCATGAGGGTGATATTTACCCATTGTATCACCAACGATACGAGCACACTTTCTGTGAGGCTTATCCGGTCCGTTATTCAACTCAATCATAGAATAAAGAATTCTTCTTTGCACCGGCTTTAAACCATCTCGTACATCTGGAAGAGCTCTGGATACAATTACACTCATAGCATAATCTATATAAGATTTTTCCATGGTATTCTTTAAATCCACCTCATGGATTTTATCAAAAATATTACTATCGTCCATTCTATCCTCCTGTTAGATATCCAGATTCTGTACATACTTTGCATTGGCTTCGATAAATTCTCTACGTGGTTCTACACGATCTCCCATGAGAGTATCAAATGTCATATCCAATTCGGAAGCTGCATCATCATCCATATTTACGCGTAATAAAATTCTCTTTTCCGGATCCATCGTTGTCTCCCATAACTGAGATGCATCCATCTCACCAAGACCTTTATATCGCTGGATCTTATTATTTCCGTCTCGTCCGATATCCGTCAGTATTGTATTTAACTCTTCATCACTGTAGGCATACCACACCTTTTTATTCTTCTCCACTTTATACAGTGGCGGCTGTGCCAGATATACATGACCTTCTTTAATAAGCTCTGGCATAAAACGATATAAAAATGTAAGCAATAATGTTGCGATATGCGCACCGTCTACATCGGCATCCGTCATAATAATAATCTTATTATATCTAAGCTTTGTAATATCAAAGTCTTCATGAATTCCTGTTCCAAATGCTGTGATCATTGCACGTATCTCATTATTCACAAGAATCTTATCAAGTCTTGACTTTTCTACATTCAAAATCTTTCCACGCAATGGAAGAATGGCCTGCGTTGCACGACTTCTTGCTGTTTTCGCTGAACCACCCGCAGAATCTCCCTCTACGATATAGATTTCACAATTCTTTGGATCTTTATCTGAACAGTCTGCCAGCTTACCTGGAAGGCTCATTCCATCAAGCGCAGACTTTCTTCTCGTTAAATCTCTTGCCTTTCTTGCTGCTTCTCTTGCTCTTTGTGCAAGTACTGCTTTCTCACAGATCATCTTTGCAACATTCGGATTCTGCTCTAAGAAATAAGTAAGCTGCTCACTTACTACACTGTCAACCGCACCACGTGCTTCACTATTTCCAAGCTTCTGCTTTGTCTGGCCTTCAAACTGCGGCTCAGGAATCTTGATGCTGACAATCGCAACCAAGCCCTCCCTGATATCATCACCGGTAAGATTCTGCTCATTATCCTTTAATAACTTATTCTTTCTTGCATAATCATTAAATGTCTTTGTAAGCGCACTTCTAAAACCGGCCAGATGTGTTCCACCTTCCGGCGTTGTAATATTATTTACAAAGCTGTAAACACCTTCGTTATAAGAATCATTATGCTGTAAGGCAACTTCTACGAATACATCGCCCTTCTTTCCCTCACAGTAAATTACTTCAGAATAGAGCACTTCCTTACTTTTATTCAGATATTCTACATATTCGCGGATGCCGCCTTCATAATGGAACGTCATGGAAACTTCTTCTTCTGGTCTTCGGTCTGTAAGAACAATCTTTAAATCCTTTGTTAAAAATGCCATCTCACGAAGACGCTGTTTTAACACTGCAAAATCGAAAACAGTCTCTTCGAAAATAGTCGGATCCGGAAGAAAACGTACCTCTGTACCTCTTTTATCTGTATCTCCTACTACTTTCAACGGATACATAACCTTTCCACGTTCATATCTCTGACGGTAAATCTTTCCTTCATGGAAAATATCTACTTCAAGCCATGTGGACAACGCATTAACAACAGACGCACCTACTCCATGTAATCCGCCGGATACTTTGTATCCTCCACCACCAAACTTTCCTCCTGCATGAAGGATGGTAAACACAACTTCTACTGCTGGAATTCCCTTTTTCTTGTTAATTCCTACAGGAATACCACGACCATTATCTCTGACCGTAATAGAATTATCTTCATTGATGTACACCTCTACTGTATTACAAAATCCAGCTAATGCTTCATCAACTGCATTATCTACAATCTCATATACCAGATGATGGAGGCCCTTGGATGAAGTACTGCCAATGTACATACCAGGCCTTTTCCGTACTGCTTCAAGACCTTCTAAAATCTGTATTTGATCCGCACCATATTCCTGCCCCGCAGAAATCTGTTCTTCACTCATAATTCAACCTCCTGTCAAAACTTAATCAAATAATTATACCATAAATATTGCCATTTATTCAACTTCTTAAACCAAACCCTCTGTTTTTTCTTCCTGTACACGCCCCTCTGTCACACGAAATACCTTGTCCAGTGAGATACGGCTGTTAACAAAATCATCCAGTCCTGTACATGAGATCAGTGTCTGTATATCCTGAATACTTTCCAACAGCCATGACTGCCTTCCAGCATCTAATTCTGATAATACATCATCAAGAAGTAAGATTGGTTTTTCTCCTGTTACCTGCTCGATCAATCGGATCTCCGATAATTTTAACGACAGTGCTGCTGTTCTTTGCTGGCCCTGCGAACCAAACTTACGGATGTCGATCCCTCCGACCTTAAAACGAAGATCGTCCCTGTGTGGACCTGCTGTTGTTGTACCTGAGGATATATCTTTATTCCTTCTTGAATATAACTGCTCTCTGAATTCCTCCGCAGAAACATTTTTCTCATACTCTACTTTCATCTGCTCTTTTCCACCGGTAAGCTGACTATGAATTCTTGCCATCATCTCATCAAGAAATTGTACAAATTCTTCTCTTTTTTTTATGAGAAACTGTCCTGCTGTCAAAAGCTGTTCGTCCCATCCATCCAATGTTTCGATCAATGCAGGATAGAAATTAATCTGTTTTAAAAGATTATTCCGCTCATTTAAAATCTTATTATAAGCAATCAATTGCTGCAGATATCCCTTGTCAATCTGACTTAATTCCATATCAAGAAACCGCCTTCTTCCAGCCGGACCTTCTTTTATGATTGATAAATCTTCCGGTGAAAAAAAGACGATGTGCATCATTCCAAGAAGTTCTCCTGAACGTCGTACCGGCACACCATCTACCGCAATCCCTTTATTCTTATTTTTCTTTAAATGAACATCTAAGCGATGGGATAACGAATCTTTCTGAAAAAAAAGACGAATATGTGCCTCGTCCTCTCCAAAACGAATCAATTCTTTATCTCTGCTTCCTCTGTGAGATCTGGAAGTTCCACTTACATAAATAGATTCTAAAAGATTCGTCTTCCCCTGTGCATTATCTCCAAAAAAAATATTTACTCCAGGAGAAAACTCCACTTTAACCGAATCAAAATTTCTGTAATTATTTAATTCAATCGATTCTACAAACATGGAGTCCTCCCATATATTTATTTTACTACTCGTACTTCGTCGCCTTCAAATTCAAAAACATCACCGTCATAAAGCTTTCTACCTCTTCTGGTTTCCACTTCACCATTAACGGTCACCTGGCCATCCTGAATCAGCATCTTTGCATCAATTCCTGATGATACGATACCAGCAGCCTTCATAGCCTGTCCCAGTTTAATAAATTCATCTCTTAATTTTAATTCCATATTCTTTCTTAAAATTCCTTTCTCATTATGTCCGTCACTCGCGAACAAGTTCGTTAAAATTTATACATTACTGTTACTTACATTGATTGGTAAGATCAGATACAGATAAGAAGATGTCTCATCTCTTATAATACAAGGGGCAATAGAGTTCATCAAATATATTGTAACTTCTTCTTCATCAATTACTCGAAGAGCATCTACCAAAAACTTTGGATTAAATCCAATCACGATATCTTTACCCTCTTTACTAATGGCATATAAGCAAAAAGCCAGCCGGTATGCTTCAGCCGGCTTTGGCTTCCCTGACATCCTTATTTATAATGTATGAATTATAACATCTTATATTTCCCTGTGCAAGAGTAATTTGTTAAATTCCTAAATTTTTTCCGCCATATAGGGACATTTGACCGTCTATGGCAATATTTCAATACCTGCTTTTGTTGCATTTTTACCATTTTTTCCAAAACCTTTTCCTGCAAACCAGGAAAAGAATCCGGTTAACATAAAAAAAGACATATGGAAAGACACATCTGTGTTTCTCCATACATCTTTAATTACTACAAAATTCTTATGATAAATTAAAAATTAAGCGATTGCTTTCTTAGCAATCTCAGCAAGTGCTGCAAATCCCTCTGCATCATTTACTGCAAGCTCTGCAAGCATCTTTCTGTTGATATCTACATTAGCAACTTTCAGACCATGCATCATTTTGCTGTAGGATAAACCGTTCATTCTTGCAGCTGCATTGATACGAGCGATCCAGAGCTGTCTGAACTGACGTTTTTTCTGCTTTCTTCCTGCATAGGAGCTAGCAAGTGCTCTCATTACAGACTGTTTAGCAACTCTATACTGTTTGGAACGGGCTCCTCTGTAGCCTTTTGCCAGTTTTAATGTACGATTATGTTTTTTCTTTGCGTTTAATCCGCCTTTAATTCTTGCCATTTCTTAAATTTCCTCCTGTTTGTCTATCTTCAATGAATAAATGCTTCTTATAAATATGGTAATGCTTTCTTCATGCTCTTAACATTAGTAGCATCAACAACAGTAGATTTTCTCAGATTTCTTTTTCTTTTCTGAGATTTCTTTGTTAAGATATGGCTCTTATAAGCTTTATTTCTTACTAATTTTCCTGTACCTGTTTTTTTGAAACGCTTTGCTGCTGCTCTGCAAGTTTTAATTTTTGGCATTGTTAATTCCTCCTTAAACTGTATCTCTATTATATTTAACGTTTTTCCGTTAAAAACATGGTCATACTTCTGCCTTCAACCTTCGGTGCCTTCTCCACTGTTGCCACATCTGCAAGCTGCTTTGCAAAATCATCAAGCACATGTCTGCTGCTTGCCATATGTGCCATTTCTCTTCCGCGGAAACGTAATGTTACCTTTACTCTGTCACCCTTGGAGAGGAACTTTCTGGCGGCGTTGACTTTCGTATTCAGGTCATTGGTATCAATGTTTGGAGAAAGTCGCACTTCTTTGACATCGATGGTCTTCTGCTTCTTCTTGGCTTCTTTTTCTTTTCTTGCAAGCTCATAACGGTATTTACCATAATCAATGATCTTACATACCGGCGGTTTCGCCTGCGGGGCAATTTTTACCAGGTCAAGCCCTGCCTCCTGAGCTTTGAACATTGCTTCTTTCGCGGACATGATTCCAAGCTGTTCTCCGTCCGAACCGATTAAGCGTACCTCTTTGTCTCTGATCTGTTCGTTAATCATTAAATTGCTAATTGTAGTGCACCTCCATACCTGTTAGATAGATTCTAATGACTTCTCGTCGCCCTCATTTACATAAAAAAAGCGTGGACAAAATCCACACTCCGCTATCACACTGCTGATATCTTTTCTTCTTAATCTGCGGAACAATCTCCTTATTCCTGCCAACCTTAAATATCAGCCTTCTCTGTGTAATATAAACCCAAGCCGCTAAACTAAATGCGCTGAGGTGAGAGTGGAACTCTGCTTTGTTTTCTTACGTACTCATATAAACTATCACGTTTCACCCCGTAAGTCAAGTACTTTTTTGTTTTTCCGAATATTTTTCTGTATACATATTTTTATTTTTTCCGGGCATCCTTATTCTGTAGAAGGTCAGGAGCAGAAATCTGTTCTGGCCCAATAATAAATACCAACCAAAGGAGGATATCAAAATTATGACTATTCTGAAATGTTCAGCAGCAAACTGTATTTACAACAAGGACCAGCTCTGTTCCAGAGGTAATATTGACATCAATGGTAAAAATGCAGCTTCCCCCAATGAAACCAACTGCGACAGTTTCCAGGAACGTTCCGGCAGTTCTGTGACTGACCGCTACAGCTGCGGCTGTGGCTGTGAGAAAATTCAGATTGACTGTCAGGCCCACAATTGCACCTATAACAGTGACTGTAAATGTACAGCCTCTTCTATTCAGGTAGAGTGTTCCGGTGCCCACAGCTCTGCTGATACAAAATGCAGCACTTTCCAGTACCTCTGATTTTTTCCGAAAAAATACAAAAAGGCATGTCCCATCAGACATGCCTTTGCATTTCTCATATGATTATCTGTTTTTCAGGAAATCCGGAATCTGAATA
>OGOS01002370.1_pt1 | contig 10325 bp, 8 predicted proteins | sample 1552701 | NCBI WGS metagenome assembly OGOS01 (sample SAMEA2580128, study PRJEB22360) | human gut metagenome | biome: human gut; feature: human-associated habitat; material: faeces | place: Denmark | collected 2008/2010
AGGCACACCACGGGTAGTTGGGATATAGCGGATCAGCTGCCAGCCGGTAGCGCCGTCGATGAGGGCGGCTTCATTCAGTTCCTTCGGAATGTTCATCAAATCACCCAGCACGACCAACGTGACGATGACTGCATAGAACAGCCAGGTGAACGTAACAGCCCAGAACGCCCACGGCGATTTGTAGAACCACTGGACGTTGAAATTCGGGTTAAAAACGCGGATGACCGAGTTCAGGATGCCGAAATCATTGTTGAAAATGAATTTGTAGATCATCGCCCAGGCCGCCGCACTGATGACGTTGGGGATCATGAACACTGTACGGGTGAACTTCCAGCCGTGGGGGCGCTGGTACAGTACAAAAGCGACCAATGTGCCGAAGCCGACGTGCAGCGTCAGGGCAATCACGCACCACCAGAGCAGGTTTTTCAACGCAATGAGGAACGAACTGTTGGTAAACAGATTGATATAGTTTGTCAGACCGTTGAACTTTGGTGCGTTGAAGCCATCCCATTTCGTGAACGACGTCACAAATACCTGCGCAATGGGCATCAAATAGAACATCGCAAAGATCACGATGGTGGGAAGCAGGAACAGATAGATCCATTTGTAGTTTGCACGCTGGATGCGGCCCGCCTTGATGCGCGTTGCTTTTTTCGGGGCGGTTTTCATGGCTTTGCAGCTCCTTCCTTTTCAAAAAATGCGTGCCGCCGCCGTATGCAACGGGACGGCGACACGCCTTGAATTACATATTGTTCTTGCGCGGATTGCGCGGATTACTCGGCGCTGGCTTCCGCGGCCTTGTCACTCATCCACTGGGCGAACTGCTCCGGGGTGCAGGTGCCGTCGGCCAGGCTGGGCAGCAGCTTACCAAACTCGGTGTTGGCAACGGAGGCAGGGATCACATCGAGGATGCGGGGGACAAACACGGTATCAGTAGTGGTGTCGGCTGCCAGATCAGCAAGCACCTGGGTCTCGCCCTGCTTTGCCTTGAAGTCGTCGGAGTAGGTCAGCTTCGGTGTGTCGCCACCCTCGGCCAGCATGTAGGCTTCCAGCTCAGCGGGGCTGTAAATGAACTCAAGGAAAGCCTTTGCAAGGGCAATTTCATCCTCAGGGGCAGAAGCAGAGATCCACCACTCACCGAAAGTGGCGGTGTCGGCAATGCCGATGTCGCCCGGGAACAGGGAGGCACGGACCTTCGCGCCGTCAAAGCCGTTGGACCACTTGTCGGAGTTGGAGCTCTCGAAGTCAGAGGACATCCAAGGACCGTTGGCAATGATGGCGGCCTGCTCGCTCATGAAAGCGTTGGCGGCATCCGCGTAGGCTGCGCCTACCGAGTTGGAGGCTGCGTTGTTCTGCAGCAGATTCTGCAGCTTGGCCACAGCGTTGATGAAGCAGGGCTGGTTGAAGTCGGTGATCTTGGTCTCGGTGCCACTCTTCAGCCATTCTACGCCACCGTCTTCCTCGGCCACCAGCGCAGTCAGGAACAAGGCGGAAACCCAGCCGTTCTCGGCGGTGGAGAAGGCGATCTTCTGGTCGCCCAGCGCGGAAACAAATTCGTCCATGCTCATAGCGCTGATGTCAGCATCGGTGCTCCACATATCAGAGTTGTAGAAGAAGCCGATGGGACGTACCGTTGCCAGAGGCATAGTCATGACTCTGCCATCCTCATTGGAGCAGTATTCACGACTGTCGTCAATCAGGACATCCTTGACGGCGGGGGTCGCGTCGATCCAGTCGGTCAAGTCGTAGGCAAGGCCGTTGGGGATAACGACGTTCTTGACCCAGTCCGGGTCACCGCCCTCCACCAGCACCGGCAGCTTGTTCTGCTGTGCCAGCTGCTTTAAGCGGTCATTGAAAATACTATCCTGGGGTACGCTCTCCAGATTGATTTTGTACTTCCCGGCGTACTTCTCGTTAAAACGCTCGACCTGCGGCACAAAGAAGGCCGCACCGGCGTTCTCGCCGGTTTTGTAGGAGGGAATGGTGACTTCCACCACGCCGCTGTTGGTATCAGCGGATGCCGTGCTACCGGCAGTATCGCCGCCGGTTGTGGAAGTTGCAGCAGAGGATGCAGCGCCACCGCAGCCGGCCAGGCTGGCGGTCATCATGGCAGCGGCCAGAGCGCCTGCGAACAGTTGCTTCTTTTTCATAGTGTTTCTCCTTTACTTTTGTGCTTTTTTGTTTTATTAACACGGTGCGGTTGCACCAAATGTTCCAAAAGTTATTACAAAAACGTTTTTGCTTTGCGGTTAAAAAATATTTGCAGCGAAATTTGGCTTAAGAAGTTACTGCAAAAACGTTTTTGTATCTCTGTCTGAAAAAAGCGGCCTTAACCGCTGATTTCGGTTTTATAGGGGGCGGACGCTGTCGCGCACCGTCAGGGTGTGGGGCAATACCAGCCGCTGTGCCTTGCGCTTGCCGCGGATCATATCGCACAGTAGGCGAGTAGCCTCGTAGCCTTTTTGCTGGATGTTCTGGTCAATGGTGGTAATAGCCGGGTCGGTGTAGTTGGTGACTTCCAACCCATCGAAGCCTACGACCGAGTAGTCTTTTGGCACTTTATAGCCCAGTTCTTTCAGCCCCTCGATCGTGCCAATGGCCAGCATATCGCTCATGCAGAGGAACGCCGTGGCGCTGTCCGGGCTGTGTGTTCGGAAGTATTCCTTCACACCGTCGCGGGCTTCCTCCCGCCCGAAGTTGGTGTAGATGATGTTGTCGCGGGGCAGCTCCAAACCATTGCGCTGCATAGCTTGGTACGCACCCACAAGGCGCTGCATACTGACCATAGCCAGCTTGCGGCCATGTACCACCACGATCTTGCGGTGTCCCATGTCGATGAGGTATTGGGTCAGCTCGTCAAACGCTTTGATGTCGTCCATCATCACACAGCTGACATTCGGACCGGGAACCTCAATATCAATGGTCACGCAGGGGTATTTGCTTTTCGCCAGCAGTTCGCAGTAAGGGTCGTTGGTTCTCAAACCCATCAGGATCGCGCCGGCGATGTTGTGCTCATAGCAGAGCTGTTCAAAACTTTTTTCGGTCTGGATCTTGGTGTTGATAACCTGAATGGACATTTCCACATCGTTGTTGACTGTGTAGTGGAAGCAGCCTTTCATCAGCAGTGCATCAAAATCGTTGATAAGCTCTTCTTCCAGAAAGCCGGAAAGCACCAGCGCGATATTGTGATTGTGCTTGGAGGAAAGGTTGCGCGCCATCTGGTTGGGGCGATACCCCAGCCGCTGCGCGGTCTCCACGATGCGCTCCCGTGTGGTAGGGCTGACATCTGGGTAGTTGTTGAGTGCGCGGGAAACCGTACCGACCGTGACTCCGGCTTCCCGTGCAATGTCGCGGATCGAAACTGCCATGCCTGCTCACTCCCGATTCTCTTTTCAACCAAAACCGTTTTCGGTACCGTGTATACCACTGTGTTCCAAAAACGTTTTCGTTGTGATTTCTTTATACTCTAATTTCCCTGTTTTGTCAACACTCTCCGCCCACTTTCTACATCTTGCAAAAGAATCCGGCTGTGGTTTTGTGTAGCTTGCACAAGTGCAAAAGGCAGGAGAGGGGACGGTATTTTTTTGGGGAAAAATTGCAGATTTTTCTCCAACATCGAGCAGATGTGCGATGCCCTGCGAATCAGCACCAAAACGGGGTACAAGCTGCTGCACGAGGGCAAAATCCCGGCGATGAAAATCGGGCGCTCGTATCGCATCCCCAAAGCCCACCTGTTTACCTACCTTCAGATTTGCGGTCAACACTGTCGAGCAGAGAATCGACAGTGTTGATTGTTTTGCGCCGATGCGTTATGAGGAACATCCCGTTGCTCATACGATCCTTGCTACCGGAGGTTCCGGTAAGGAACAAAATCTGATCTACCAGCCGAAAGAAGGCGTTGGAGGAACAATGATTCCTTCTAAAAAAACCGAGTTAAACAATGAGAAAATTCGTGTTATGACTCCTACCAAATGGGGGCGGCTACAAGGATTTATCGGGTATGCCTTCATGAAAGACGGTGTTGATACATTTAGTTTTCCGGAAGGAATGACAGACGGTCAAAAATACAAGCAATTAGGGAACTCTGTTACCATTCCCGTGATAGAAGAATTGGCTCATTTTATGCTTGCTTGCTTCGACAAGATGACAAACAGCCAGACTTCGCTTGTCCTTAAAATAGCAAAGGAAAATGAGTATATCAAAAAGAAGAATGTTATGGAAAAGCTGAGAATATCCGCAAATCAAGCCGGCTATTTATTGAAAAAACTGGTTGCAAGCGGTGATTTGGAAATTGTGACTCATGGTCGTTATTCAAAATATCAGATTACTTCAATAGCATAAAAAACTCATCATATAAGTGAAATAGAATGCAAATCGGGAGAACGAGCTTAAGCAGTAGGAACTCCCGATTTTTCCTTTTGGGAGTATCCGATTCGCTAAAGATATCATTCAAATTAAATTCTCACGTGGTTAATATCAGTAAGAGACGTGTAAATATTTTAATATGTTGACATTTTCCCGAAATCACGATATAGTAATAGTAGAAAACGACTTGGGAGGGATACTGTATGCCGAGCGATTACCAACAGCAAATAAAAGAGATTTTTGGTACATCTGATTTGGATGAGCTGCGAGAACTTGCAAAAACACTAAAAATCAGTAATCCCAATCCGCGCAACGCAGGTCGCAAGGCGCAGCTTACCCCCGACCAGACCGTAGAGGTTTTGGAGCTGCATAGAAAAGGCATCGGCAACACCGAGATTGCAAAACAGTTCGGCGTGTCGCGCCAGACCATATACAAGTATATCTATAACGCCGAGCATTTCAGCACGGACCCGGATTTTACCATGCGGATGAACTTTATGAACGGTCAGCAGCTATGTACGGTCATCGACATCGATTTCAAGCACGAAGTTGTCCGCATGAAGAACTACACCGACCGAATCCCTTTGCGGGCGTTTGGCGTTGTAGAAAATCCATCCTGGGCCGATTTCGAGGAGTTCTTGAAAGAAAGATGCCTACCCGCCAGTCGAGCCGGTTTGAAGGGCATCCTTCGGGAGATGGACGTTTCTTTCTATGATCCGCTGCTGATTATTGAAAAGACCAATGGGCGCATGGCTGGGGACAACCAGTGGGTGCAGATGATCCGTAACATCGCTGCGTAAGGAGGGGTCTATGGAAATGATTGATTTAAGCAGGCTTGAGCCGCAGGAAACGCTGAACCATACATCCAAGGGAAATCAGTTAAAATGGAAATGTGACGGGTATTGGTACAAGGCTGACCACATGGGTTATGAGGGGCTGGCGGAAACGATTGTTTCTGCCATGCTGGCAAAGTCAACCATTAAGTACCCCTTTGTCGTTTATGAGTACTCGCAAATCAAATACAAAGACCGAGTTTACAGTGGCTGTAAAAGCGCTGATTTTCTCGCGGATGGCTATGATCTTATTCCGTTGGAAAAGCTGTATCGGAAATTTACCGGCGGGAGTCTTGCAGTAGATACAGCTCATCAAGGGGAAATCAAGAACCAGATAAAATTTCTGGTAAACTTTGTTGAACAAACAACCGGGCTGCAAGAGTTCGGGCGATATCTGACCTCAATGTTGGAGATTGATGCGTTCTTCCTAAACGAAGATCGCCACACCAATAATATTGCCGTTCAATACAACGCCGCAGACGACATCTATGCGCTATGCCCATTATTTGATAACGGCTTGTCTCTTTTGGCAGATACCAATATGGATTTTCCCATGGAAAGAAGCTTAGAGGATTGTCTAAAAACCGTTGAAGCCAAGCCTTTTTCGAGATGTTTTGACGAACAGTTAGATGCTGCTGAGGAATTATACGGCATACAGCTTCACTTCAACTTTAGCACAAACGATGTAAAGGCGCTCATCGATAGCTATCGAACCGCCTATAGCCAAGAAATTTGCGACCGCTGTGAAGCCCTTATCCGCCGCCAGATGCGCCATTATGGGTATCTTGTTCAATAGACTTGGGCATAAGCTTCGGGGCAAGCCGCAGGACAAGATAAAGGACAAATCATACACAAGGCCCACAGGCTGGATATAAGATCTAGCCTGTGGGCTTTTCATCTTCCTTGCAATGATATCAAACCGTCTGACTTTTGAATTCTTCATATCTTGCCCCATAACAACCAATAAAAATACATCTTGATCTTTTTTATGTGTTTCAATTGCTTTTTAACTATAAATGCTCAACGCTGCGGCTTAGTTTTCCGCAAATAAGTTTGAATTTCCGTCTTTTTTTATGATTTTTCAGGGAAAGTATGCTATAATATGTTAAATTGGTTGTTCTTTATCTTTGAATGATAGTATATTGCCGAAGGAGAATCGCTATGGCTGTCAGATACAATAAACTTTGGAAAATCTTAATCGACAAGAAGATGAGGAAAAAAGACTTGCAAGAAGCGGCACACATTACGCATTATCAGATGATGAAACTTGCAAGAGATGAAAATATAACTACCGAAATTATCGGTAACATTTGCAAAGCACTTAACTGTACGCCCGATGAAATCATGGAGTTTTATGACGCATAAGCTGAGTAGAGTATGCTTTATGTGGCACAAACTTTGCCGTAATTAGGATGGGTGTAGAAAAATGGAGCTTATAAACAATACTACAAAGACTCTAAAAGACGATTTGTCCGTAGAAATCAAGCAAGGCAGCAAATTATCCATTGCAGCGGCTTGTTTCTCTATCTATGCCTTTCAAGAGTTGAAGGAGCAGCTATCACAGATTGAGGAACTCCGCTTTATTTTTACATCTCCGACTTTCGTGACAGAAAAGGCCAAAAAAGAACGCCGTGAATTTTACATTCCGCGCTTAACCCGTGAACGAAATCTTTACGGTACTGAATTTGAAATTAAGCTCCGCAATGAATTGACCCAAAAAGCTATTGCACGAGAATGTGCAGAGTGGATCAGGCAGAAGGTCACTTTCAAATCAAATGTCAGTGACAAATCTATTCAGGGACAAATTGTAGTTGACGGCGTAGGCTATACCCCCATCAACAACTTTACTACGGTTGAACTTGGTTGCGAAAAAGGCAATGTAATCAGCACCACAATTGTAAAGGACGAGTCCCTTGCCCGCACTTTGCTTGCTGACTTCAATGAAATCTGGAACGACAGCAAGGTGCTTCAGGTCGTCACAGATGAGGTGATCGACAGCATCACGGCTGCCTATAATGAGAACTCGCCCGACTTTATCTACTTTGTGACTCTCTACAATATTTTCAGCGAGTTTTTGGAAGATGTGTCCGAGGATGTTTTGCCAAACGAAGCAACCGGCTTCAAGGAAAGCAAGATTTGGGGGATGCTCTACAACTTCCAAAAGGATGCCGCTCTCGCCATCATAAACAAACTCGAAAAATATAACGGCTGTATTCTTGCAGACAGCGTTGGTCTTGGCAAAACTTTTACAGCGCTTGCGGTTATAAAATACTACGAAAACCGCAACAAATCCGTTCTGGTGCTCTGCCCTAAAAAGCTGACGAATAACTGGAACACCTATAAGGACAACTATGTCAACAATCCGATTGCTGCCGACAGGCTCCGCTACGATGTGCTTTACCACACCGACCTGAACCGCACCCACGGCAACTCAAACGGTCTGGACCTTAGCAGATTAAATTGGGGCAATTATGATCTTGTCGTGATTGATGAATCCCACAACTTCCGCAACGGCGGCAAGCTGATTGAAAACCCGGATGAAGAAACCAAGGACAATCGCTATGTAACCCTGATGAAAAAGGTCATCCGTGCAGGCGTGAAAACAAAGGTGCTGATGCTCTCCGCCACGCCGGTCAACAACCGCTTCAATGACCTGAAAAATCAGCTTGCCTTGGCTTACGAAGGACACACCGATTATATTGACGAAAAACTCAATACCAGCCGTTCGATTGACGAAATTTTCAAAAATGCGCAGCGGGCATTTAACACATGGAGCAAGTGGGACCCCTGCGACCGCACAACCGAAAATCTGCTCAGGATGCTGGACTTCGACTTTTTTGAGCTGCTGGACAGTGTCACGATTGCCCGTTCCCGCAAGCACATTCAGAAATACTATGACACAAGCGCCATCGGCACATTCCCCACGCGCCTGAAGCCTATCTCTCTGCGCCCGCACCTGACGGATTTGAAGGATGCCATCAACTACAACGAGATTTTCGAGCAGCTGATGCTTCTGAATCTGACGATTTACACGCCTTCCCACTTTATTCTGCCGAGCAGAATGGAAAAATACGCGGAGCTTTATGGCGACAACACTGTCAATGTTGGCTTTACGCAGGCCAGCCGCGAGCAAGGCATCCGGCGATTGATGGCCATTAACCTGATGAAGCGTATGGAAAGCTCTGTTTATTCGTTCAATTTGACACTGGAACGAATCAAGGGGCTTATCGACAGCACAATCGACACCATCAACCGTTTTAACCACCACACGGGCACCACATTGAATTTGACGGACATTTCCAATGTGAACGAGTTTGACGGCGACGATCAAGATACCGATGATTTGTTCGCGTTTGGCAAAAAGGTCAAAATCGACCTTGCGGATATGGACTATGAGTCGTGGCGCAAGGAACTGCAAAAGGATGCCGAAGTTCTGGAGTTGCTTACTTATATGGTGCGCGACATCACGCCGGAGCACGACTTGAAGTTGCGCGAGCTTTTCCGTGTGATCAACAATAAAATTACTGCGCCTATCAATCCCGGAAACGAGAAAATTATCATATTCACGGCGTTTTCTGACACGGCAGAATACCTGTACAATAATGTCGGTCCCTTTGTAAAAGAAAAATTTGGTCTGAATACCGCCATGATCACCGGCAACGTGGAGGGGCGCACCACCTGCCCGAGATTGCGGTCTGACTTAAACACGGTTCTGACCTGCTTCTCTCCTATATCCAAGGACAAAGAGCTGCTGATGCCCGGCGACAATACGAAAATCGACATTCTGATTGCCACCGACTGCATTTCTGAAGGTCAGAACTTGCAGGACTGCGACTATCTCGTCAACTACGACATTCACTGGAATCCGGTTCGTATCATTCAGCGTTTCGGGCGTATTGACCGTATCGGAAGCCGCAACAAGGTTATTCAGCTTGTGAATTTCTGGCCTGATGTGACCCTTGACGATTATATCAACCTGAAAGCCAGAGTTGAAACCCGTATGAAAATCGTGGATATGACCGCCACGGGCGATGATAACCTGCTCAGCAATGACGAAAAGACCGACCTTGAATACCGAAAAGCACAGCTGAAGCGCCTGCAGGACGAGGTTGTCGATATTGAGGATATGACCACCGGCATTTCCATTATGGATTTAGGGCTCAACGAGTTCCGTCTGGACTTGCTGGAATATGTCAAGAACCACCCGGACATCGAAAAAACGCCCTTCGGTCTGCACTCGGTTGTCCCTGCCGGTGAGGACGCGCCTGCCGGTGTGATTTTCGTTTTGAAGAATCGCTCCAACAGCGTAAACATCGACAACCAGAACCGGCTGCATCCCTTCTATATGGTTTATATCGGGGATGACGGCGAGGTTGTCTGTAACCATCTTTCCCCGAAGCAGATGCTGGATAGAATGCGCTTTCTCTGCAAGGGTCAGACAGAGCCGATCCCCGCAGCCTATAAGCCGTTTAACAAAGAAACCCGCGACGGCAAAAATATGTCCCGCCTTTCCAAACTGCTTGGCGACGCCATTGCCTCCATCATCGAGGTAAAGGACGAGAGCGATATTGACAGCTTCTTGGGCGGCGGGCAGATTAGCTTCCTGACGAACGAAATCAAAGGACTTGACGACTTTGAGCTGATATGCTTTTTAGTCGTGCGGTGAGGTGATACCATGCTCGGACTTCCAAAGTCAACTGAAATGAATAAGCAGCTGCCTAAAAAAGCAATCTATGCCAAATTTCAGATGAATACTGCGGCCAAAGACAAAGTCGATGCAGATATATCCCGCATCGTCATTGTAAACGAAATTTCTCCGAGCCGAATCAACATTCCTGCCGGAGAGGAAGTCGGCAGCTTCTTTGTCCTGCTTGTGGCGCTGAAGAAAAAAGACTTTGACGAGAAAACGATTGCCGCTTTATCGAAGCTGATTCCGCAGAACATTCTATTTGTGCTGGAATTTGAAGGACAAAGTAAGCTGGCTGTCTACCGCACCAAACTGATGCAGACGGATTGGAAGCCCACCGAAAGCTGCACCCTAGAGCTGCGGGGATTGACCCTTGATAAAGTCTGGGAAAATATCGTGGTGGACATCGGCGGGGGGGGGACCGCCGACGTCCTTAATTG
>OGOS01002382.1_pt1 | contig 10276 bp, 9 predicted proteins | sample 1552701 | NCBI WGS metagenome assembly OGOS01 (sample SAMEA2580128, study PRJEB22360) | human gut metagenome | biome: human gut; feature: human-associated habitat; material: faeces | place: Denmark | collected 2008/2010
TCAGTGCTGATGAACTTGCTGAAGGTGGTAACACATTAGATGATACATTAGAGATCGTTGAATATTTCAAAGATTACGTTGATGTATTTGATGTTTCTGCTGGACTTACATGTTCTATCCAGTACCAGTATGATGCAGATTACCTTCCAGATGGATGGAAATCTTATATGTCTAAATCAATCAAAGAAAAGACTGGAAAACCTTGTCAGACAAGTGGTAATATCCGTGAACCAGAAGTTGCAAACCGTATTCTTGAAGATGGTGAAGCAGATCTGATCGCAATCGGACGTGGACTGATCGCTGATCCTGAATGGGTAAATAAAGTTCAGTTTGGTAACACAGATGATATCAATCGTTGTATCTCATGTAACAATGGATGTACAGCAACATTAGGGGATGAACCTATCCGATGCAGCATCAATCCTGCTCTTGTTTCAGGTTCATTATATAAAGATAAGAAATTAAAGAAACCATGTAACGTTGTCGTTGTTGGTGGTGGTACTGCTGGTCTTGAAGCTGCATGCACAGCTGCTGAAGTTGGATGTGCAACTGTTCTGATCGAGAAATCAGGAGAACTCGGTGGACTTGCCAGACGTGTAGGAAAGATGCCTAACAAACAGCGTCTTGGATATTTCCCTCAGTACTTAGAACGTCGTGCAATGAAACTTAAGAACCTGTTTATCTGTAAGAATACAGAAGCTTCTATCGAATTTATCGAAGGTTTCAAACCAGATATCGTTGTTAACGCAACAGGATCCGTTCCTCTTCTTCCAAATATCCCTGGATTAAAAGAGAACTTAGAAGCAGGAAATGTATCTACGATCTTTGATCTGGTAGATCACGTAGATTCTTATCCAGAAGATTTATCTGGTAAGAAAGTTGTTGTGATCGGTGGTGGTAACGTAGGACTTGACGTTGTTGAATTCTTTGTTCCTAGAAAAGCTGATGTAACGATCGTTGAGCAGAAATCTCACTTTGGTGAGAACCTTGACTTTATCACTAAGACTGGTTCTATCGAATTCATGAATAAGAATAAAGTAAATCAGTATCCAAATGCTTCTTTATTAGAAGTTAAAGATCACAGCTTTATTGTAAGACATGACTATAAAGATCTTGAATTAGACTTCGATTATGGATTTGTATGTCTTGGAATGCAGTCTGCAACTCCTTCTCTTCAGGAATTATACAACCACTTCATCTATGAAGGTGTTGAAGTACTTAATATCGGTGACAGTGCTCAGACACGTCGTATCATCGAAGGTGTAAAAGAAGGTCGTGACATTTTAGTTGCATTAGAACGTCAGGATTTCATCTAAGATCATAATTTTGATTTCAAACCTTTCTTTAAAAGATAAGAAATATATTGTAAATATATAAAAAACATGGACCAGATAACAAAGATCTGACCCATGTTTTTTATTATTTCATTAATGTTTTTTCTTACGGTACTGCCACAACACAATCTTTTCAAAATAACGCTTTATGACGATCTGAATCTCTTCTTTCGGATTCATCGGTGTTACAAGAATACTATGTATACCTGTTCTGTTCGCTCCATAAACATCTGTAAACAACTGATCTCCAACGAAGAATGTATTCTTCTTATCCGTTCCCATCAGTTTCATTGCTGTCTCATATCCTTTGATCGATGGTTTATTTGCTTTGTATACATAATATTTCCCACCGACTGCCTCGCAGAACGCTTTCACTCTTGGTTCTTTGTTGTTACTTGTAAAACAATACTGCATCCCCATCGCATCCAGTCTCTTAAATAACTTCTTTGCACGTTCATCTGCTGGTGCATTGTGTGGTACTAACGTATTATCGACATCAAAGATCACTCCTCGATATCCTTCTTTGTAGTATCGTTCGAAATCAATATCATAAGTACTTCTGATATCTTCGGACGGGTAGAATTTCTGAAACATAATTTATCTTCCTTTTTACATCTTTACATTGTTCAATCTTGTTTATTTTATAACAGCTTTTTACAATTAGCAAGAAGAAAACAAAATATGAGACCAGTTTTTTCAAAAATTCTAGTCTCATATCATTCATTTTATTTCTCTGCACCGCTTAAATATGCATTATAAATATCTCTTGAGATATTCTTCTTGATCGCATCATAAACTGGCCGTGCCTGCTTACGCATCTCTTTCTGTGTCTTTGCATCAAGTTTCACAATCTTTGTACCACTGTCTTCAATGGTTTTGATACGGTCTGCGATTCTCTTGTCAGATGCTTCTCTTGCATACACTTTCGCTGTCTGCGATGCCTGATTGATGATCTTCTGCTGGTCTTTTGACAGACTGTTATAGAATTCATCACTGACAATCAGCGAAATATAATGTGGCAGATGGTTTGTCTCTACAACATAATCCTGCTGCTCATATAATTTGCTGGAAACGATAACTTCGTAAGGATTCTCCTGTGCATCGATCGTTCCCTGCTGAAGTCCGATATAAACTTCGCTGAACGTCATTGGTGTTGGATTCGCTCCAAGTGTCTTCCAGAACTTCAAATGATAGCTGTTCTCCATCGTACGAATCTTCTGCCCTTTGAAGTCGTTAATACTCTTAACATTCTTATTGGTAGACATAACACGGAATCCCTGATCGGCATATCCAAGTAATTTGTATCCACCCTTCTGATATACTTTCTCCATCTTCTGATAGAACTCTTCATTATCAACAGCTGCTCGTGCCTGTTGGATCGTTGTAAATGCACTTGGCAGGTCAAATACTGCGGTATCTGGAAGGAATGTTACCTGTGGTGCAGTATTCTGTACGACAAATGGGATATCCCCATCTTTACAACTCTCAAGAAGCTCACGGTCTCCTCCGAGCGTACTGTTTGGATAAACTTCGATCTTCATCTTTCCATGACTTAATCTGGAAACTTCTTTTGCAAACTTCTCTGCATAAAGCTGTGTTACCGTATCTTCCGGACTGGAAGTTCCAAGCGGCCATGCATATCTTTGTACTTCGTCTTTCTTTTGTTTCTTCTTACATCCGGATAAACTGAATAATAAGACTCCTGCAAGAAGAACTACGACGGATCTTTTTATGATTTTTCTCATGAAATCCTAAACCTCCTTATAAAAGTGCCAGACTGATCTGTGGAATAAATGTGATCAGAAGTAATGCGATCAGGAAGCAGATAATCAGCGGCATTGCTTTCTGTGCGATCTTCATCACTGGAATATCCGTTAAGGATGATGCCACAAATAAGTTGACTCCAATTGGTGGTGTAACGAAACCAATTGCAAGGTTTACAACCATCATAACACCAAAATGAATCGGATTCATACCGATTGCTGTAACGATCGGTAATAAAATTGGTGTCAAAATAAGAATCGCTGGTGTCGTATCCATGACCATACCTACGATCAACAAGAATATATTGATCACAAGCAAGATCACAATCTTATTATGGAAGTTACCTAAGATCCATGCACTAATGGACTGTGGTACACGCATCAATGTTAATACTCTTGAGAATGCAATGGATGCTGCCAAGATAAACAGAATAGGTGCATATGTTCTCACACCTTCTACCATGATTCCCCAGATATCTTTAAATTTCATGGATTTATAGATAAATAAACTGACTACTAAAGAGTAAAATACAGAAATAACCGCTGCTTCTGTTGGGGATGCGATTCCTGTGTAAATACATCCAAGGATGATAACCGGACTTAAGATTGCAAAAAAGCTTTCTTTAAATACTCCAATAAATCCTTTTGCATGTAACTGATCGATCTCTGCTGCGATCTTTTCCTTATCTTCTCCATGTTTTTTACAATAATAAATGGCATACACCATCAATAAGGCACCAATCAATAATCCTGGTACAACTCCTGCCATAAACAGATCACTTACAGATTCCCCAGATGCCATACCATACATGATAAATGGGATACTTGGCGGTATGATAACTCCAAGCCCGCCCGCAACTGCTACGATTGCTGTTGAAAATGACTTGTCATATCCTAAACGAACTAAGATTGGAATTGTCATGCTTCCTACTGCTGCTACAGTTGCAGGTGCAGATCCTGAGATTGCTCCATAAAATAAACAGGTTACAATTACTGCACATGGCATTCCTGCCGTTAATTTTCCTATAAAAAACGCAAAAACGTCAAAAATCTTCTTAGAGATTCCCCCTTTTGCCATGATCATTCCAGATAATACAAACATTGGAACTGCAAGTAATGGGAAACTATCAATTCCTCCAAGCATAGAACGAATGACAAATGTCCCGCTTGCTGTAAATGATGGATCAAATGCTCCTGGAAGTACAGATACGATCCCAAGGGCGATCGAAATCGGAATTGCAATGATCAGACAAATAAAGAAGAGTAAAAATACGACTGCTGCTGACATTTATTTTTCCTCCTTTTCTTCATCTTTGCGGATCACAATCTTAAATTCAATGATCCAACGTTGGACGATACGAAATGCTACTAAAACAAAACTAAATAGCGGGGCTGCCTGAATATAATACATTGGAATCTGACATGCGGGACTTACCTGTCCACTTTCAAATGCACTCTTTAAATAAAGAACTGCATATGGAATCAGATATAAAAACAAGGCAAGTTCGATCGTGTGGTTCACCACTTTGAACAATGCTTTCCCTCTTCTTGGAAACATTGCTACAAACTGTTCGATTTTAATGGAAATACATTTCTTAGTACAATAACTAACACTGATAAAGCCTGACCAGATAAATAAATATCTTGTCAGTTCCTCTGACCATGAAAGGGACGCTCCAAGTGCATATCTTGCAAATACCTGAATTCCCATGATCACTGTCATGGCGATCAATAATGCTACCATTAGAAATTCTTCCAGATTCTCATCAAGCCATTTTAGCATGATTCACCTCTTTCTACTTTCTATAACAAAAGTCTTTATTTTCACAAACTATGGCAAAACTTTAACAATTTGCTCTACTAAATTATACTGAAAAAATAGGATTTCAGCAAATATTTTTTATGTATTTAAAAAAGAGGAAAAGAATAACCAAGAATCTTCTCCTCTTCTACATTTAATTTTTAAAGATTCAGTTCTTATAATCCCTGATTTTCATGAAGGAACTGAAGCATATTATTTAAGTCATTGACTGCTGCCTGTCCAGGTGCAGATGCTTTTTTCGCTGCTCCGAATGTAAGAGCAGATCCGAATACTTCACCGCAAAGACGGCTGATCAGCCCTGTTCCTGCCATAGACATTGTGATGATCGGACGATCTGCATGTTCTGTATACATTTCTTCTGTTGCACAGAGAAGTGTTAATACGTCACGTCTGCAAGTTGGCATAACTGCGATCTTAGGGATATCAGCACCAAGTTCCTGCATTTTGCAAAGTCTTCTTACGATTTCATCTTTTTCAGGTGTTTTGTCAAAATCATGGTTCGATGCAACAACTTTTACTCCACATTCATGAGCAGCTGCTACGATTGCTTTTACGATCTCATCACCTGTGAATGCTTCTACATCTACAAGATCAACATATCCTGTTTTTGCAGCAGCGATGTTTAATTCTTTGTAAGGTTCTGCTTCGATTGCTTTTTCTCCACCTTCTTTTGATGTACGGAATGTGAAAAGAATTGGTGTTTCACCTAAAGCTTCTCTTAAGTCTTTTAATACGTCTTCTACTTTATCAAATTCGAATACTCCTTCGAACCAGTCAACACGCCATTCCACAACGTCTACAGGGATGCTGTCAAATGTTTTCGCTTCTGCGATGATTTCATCTTTTGTAACACCTACGATAGGTACACAGATTTTAGGAACTCCGCTTCCGATTTCAATATTTCTTACTTTTACTGTATTCATTGACAATTTCCTCCTATTGTCCGAACGTTCTCCCGAAGCATAAACCTCGGGAGTTCCTATTACCAATACTAATTAATTTTTAGATGCCTCTTCTGCATTCTTTAATAATACACCATAACGTACGTTTACGAAAAGTGCTAATAAGATTCCGATTGCTGTAATTACGATATTCATCATGATTACGCTTGTAGATGTCATTTTTGCAGCTGCTGTTAAGATTGTGTAGTTACATAAGCTAGATGCGATCATAACTAAACTTGTGATTGTTCCTTTGATTTTAGGGAACAGATCATTTACAACGGCTGTTGCCATCTGAAGTACTCCGCCTGCTGCTGCATATCCGATCACGAATGCTCCAACATAGCAGATCATAGGTGTCTTAATAATGTAAACTAATGCTAACATTACAAGAGAGATTGCTGGATAAATCACTAGGAATCTTACCTGTTTGAATTTTGTGATCAATACACTTGTTACGAATAATGCTACCATTGTACCTGCAGAATAGTATGTCTGCATCACAGATACGTTCTGAGATGGGATTTTTGCAATTTCAGTACCAAATGTCTGAGCACAGTTTAACCATAACTGGAATGTAGCTGTACTTGTGAATCCGATCAGGATCAATGCAATACTCTCGATAGAAAAATGTGCATTCTTTAAGTTGCTGATGAAAGATTCAGATTTTCCTGCTTCAGATGTTGCTGGGAATGGAGCAAAGATTGCTAAGATTCCCATGATACCGATGCATACACCAGCGATAACTGGAAGCATTAAGTATGACATGCTTGTTCCTGCTACAATACCTAAGAAGAAAGGCATTAATAACTGTGCAACAGAAATGAAGAATTTGATCCCCATTGTTGCGATACCTGTATATTTGTAAATAATTTCAGTTACAGCTGGATATGTTGCTGTATCTAAGAATGAGTTCGCGATACCACCAAGAACTGCTGCGATATAAGCAATTGTTGTGTTTGGTGAGAATGCGATCCCTACTAAGAAAATAACGTATGAAGCACATCCAATGATCACTGATAAACGACGTCCTAATTTGTCAGATAAAGGTCCTGCAAATGGAAGGGAGATCAAACGTCCCAATCCTAATGCTGCTGCAATGGAAGTTACTGCCATAACATCTTTTAATCCCCACTGGCTTGCGAGCATTTCTTTTACTACCTGCTGACTTAAGATGGAACATCCAATTCCATGAATGAAATAGTTCAGATAAAGAACTAAGGCACTTGGTATGTATTTTTTATCCATTTTAATAATTCCTCTCGTTTGCTATATGGTTATGACTGATCTTAGTCATATTTGATATCTAATACTTCTTTCATATGGTCGATCGGCATATGTTTTCCTGTCCATAAGTGGAAAGCAGCATCTCCCTGGAATAACATCATTCCAAGACCGTTCATTGTCTTACATCCAGCTTTCTTAGCAAGTCTTAATGTTTCTGTCTCTCTTGGAGCGTAAACTGTATCTGTTACGATCAGGTCTGGACGGAAGTATGTTTCATCAGGAACAACTGTCTGTCCTTCTAATGGTTTCATTCCTACACCAGTTGCCTGTGCGAATAAGTAGCTGTCTGCGATTTCTTCTCTTAATTTATCTTTGTCATCAAGATCGTAAAGATTTACGATACAATCTGTGTTTTCACGGATCTTCTTTACTGTTTCTTCAGCGTTAGCCCAGAATTTATCTTTGATATTGAAGATTGACATTTCTTTGACACCGTCTAATGCAGCCTGAATCTCGATTGCTGTCGCAGCTCCACCAGCACCAGCGATTGTCATTTTTTTACCGATCACGTCAATATCGTTGTCTTTTAATGACTGCATGTATCCGATACCGTCTGTGATATGTCCGATCAGTTTTCCGTTGTCATTTACGATCGTGTTAACAGCTCCTGCCATTTTAGCTGCTGGAGATAACTCGTCTAAGTACTGTCCTACAACTGTTTTGTTCGGCATTGATACGTTAGATCCAACCATCTTTAAAGCACGAAGTCCCTTGACTGCATCCTCTAATGTGCTGTTGTCAACTTCGAATGCTAAGTATGCATAGTCAAGTCCTAATGTTGCGAATGCTTCGTTGTGCATTGCAGGTGAGCTTGAATGTCTGATTGGATAAGCCATTAATCCGATCAATTCTGTATGTCCTGTAATTCTCTCAAATCAACCTTATATTTATCATTCACCCTATTATGTTTTTAGAAGAATACCCACAGCAGACTAAACCACCCGTTTTTGAAAATGATCAGTATGCAAAGATCACTCGTCTGTCCCATACTTACAATAATCCAAACTGGAGTTATCAATACCACCTTCACAAAAATGAAACAGAAGTTATTTATATTGCAGGCAGCAAAGGAACGTTCAGCATTAACACAAACTTTTATCATGTCTCCAAAGGCGATATCTTGATCGTAGAAAAAGGAACGATCCATTCTCTGATTTCAGATAAGGATGCTCCTCTTGACTGCTGGACTTGTGCCGCATATGAAAGCAGGGATTCATATGCCATTGATCGAAGAAAAGATTCTTCCTTCGCACAGAATATTTTGATCTATATCAATGAAAATTATAACAAAAAAATAACTTTAAAGCTGCTTTCTGAACATTTTCATATCAGTGCCGATTATATCAGTCATGAATTTTGTAAAATCTATGGGATCTCTCCTCTTGAATTTCGCGAAAAATATAAGAAATAATCTATATTTTTGCATACAAAAAGAAGCATGTACTTTCGTCTTACATGCTTCTTTCTTAGAATTCATCCTATTTTTACACAATTATTTTTCTACACCGCTTAAATATGCATTATAAATATCCTTTGAAATATTCTTCTGGATCGCATCATAAACTGGCTGTGCTTTTTCTCGCACTTCTTTCTGTGTTTTTGCATCTAGTTTCACAATCTTTGTACCACTATCTTTGATAATCTTGATACGATCTGCAATTCTCTTATCAGATGCTTCTCTTGCATATTTCTTCGCTATCTGTGATGCCTGATCAATGATCTTCTGCTGATCTTTTGACAAACTGTTATAAAATTCATCACTGACGATCAGTGAAATATAATGTGGCAGATGGTTTGTCTCTACGACATAATCCTGCTGTTCATATAATTTGCTGGAAACAATAACTTCGTAAGGGTTCTCCTGTGCATCGATCGTTCCCTGCTGAAGTCCAATATAAACTTCACTGAATGTCATTGGTGTTGGGTTTGCTCCAAGTGTCTTCCAGAACTTCAGATGGTAACTATTCTCCATTGTACGGATCTTCTGTCCTTTGAAGTCTTTAATACTTTTAACATTCTTGTTTGTAGACATAACACGGAATCCCTGATCGGCATATCCAAGAAGTTTATATCCACCTTTCTGATATACCTTCTCCATCTTCTTATAGAATATCGGATTATCTACAGCTTCTCGTGCCTGTTTGATCGTTGTAAATGCACTTGGTAAGTCAAATACAGCTGTATCTGGAAGAAAAGTTACCTGTGGTGCTGTATTCTGTACTACAAATGGGATATCTCCGTCATAGCAGCTCTCCAGCAGTTCTCTGTCCCCGCCAAGTACACTGTTCGGATATACTGTGATCTTGATCCTTCCGTCACTGAGTCTGTCCGCTTCTTCTGCGAATTTTTCCGCATAGATCTGCGTCACTGTATCCTCAGGGCTGGCTGTTCCGAGCGGATATGCATACCGCTGTTCTGTACTTTCTTTTCCGGCACACCCCGTAAGCAGCCCCAGGAAGGCAACGCTCACCATCACGCCTGTCAGTCTTCTATATTTCATATCTGTATCTGTCTCCTTCCATGTCATTTCCTGTAACAGCATTTCTACAATAACGCAAGACTTACTGCCGGCACAAAGGTAACGATCAGCAATGCAGCAAAGAAATAGAGGATCATCGGCATCGCTTTCTTTGCGATCTCCATCACCGGTACATCTGTCAGTGAACTTGCCACAAATAAATTCACTCCGATCGGCGGTGTTACAAATCCGATTGCCAGATTGACAACCATGACAATACCAAAGTGGATCGGATGGATCCCCACTGCCTCAACGATCGGGAGCAGGATCGGTGTCAGGATCAGGATTGCCGGTGTGGTATCCATGACCATTCCTACGATCAGTAGGAAGAGATTAATGATCAGCAGGATTGCAACCGGACTGTGGAAATTGTTCAGGATAAATTCGCTGACGGTCTGCGGTACCTGCATCAGAGTCAGTACTCTGGAGAAGGCAGTAGAGGCTGCCAGGATGAACAGGATTGGTGTAAAAGTACGGATCGCTTCTACAAGGATCGGCCAGATATCACGGAGCTTAATGCTCTTGTAGAACCTACAACACATGAAGCGTGGCTTGAGCAAATCCGAGAATGGCAAGCGGAATACCCTATGGTAATTCCTGAGTCTAAAAAT
>OGOS01002383.1_pt1 | contig 10272 bp, 8 predicted proteins | sample 1552701 | NCBI WGS metagenome assembly OGOS01 (sample SAMEA2580128, study PRJEB22360) | human gut metagenome | biome: human gut; feature: human-associated habitat; material: faeces | place: Denmark | collected 2008/2010
CCGCCGGAGGCACCGGCGATGCAGGCCTTGTAGGCGATCACCGCGCCGATGCCGCTGGCCACATACAGGGCCTCCAGGATCCGGTGCTGGCTCAGCTCCTCATACTTGCACATGGGCAGCAGCACCGCCGGAAGCACGCCGCAGGCGCCCGCCGTGGGAGCCGCGACGATGCGGCGCATACAGGCGTTGGACTCCGCCATGGACAGGGCCTCGGCGATGACCTCGCTGACGTAGCCGCCGGACATGGCCCGGCCCCGGATGGAATACTGCCGCATTTTCAGGCCGTCGCCGCCTACCAGGCCGCTGACGCGGCGGCGGTGGCCCGCGTAGGGGTTCCGCCCGGTCAGACCGACCAGCCGGTGTAGGTGTCCGCCGCGTCCACCATGTATTGCCAGGTGGTCAGCATTTTTGCCATGGATTGCTGACGGGTCACCTGGCGCTCGTCCATGTCCGTTTCCAGCACGATCTCCCAGAAGGGCTTGTGCTCGGCTTCCATGCGGTCAAAGATTTCCTTCATCGAATCCAGCGACATCGTCATCATCCTCCTTATCGTAATAGGTCACCGACAGAATGCCCGTCAGCTCCGAAAGAACCGCCACCTGGTGGGGCTTGATATGCTGGTCGGTCTCGATGACCATCAGCGCGTCGCCGCCCCGCTTGTGGCGGCACAGGCTCATATTGGCCACGTTGATGCGCAGCTGGTTCAGCACTGATGTCACCGCCGCCACGGCGCCGTTTTCGTCCTGGTTCCGGATGACCAGGGTGTTGAACATGCCGTCGAAGCTGACGTCGATGCCGTCCACCTTGTTCACCAGGATCACGCTGCTGTGCTCACCGGAGCGTGCGCTGCACGCCTGAAGCTCCAGCTTTTTGCCGCCGGCGTCCCAGGTTTCGATCACGGCGGTGTTGGGGTGGGCGTCCCGCAGTTCCACGGTGTCGATGGTGAACTCCAGCCCACGCTTTTTAGCCTCCTGGTAGGCGTAGGGTATGCGGAGATCGTCGGGCTTCATGCCCAGAAGACCGGCCACCAGGGCCCGGTCGGTGCCGTGACCGGGGCCGGTCTCGGCAAAGGAGCCGTGCAGATGGATCTTGGCCTCCACCGGCGCCCAGCAACGTCCGGGCCATGCTGCCGATGCGGACCGCTCCCGCCGTGTGGGAACTGGACGGGCCCACCATCACCGGGCCCAGAATATCAAAAATATCCAGCATATGTGATCGTTCCTCGCTTTCTCTGTGCAACCAGGGCCATGATAGCACAGAGTACCAAAAAAAGCGATAGGGTTTCTGAAATTTTTTGAGATTTTACAGAGTAACGCAAAATTTTACCAGATGCGCCCGGCGCATATTCGGGGCATCGGCGGCACAATCTATGGTTGCGATACCCAACGGCGGTTTTCGCTGAAAACGCAAGAAAGGAGAACGCAATCATGTCTACCAAGAATACCAACAAGCTGAACGTGCCCCAGGCCCGTGCCGCCATGGATAAGTTCAAGATGGAGGCTGCCAGCGAGGAGGATGTGTATCCACCTCAAAAAGCTCCCGCAGCACCGACAGTCTCTTCACGATCTCTATTCGCCTGCACTTGGCGTAGACTGTCTCCCGAGGCCTCCCCAATAAAGCGGTAGAAGATACGGATGCTCTGCCGGTACGGGGTACGCGGCCCAGCGACTTTCCTGCCCTCCGGCAGGATCTTTTCACCAATCTCAATACGCTCAACGAACGTGTGCAGTATATCTCTGTCCAGGGTTTCTACGCAGGTGTACCGTTTGGCAAGGTCGAAGAACAGCCCATAGGCACTGCGTATCTCCTTGGCCGTGGTCTCGCCCGCCACCAGCTTCTTGCGGCGCACGGTCAGCTCGTCGATCTCAATGCCGAACTTCTTGACCATCTCCTCGTGAATGTCGTCGCTAAGCATCCCGGCGATGTTGTCGCGGTAAGAGCGCTCGATCATCTTCTTGAGACGGGCGGTCTGCTTGTCGATATTCTCGATCTGCACGGCGGGTTCTTCGCCGCCCAAAGAGGCGTTGGCCTGTTCGACGGCGTTCTCCGTGATGGTACGAATCTCATCTTCACCAAAGGCCAGCAGCTTGTTGAGGTCACAGCGGACGACTTCCATCAGGTCATCGTAGCGAATACGCGCCCCACGCAGGCAACGGGTCTGTGCTCGGGAACTCAGGTTGTTGCACACCAAATACCAATATTTCGCCCGTTCGCCGTTGTAGACGGAGCCGCCAGAGCACATGGCCGCGCCGCAGCAGGCACAGTAGGCAATGCCGCCGAAGATGCTGTGACGGAAGGCTGGGTTTGCGCCGTTGGCCTTGGTGTTCTCCCCCATGAAATGGGCGGCCAGGTCGAACTGCTCCTGGGTCACCAGCGCCTGGTGGGTATCCTTGGTAAACACCCATTCCTCCTCTGGCACGATGACCTTTTTCTTGGACTTCACGCTGACCTTGCGGCTCTTACCCAGCAGGGTATGGCCCAGATAGACGCGGTTGCGCAGGATGCGCTTGACCGTGGTGTAGTTCCACTCATCGGAAGCCCGCTGGGCACCCCGCTCGGTAAAGTTGTCACGGCACTCCACGCGGTACTTCAGCGGCGGCATAATACATGCCTCGTTGAGCCGGATAGCAATGCTGCGGCAGGACTGACCCGAGGCGGCCAGGTCGAAAATCTTTTTCACCACTGGGGCGGTGTTCTCGTCCGGCACAAGCTGGTCGGTGGTACGCTCCGCCTTCCTGTAGCCGTAGGGCGGGCAGGCCACATACTTGCCGTTGTTGCGCTTGGTGTTCAGCGTCTGCTTGACCTTGCGGGACGTATCCCGCAGATAGACATCGTTCATGGCAAATTGAAACGGTGCCATCAGATTATCTTCCTGGGAGTCAAAGTTGCTGCCGGGTGCCAGATAGCGGATGCCGTGTTCCGGAAAATAGCGCTCAGCGTAATGGCTGGATTCTGTCATATCACGGCCCAGACGGGACAGGTCCTTGGTGATAACCATGTTGGCCTTGCCAGTTCTCAGGTGTTCCAGCATAGCCTGGAAGCCGGGCCGCTCAAAGTTCCCGCCGGAAAAGCCGTCGTCCACGAACTCCTCCACCAGGATGATGCCATGCCTTTCGCAGTACTCCCGGACAATAGTACGCTGGTTGGTAATGCTGGCGGATTCGCCATACTTCCGTTCTTCATCGGAAAGGCGGTAGTAGGCGTCTGCTAATTGAACGTGGTTCCTCATGTTTCCTCCTTCCCGGAACCACTCATTTACGGCTCCATTATACCATGCGGCTATCCTGCTGGTCAAAACTTGCGGCCTGTTTTCCGGTGAAAATGATTTCCTCTGTTACCACTTCCTGGATGGTTTTTGTGCCGGTGAATACGCGCTCCACGACATAGATTGCCGCGCCGATCTGCTGCTCATTCTTATCGTTCATGTGTCGCCACCTCCGCTACCATTATGAACAATTCCTTCCGACTTTAACCCAACAGCCGCCGAGCACACAGACAAAGCATTTTGTCTGCGTGCTTAGCATTCCACTTGCTCTAATCTCACCCAGGCAGGGATTGGTGACATTCTATTTCGCCCCATGCCAGCACAAATGTACCTGTTCATGTTGTGCAGTGCTACCACAGCAGCGCTATTTTCAATTTACATCATTTTGACGGATAGCAAGACTGACACACAACGCCTTGGTCACATCCCGCATTTTTTCTTCGGAAAGTTTGCCAATATAGTATCCTATACGGCGTTTGTCCAAGGTCCGCAATTGCTCCAGCATGACCACGGAAGGATATTTCATTCTACCGATCATACCAATGTAACTGTGTATAGGCAGCTTGGATTTTGCATGAACGCGGCTGGTAATTGGTGCAATAATAACCGTTCTCGCGAAATGATTTCCAACATTGTTTTGAAGGATTAATACGGGTCGTGTTCCCATCTGCTCCGATCCAACAACAGGGTCAAGGTCTGCGTAGTATATTTGGCCCCGTAGGTATATGTGGTTCATGTGTACTTCACCCCCATTCGGCACATCAACTTATGTAGAGACCGACAGCATATGCTGCCGGTCTTTATTCTGCGAATCGGTCCTTTTGTCCACGACACCCCGACCTATAGGAAATCATCAGACGGTTGGCGGCTTAATCCAACTCCACGGGAATCACACCCCTCCGAGGATCTCTCCGAGCTGTCTCCACTTGTTACGACGGATCACGTTCCAAATCCCGCTTCAACGCTCAACATTATGGCCAGACAGGCGTATCATTGTGCCCATAGCCGGTCATGGCGATGCACAGATCCGCTGTGCACTTGCAGCTGACAAAAATCGCTGGTCCGTTTTCCTTGGATGTCACGGCGTATCAGCTGCATCGCTCCCGCTTCTCGCGGAGGCTATGGGAATGTATCTGATGAATGATATGAACATGTCAAGGTACCAGCTTGAAGCAAAAGTGAGGCAGCAAGCGAAGGGGATTTGGGCCCCTCTACTTACTACCTCACTTACACGCAATATTGTAACCCTTAAAATTAAATTTAGCAGTTACTTTTTATGCTTGCAATACATTTCGTTGGAGCCCCCGCTTCCATCTCTGAAAGCAGGGGACTTGCAAAGTCACATAACAGAACAATAAGATTATGGAAGCAGCCCCAACTGCAAAAGCTTTTCTGCCTTCCATGCAGCAAGACTGTTTTTGCGGTATAAGCTTTGTTGCCTCTGCACCCAGCGTCTGAGTCTGGGATTCTGCTCAAAATCAGCAGGAACGTCAAAATTATGATTCTGGTTCCCGTAGTCAACCAGCGATTGGAACATCTCAAGCCATTTGGTATCATTGTTTGGAATCCATAGCATCCCAAGGGAGTCTAACTGATGGATTTGGTTCTCCGTAAGATGCTTTCCTTCCCTTTTCCCATGATATATTTGTCGCTGCTCAGAAAGCCACCGTCCCAGCCATACTCCATTTTCTTCATAAGTCGATGGAATGGATATGTTGCCGTGCGTTTTGTAGTAGGATTCCAGCATAGCGTATTTTGTATTCCATGAATCTGGTCGTTCCCATACCATTCCCACTGACTCCATTTTCTTTTTGTGCTGCTCTGGCATGCTTCCCCGCCGATATCGTTCGCGCTGGTTTGCGACCCATTCGCCCAACCGGAACCCATCCGGTGAGCAGCAGGATCTTGTGACATTCAGATCTCCATTTGCACGGAAGTATTCTTGTGCGTGGACCATCCCGTTGGCGAAGCTCCTGTCCAGCTTCCCGGTCCAGTTCATGCCGATGGCGTCAAGCGTCGCGATTTGCCTTTCCGTCAAGGGCTTGCCCTTTCCCGGCTTTTTCCGGTTATAGCGCACAGACTGTAACCATACGCCCAGCTTCAGACCGTCCGGCGAAATATACGCCGCAGGGACCTCCAAGTCCCCATGCTTTCTATAATAATCCTGTGCAGCCTGAAAGTTCATTTCCCACTGGCTGTCTACCTTGCTCCAGATAAAGCCCAGTTCATCCAGCTGCCGGATGCGTTCTTCCGTCAAATACGACAAACGCAAGCCGGACGCCCGATAACCCCGCAGGTTATATACCCAATTCCCCAGGGCGATTCCCTGCGGATCCACATAGTCTTTCTTGATATCCACATCACCGTAAGCACCCTTGTATGCTTTCAGTGCAGCGAAATATTTTTCCCATCTCTGCTGCTGGACGTCCCATACCATCCCGATGCCATCCAGCCGGCGGACCTGTTCCTCTGTCAGCGTACCCGGAACGGACCCGCTGTGCACACGGCGCTGGGTTTGCAGCCAGGCCCCCAGAGAATACCCCTCCGGCGTCTTATACTGCTTCGGCACATTCAGGTGTCCGTGCTCCCGGTAAAATGCCGCCGCACAAACAAACATATGCTCCCACGGAACGGACAGAGAATCCTCCAGCCTGGCAAATAACTGCCGACACTCCCGTACCTCATCGATGATCTCAAATCGCTCCTGGACAATGTCGCCGCCGCCCAAATACCGATAGTAGGTGATAGCCGCCTGCATCTCCTCCTGGATGGTTCCGATACTGTATAGATTCTCCACATTGTTGACAACGTCCAGTATCAGCGGAGTTCTGGCTGAGCCGCAGGACAGGGCCCGGCCTATCTGCTGCTTGTAGACGGTGGGTGAAACTGTGGGACGAAACAGAATGACCCCGGAAACATCCGGCGTGTGGATGCCTTCGTTCAGCATGTCAATACAAAACAGCAGCTTCAAATGCGCACTGCCGTCCGCCTTGAAAGCAGCAAAGGCCTGGCTGGTTTCCGGGTCCTCCGAATAGGCCCGGTAAACATGGGGCTCCGGGTCCACTCCGCCGAACCACTGGGACGCATGACAGAGCAGCTCATCCATATGCTCCTTATTGGCGCAGAACACCAGATATTTTCCGGATCGATCCGTCATATGCTTCCGGAACATGACGTCCAGCCCATCCGCCATTTCCAGCTTCCGGCGCAGAGCGTCCAGGTATACCTGGGCCGCATCCCGCGTAGGCCTTGACTTGGCCCGGTGAATGCGGCGCTGATACTTTTCAAGCTCCTTCTGATAGCTGTAGAGCCCCACCACATACTTGGGTGCAGGCAATATGCCGCGGACGATCACCTCGCCCAAGGTCATCTCGCTGGCCACGTTCCCGTCAAACAGCTCATCTGCCATATTCCGCTGGCCGTCCAGGTACCGCACGCTGGTGGCGGACAGGCCCAGCAGCTTCGCATCCGGATACATGTGCAGGAGCCTGTCCACGCCCTGTCCCCACATTTCCGCGCCGCAGCGATGAAACTCGTCCAGGATGATGTAGTCCGGACAAATTTCAGACATTTCCTCCGGCTCCATGGACATGAGCTTTGCATAGGTGAAGAAGTGAATATTCTCCGGCTGCTCTCCTCCGGTGACGGCAGTCAGATTCTCCAGCTGCGTCCTGAAAATATAAGCGCTGGGAGACAGCCAGCAAACCGTTTTGTCCGGATAGTCCGCGCAGAGCTGAAAGGCGATAAAGGATTTTCCGGTGCCGGTGGGATGCACGATCGCAGCCTTTCCCTCATCCTCCAGCATACGGCTTGCCGCGTGGTATGCAGCCTTGTTGTGGGGAAATAGATCCAAGTTCACGCAGTCTGTCCTCCCTTGACGCTTTGATAATACAAGCAGAGTTTACATCATTCCGGCGCAAATTGCAACGTTAACCCGGCAGTTCCCATTCAAAGCATAAGAATTGATAAAAACAGCGAAGGCAGGTTGACACCTGGCATTGGTCTGCGGCACACCAGTTATTTCAAACGGACATTTTTCTTAGTCAAAAGGTTCAATTTCAATGCGGTATATTGACAATTGCTCCAAATTTTGCAAAATATGTCGAATTTTGTTGCAAAATAGAAAGTGGGACAGTTCTATAAGTAGACGCACAAACTAGCGTCTGAATACAAAGAGAAAGAGAGAAAAACGAATGAAACTGTGGAAACGCATATTGTCCTGTTTCCTGGCGCTCCTTCTGACCGTATACCTGCTCCCTGTGCAGGTCATGGCTGAAGAGTTGGGGGACCTGTGGCCGCTGACAACGGAAAACATCGCAGAGACACCTCCCGATGTAATAGGAGAAGTCCTGGAGCGACGGGGCGAAAACCAGAAAGAATTTCTGCTGGCCAACGGCGTGGGGCGGGTAGTTATCTATCCTGCAGCCGTTCATTATCAAAAAGATGGCCAGTGGAAGGATATCGATAATCGCCTTCTGCCTGCGACTACCCGGGACGGCGAGACGGTTTATCAGAATGTCGCCGGTATGTGGGATGTCTCGGTACCCGCCGAACTGAACACCGCCAGAGGGATCACTGTCAGCCGGAATGGATATAGTCTATCCTTTTATCTGACAGGTCAGTTGTTTGAAGACGGGGGCGCTATCTCGGAAAGCGGCAGCGCCTCCATGGGGGAGGAACTGCCCGGTGAGGATATGATCTGCGTTCCCGCAGGCGAAAGTACTGCGGCAATCAGCAGTACCACTTCCACTTTGGCAGACGATGACCAGCTTCAGCCAGAGGCTGCGCTGAAGAATCAGCGCAGTAAGGCCCTGTATCAGAATGTTTATCACGACACAGATGTGACCTATGACTTGGACTCCAATCGGTTGAAGGAGTCCCTGATTCTGCGCAGCTACCCGAAGGAAATGCTGGGCTACCGCTATCGCCTGGAAACGGACAGCCTGCGGCTGGAGCTGCAGGAGGACAACCGTATTTTGGCCTATGCCAAAGACGCCGGTCCCCAAGATGAACCGGTATTCTATATGCCGGCTCCGTATCTGCTGGATGCAGAAAACGCATACTCCAATGATATCAAAGTGACTTTGGAGGAAAACGACAAGGGCTATGAGTTGCGGTACCATCTGCCCCAGGATTGGATGGCAGACGCTGCGTATCCCGTGGTAATGGACCCCGTGGTCCAGCCGGTATCCAACACGTTCACCATCCGGGATAAGACCGTGACCCAGCGCAATCCGCCGGCCTATGATGCCATTTCTCTGGATGCAGGATATTCCACCAACCGCGGGCGGGAGCGGATTTATATTCGTTTTAAGAATATCCCCTCTTTGTCCTCAGCGGATGTGGTCGTAGGCGCAAAGGTTTTACTTTACAAATATAGCGGCTCCGGTAGTATCTCGGGCAATTATATGACGGCGCATCAGGTCAAAAGCATGTGGGACTCTGAGACAATTACCTGGGCTAACCGGGCAGACTATGTCCACACCTCAGAAGATTATCAATTCGTTGCCGGACAAACCTGGCATAGCTGGGATATTACGAACATTGCCCAAAAATGGTATGAGCCCTCCGGAAATACTGGTGTCATGCTTCGCATGTCGGAAGCCGTAGAGGGTGGGACGACAACAAAAACAGCGTCTTTCTATTCCTCTGACTACAGCAACACGCAGCAATGCCCCATGCTGGTCATCTCCTACATCAACAACTGCGGACTGGAAAGCACCTGGGACTATACCTCTTCCAGTGCCGGACGGGCCGGTACCGGCTATGTCAATGACTACACCGGAAACCTGGTGTGGGTCCACACAGGACTGGGCTTTTCCGGCAACCGGATGCCCGTCAGCATCAACGCTGTCTATAACGCAAACGACAAGGGCAACAAGGCCTACGGTCTTGGCTACGGCTGGCGTACCAATTACAACCAGCGCGTTGAGCAGATCACTTTAGGCGGCACTACCTACTACCGGTGGGAGGATGAGGACGGCACCCGCCACTATTTTATGAAAAAGTCTGCCGGGCTGTATGTGGATGAACTGGAGCCTACACGTCAACTGACGGATACCGGCAGCGGAACGAAAAAATTCTGTATCACAGAAAAGAGCGGCAGCAAACGCTATTTCGATGCCAGTGGACGGCTGGCTGGACTCTCCAATAACCAGGCCACAGCCAGCAGTGTCTCCATTTACTACGCATCGCAGGATCACATCTCGGTCATCTCGGACGGCGTTGGCCGCAAATACCGATTCAGCTATGACAGCAGCGGCAACCTGACCAAGATCAGCTTTACAGGTACCGGCACAACAGAGTTGTCCGCTATGACCTACCAGGTCAGCGGCGATAATCTGAGGACCATCGGATATCCAGACGGGAAAAATGCGACATTTTCCTATGGTGCAGAACATCTGCTGACCGGTGCGCAGGATGCTGACGGCTATAAGCTGGCGTATACCTATAACACGACCACGAACGGACAGCCTAACCGGATCGCGACCATCAAGGAATACGATGGCAGCACCGCAGGCGGAACACTGTCTCTGGAATACGCACATAACCAGACCACATTTACCGATCACAACGGCAACAAGGAGATCATGCAGTTCAACCGCTACGGCAGTACCCTGTCGGTGCAGGATGGACTGGGCCGTGCGCAGTTCTCCCAATATGCCAACAGCACGGACCTGGCCAAGGCCAGTCAGCTGACGCTGTCGTCCAAGCTGCAGAATACCGTCATCAATCTGCTGGAAAGCGGCAGCCTCGAGAGCAAGACCGGATGGACGGTATCCGGCACCGGTACCGGCAGCTGGAGCTACAGCCAGGCCCAGGCCTATTATGGCCGCACCTCCCTGTCCATTCAGAACAACACCCTCAAGCCGGTCAGCAGCGCTGTGCGGGCCCTTGAGCCCGGGAAGACATATACCTTCTCCGCCTATGTCAGAGCCGGAGCCAGCGGAGCCCGCATTGGATTGCTGAAGCCCGGCAGCACGGAGCCCCTGGTCGTCAGCACCGCC